>Ga0233439_10004157_pt1 | contig 14280 bp, 21 predicted proteins | sample SI_123_September_6_FD_182713 | JGI IMG/M metagenome (GOLD analysis project Ga0233439, IMG submission 182713) | Seawater microbial communities from Saanich Inlet, British Columbia, Canada - SI_123_September2016_100_MG | ecosystem: Environmental > Aquatic > Marine > Inlet | place: Canada: British... | reverse complement strand
TTAATGATGTTGATAAAAAATTTACCAATGATGAAATTTTTGAAATTTTAAAATCTGAAGGTGATGTGGATCCTTCTTGGATAATTGATGATACTGAGTCTTTATTCACTAATATTTGTGATTCTGGCTTAGTGAGAAATATTGCACAAAATTTTACCACAATATTTTTAAAATTATTTGATCCTGTTGAAAAATTTCATTGTGATTCTTGTAATCATGATATTTTTCTTGGAACTTCTGAAGAAAGACTTTGTCCTAATTCTTCTTGCAACTCTACTCTTTAGACTTGTGGAAATTAGACTTTGAAGATGGTTATTTTCGTATATTTGATTCTAATAAATTAATTACTGGTTATCTTGATCCTGATTACGGTGATCTTTCTAAGATCAAAAATCCTGAAGATGTAATTTCATCAAAAATTAAAAATCATGATAGCGTATTGGGAGGAATGATAATGATTCCATTAGTAAAATTTCAACTATTTGATACTGATTTGAATACCACTATTTCTAAAGTGCAACAAAATATGTCTCGTGTATCTATTCATTTAAAAAAATGGGAATCATTTCTTTCTGAGATAAATAACACTTTACATTTTGTTGGTATTTCTCATACTGATCAAGATATGTTGACTGTAACGTTTCCTATAACATTTTCAAAACCCACTCCTCTTGAAAAATCTAATTTATTGCAAGAAATTTATCCCACTTTAACTATGTTGGAAAAATTGGAATTACTTTAGTTTTTTATGGCATGTGTTCTATTTTCCATTCATCTGCTTTATTGTTACAATTGAACCATTCAATTTCTATCTCATTGGAATCAAATTCCCCTGATTCATTTCTAAATTGATCATCGCACTGTTCTTTCATTTTTCCTGCCACTTGAACTACTTTTTGTGGTGACACTCCTTGTGGTTCCTCAAATTTCTCCCCTCCAACATAATGTTTTATGCCTACTTTTGCTGTTTGAAATTCAACTAAACCTAAATTTTGATATTCATATGCTTCTTGAATTAAAGTATCTGATCTAATTTTTGCTGCTTCATCTCCTGTTTTTATCCATTCGATAAATTGTAAATCACTTTCTAGTTGAGTTTCAGCTGAAATTTTTAATAATGTAACTGAACTTTGAAATAATTCTGGCGGTGTTAGTTTATCATACTCTGAAATTTCTTCTCTAAATTCAATTATATGGATTTCATAAAATTTTAATAATTCTTCCTTTGAAATATCTCCTTCAACCCATTTTGTTTTTTCAGAATAGAATTTCCCTTGTATGTCTGAAATGTTATTCTCAATTTGACTTAATTCATTCCCAAATTGTAATCCTTTTTGTTTTGTAGTATCTGTTGAATAATTATATGCAATAATTGACCCAATTATTAAACTAGCAATACTTAGAATAATGATATTTTGAATTTTCTTTTTCTTCAAAGGTAATCTATGTAATTTCCATTTTCGTCTAATTTTAATTCGATGTTAAATTCAGTACCGCTAATGAATGAATCATTTCTAGTTGTTCTTACTCTAGCTACGACCAATTCGTAAGGCCATATCTCAACAACAATTGCACCTACTTTGGCTTTTGGTGTTTCTGTAATCTCCATATCTTCACGTTTTACTCCATGCCTTTCTAACATGTGAATTGCGTGATCTAATAGTGGCTCTGGATTATTGTAATTTAATACCCATACTGTTCCTTCATAATCAATTTTCTGCAATTTGAAACAATCCTGCTTTACTCATATAACAATTATTCCTTTGCTATCCTTTTTACCCTCAACAAATTCATTTTTTATCTATTTATGATAATCTGACAAAAATTATGCCCAAGAAAAGATCTTTTTAGTTTTATCTTCAATTCCAAAGAATATTCCTAATGTCACTCTGTCTGAATTACCTTGAATTTTCTTTACTTCGTGAAGATAATTGGGATTAATTATTACTAAATCTCCTAATTCTGATTTGATTGTATCTACATCTGTGTTTTTCTTTACAACTGGCTTATATCCAAATTCTATTTCTCTGTGTTTTTCTAATTTTTTTTCCCATTGTTTATTGTATATTGATAAATTTCCTCCTTTTTCTGTTTCTTGTAAGTGTAAAATACATGATAATTGATTATTAATTTTTGATACTTGATACTCTACACCTTCATAACTTACATTGTCTTTATGCAATGGAATTAATTTACCCTTTTTGTGTCGTCTAATAGTACATGATGCATAATTTCTATGATTTTCTCTAGTTTCTGAAATTTCATAATTGGGAAAAAATTTTGATATTGTTGTTTTAATTTTATTAATTGGATTTTCTACACTCAAAAAGATTTTGTTAAATATTTCATTTGCTTTTTCTGCATTATCAAAATATTTTTCCTTTTTTGTTGTATAATTCATTAAAAATGGACCAATATGATTGAATTCTTTTGAATCTCTTTCAATATTCATAATAGATATTTTTTCAATTATCTTTTTACAATCTTCTTTTTTTAAAAATTTTTTTATAATTATTGATGAATTTTTTCCATTAATTATTTTCTTAATATCTTCATTTTTTATTTGATGATTTGTAATTGTAATTGAATTCCACACTTAATATCCCGCTGCCCCTGAATGTGATACTTTTGCAATTAAATCTCCTTCTGGTGTTTTTGAATCAATTTCACATTTTAGAAATGCATTAACAATTACACTTTGAAGATTTTCTACTGTCCAATCTGATTTGTTATCTGATAACCCTGGTAAATCAACTCCTGAAATGATTATTTTAACCGAATCTGGGTATTCCTTGGAATTTCCATCTTTTCTATGAGTTACGTTGATCTGGAAACTATCTGTAGAAATTATCTTCAGACCATTTCCCCAAATTATGTCTGTCATTTTTTAACCCATTTTACAAAAATATTTTTGATATTTATCTAAAATTTTATTTTTTTGCTAGTGCTAATTGTCTCTATATGCTTGTTTTTTATTTAAAAAATAGTAATAATTTTAGGTGTAAAAACAGTTGGTATTGTATGACTGACGATGTTGACAAAAGTTTTTTTGATGTACTTGCTCAGTTAAAAGAAATTGATCCTGAGGCATATGATAAAATTCTCAAGGAATTAGAATCAAAAAATGATGAAAAAGAAATATAGTTACTAATTTTTTGTAGAAAGATCTAAAAAGAACTTAATTAGAAATCATAGAATTGAAAGAAAAAATGGAATCCTCAAAAAAAATTAGTCTTAAAAAAGTCCCTCGTTCACTAAATAATCTCCTAAAAGTTGAACAGGATTTGAAAAAAATGAATTTAGAGTTAAAAAAAGTAGTAAAGAAAGTCAAGACATTGGAAAAAGAAAATTCTAAACTACAAAAGAAATTGAATAAAAGGTGATTTTTCTTAATTAATTTTATTTTAAATCTATTTGCCTGTATCAATTACATTTAACGTCATAGTGCTGACTACTCTTGATAGTTTTCTAATGGTTGCAACTACTTTTTCAAATCCTTCTTGATCACCTGTTTCTATTTCTGCAATGACATCATATGCTCCAAAAGTCAAGTATGCATTACTGATTATGGGCATCTGTTTTAATTCATCAACAATGTATTCTTCTGCCCCTAAATCACAATTTAATAAAATGAATCCTTTATGCATTCTTTTACCTTAATTGTTGAAAGTGGTTCTTGTCTTTAAATTTTTGTAATATTACCATCTACTACGTCCGCCGTAGCTATTTCTTCCATCCCCATCATTGTCTCTTCTCTTACCTCCTTTGTTATCTCTGCCGTAGCCACCACCTCTGCCGTAGCCACCACCTCTGCCGTAGCCACCACCTCTGCTTCCTCCTCTTGAATAATTTGATCTTGAACCTCCACCCCCACCATATCTTCGTGGTGATGATTGTCTTTTTAGTGGATCTGGAATTGAAATCTCAATATTCATTTCTTGATTGAGATCTCTTAATGGTACTTTGATTTGACGTTTAATTATATTCCAATCTCCTACTGATGAATATGATACAAATGTAATTGCTCTACCTTCAGTTCCTGCTCTTGCTGTTCTACCTATTCTATGAAAATATGCCATTTCTTGATTTGGTACATCATAATTAACTACTAGTTCTACTCTTGGTACGTCTATCCCTCTTGATGCTACGTCTGTTGCAACTAGGATGTCTGCTTTACCGTTTCTGAATTTTGCCATAGATTGCTCTCTTCTACTTTGTGACATGTCTCCTTCTATTGCAACTGCGTTGTATTTTTCTTGATGAAGATACTTTGCAACATCTCTGGTTCTGTATTTTGTTGAACAAAATACTATGCTTTGACCTTTTAACGGTTTAATGAAATCAAGTAAATATTTGAATTTGTCTCTATCTTTAATTACTAAAAATGATTGGTCTATTCCTTCTCCACTAAGATCATCTGCATCTAACAAGAATTGTTTTGGATTGTGTAAATAATCTTCTCCAAGTCTCAAAATTGCTGTTGGCATTGTTGCTGAAAATAATGACATTACTCTGTCTTCTGGTGATAAATCTAAAATGAATTGAATGTCATCTACAAATCCCATATCTAACATTGTATCTGCTTCATCTAATACGATGTGTGTTACATCTCCTAACTCTATTGATCCTCTTTTGAGATGGTCAATTAGTCTACCTGGAGTTGCTACAATAATTTCAACTCCTCTATGTAGGGCATCTAATTGAATTCCCATTCCTTGTCCTCCGTATACTGTGGCAATTTTAATTCCAGTATATTTTCCCATTTTTTTAATTTCTGTACTGATTTGCATGGCTAGTTCTCTTGTTGGTGCCATGATTAGTCCTTGAATTCCTTTTTTTGGTGTAATGTCGTTTAACATTGACAGTGCAAATGCTGCTGTTTTACCTGAACCTGTATGAGCTTGTCCTACAACATCCCTTCCTGATAATAAAACTGGAATTACTGCTTCCTGTATCTCAAATGCTTCTTCAAACCCTTGATCAGTAATTCCTCTTAGTACTTCATCTTTTAATCCTAGATCTTTAAATTTTGTCATTTTTTTTCTTCTCTTAAGCAATGACGAGAAAGCTCATTGCCTATTCGTCATTATTCCGATAACCCAGAAAATCGATTCAGGTCTAATAAACGCTTGTTATTTTAATTCTTCAACTGGTTGTCTATGACTTTTTTAAAACTCTCAAATGGTTGTGCTCCTTTTAATTCTACAAATCCTATTTTTTCATTTCCAATAAAAAATCCTGGTGTCCCTGTAACTCCGAACGTTCTACCTTCATCAAGATCTTTTTGGACCTCTTCGATATACTTCACATTTTTAATACATGTGTCAAATTTTTCTTCATTTAATTGTAATTCTGATGCATACTGATTAAATAATGCAATTGCATAAGATGTTTCTAAATTACTCCACTCTTTTTGTTTTTTAAACAACGTGTGATACATTTGTTCAAATTTCCCTTGTTCATTTGCACACTCTGCTGCAATTGATGCTGGCACTGCATTAGGATGTATGCTTTGTATCGGGAAATCTCTGAATACTAATTTTACTTTTCCTTTATTGATATATTCATCCATGATTGTCGGAAGTGTTTGCATGTGGAACTTTGCACAAAATGGACATTGAAAATCTGAAAATTCGATAATTGCAATTGGTGCATTTGGATTTCCGATAACTGGATTATTTCCTGGTGATATTTTTAATGGTAATACTGGTTGATTTGTTGGTAATTGTTTTTCAAGAATTTTTAATTCTAATTTTGCAATCGCATTTTTTAATTCTTCTTGTGAAATTTCATCTGAATTGAAATTTGATACATATGAACCTGCAAAAAATGCTGCAATTCCTGTTATGATAATAATTGTTATGATCAACACATTGAATGTTGATTTTTTTACAATTTTTTCATTTATTTTAGGTGCATTTTCAAAACCTTCTTTAATCATGATGTGTTTTTTCGTTATTGTCTACTTAATCGTATTGTATTTTTTTATAAATATTGTATTTTTAAAAATTAAAAGCCAATGACGGGATCTGAACCCATGACCTACTGATTACAAATCAGTTGCTCTACCAGGCTGAGCTACATTGGCACGAAATAAAATAAAATTTTTCAAGGTTTAAAGTGTTACCTGAGGCTAATTTTGTATTTTTTTGCAATAATCTGTTTAGCTTTCAATTTATAACATTGACTTTTTGATATTTGTTATGAGATACATCGAACCAACTAGAGTCAAAGTTCTGATGATGATGTTTTACGTAACTGGTATTATTGGTACGCTTATTGGATTATCTGCTATTACGCCTCCTAACATGAAAATCATGATTACTTTCATGGGATTAATCAATATTGGATTAGGTGCATTCTTCACATTCATATTTTTAACTCAAATTAAAGCCGATCCTGACAAACGAAAGAAAAAGAAAAAACCAAAATCCGATAAATAGATTTTATTTTGTAAAATTAAAGTATAAATAATGATTCTCTAACTGGAATTCAGAAATGTTGGATTTAGTAGCTAAAGAATTGTTTCTTACAAAAGGTAAGGGTGTACATGAAGATAGATTGACTAGTTTTGAATATGCTTTAAGAGATGCAGGTATTGCAGGAACTAATCTGGTATTAATTTCTAGTATTTTTCCTCCTAAAGCTAAATTGATTAGTCGTAAGGAAGGTTTGAAAAAAATTAAAGCTGGACAAATTTTGTTCACAATTTATTCTAAGAATCAAACTAAAGAACCTCATAGAGTTTGTTCTGCTTCTGTTGGAATTGCACAACCTAAAGACAATGAACGATATGGATACTTATCTGAATACGAATCTTTTGGTCAAAATGAAACTCAGGCTGGTGATTATGCAGAAGACATTGCTGCACAAATGTTGGCATCTTCTTTGGGAATTCCTTTTGATGCTGACAAAGATTGGGATGAAAAAAGACAACAGTGGTTAATTTCTGGTCAAATTTACAATACCCACAATGTAACTCAATCTACAAAGGGAGATAAAGATGGAAAATGGACCACTGTTTTTGCAGCTGCAGTTCTTTTAGTATGATTATTTTTTATACCCTTTAAGATAAAATACTGCGGCCCCAATTGAAATAATTACAATTACTCCTAGTATTGTGATTGATTCATCTAATTCTGCTTCGTTAGTTTGCATATTTTTTTCATTTAGTGAAAATGTTAATTCATTTTCATTTATTGATACCTTTCCTCCAAAAATATATTTCCCTTGAATTTGTGTTCCATTTTTAGGATCAAAAATCCATCCATTTTTTGTAACTTCTGTTGGGATTTCAATTTCATCTATGGTTATTGTTGGGATGATGTTTCCTTTTACGTTTGATATTGTTTTATCTTCATTTGACATAATTATTATTTGAAATATGGAATTTAACGGATAATTACCCGTAGAGAAATATTCTGATCTATTAATATTTTCTATTTTGAAAAATTCAAGTGGATTTATTTTGACTTCTGTTTTTTCTGTTATGCTTTCGATTGGTTCGCTAACTGATACTCTTAATTGTGACAGCATTTTGGATTCTGTTGGAATTATTGAAAATGACATTTTTGCATTTTCTTCTGTTGACAAGTTTCTTGCAATATTGTAAAATCCTCCACTTTCTCTGATCTGTTTTGAAATAAGCATGGATGAAATTTTTTCATACATTGAATGTGTATCTTCCATAGGCATCGTGTAAACTGCTGAAATTGTTCCTGTACCTGAAATTATCCCTGATGTATCTAATGCTTGATTTGTTTCTGCTGCAGTATGGATGAATACTTGGAAAAATTCTGCATTTGTGTCGAATATCTCATTAATTTCATCAATATATGAATCTCCAGTGATTCTTGAATTATCTTGTATTGCATTAATCCCTTTATCTTCTGGGTTTCTTTCAATGTTGATTAAAATACATGATTGATCAGTAACTCCTAAAACACAATTATTTTCATTCGTAACTACTATTGCTTGAATTCTTTTATCATCTTTGATTTTTTGTTCAAACTCCATTGGAATTTTAATTTCTTGAATATTGCTGCTTAGTAATGTAATTGATGTTATGGTTTCTTGTGATATTTTATTATCTATGAGTAATTGTGCTGATTCTTGGAATGTGGATAAATTGATTTCTTGTGAATATGCTGAATTTACCGAAATTCCAGTTATACTAATAACCATTATCATCATAATTATTTTTAACATGATTGTGACTTTTGATCATAGAATATTAAATTTACTTCTATTTTCTTTTTCAGCATTCTAATAATTTTTTTCTTGAGAAACTGATATGTTGATGTATGTTGATTTTTAAGTAAATGGCATTAATTCCAATACTTGTTGAAAGCTTCAATGATCCTTTAATTCAATTAATTGTAATTTTGAGTACATTTGGAATTGGTTTATCTCAAGGAATTATTCTTGGTAGGGCAATTCTTTTGAGATTTCCTAGATTACAAAATCATGTAAAAACTGTTTCAGTAACATTATTCGTTTTATTTTTAATTAATGCAATTCTTAGTGTTCCTCGTTTTCAATCTCCTGAGAAAATTGATCTCACAAATTTATCTGTAGCAAATCCTGGCGATGTAGTTTCCTCTGTTTTTTTAATTTTTGGAATGAATACTGGGTTTCTAACTGTTCTTGCTATTTCGATAATGGTCATGACTTTTGTAATTTTAAAATTCACTAATTTGCATGGAATTGTAAAAGGATTTGTTTTCTTTTTTAGTGGTCTTTTACTAGTTTTTACAGCCTTGAGTCGGTTTACTGATCTTACTCCTAGTACTTTTGAAGTTTTATTATACTTTCTTTATCAATTGGGAATCACTATTGGAATTTTATTGGGCACTATTAGAAAACTCAAGCCTCCTAAATTAGACCTCAAATAACTTCAAACCTTTAAATGATATATTTCTGGTGAGAAATTGACATCGAATTCAAACCGTTCGGGGAACAAGCCGGCAGTCCATGCGTTGGACTGTCGGCCCCATTATTCTAAACCGTTACAAAATTAATTTTTGGAAATACTTTATACATAAAATAATTATACTTACGATTATGAATAAATTTGTCACAATTGGTAATGAGAAAGTTAGCATTACTGAAATAGAAAATGCAAAAACTATTCCTGAATTATTACAAACTAGAGTTCAATATGCTATTTTAGATCAATTAAATGACATGGTTGCCAGATCTGGGATGGGGAATCCCGACGAAGTAAAAAAATTAGTCCTTAGAGATATTGCATTTAGTAGAGGTGGGTATTCTTCATCTTTCACTTTTCAAATGGCTAATCAGGCAGTAAATATCACTGAAGTTGATTTTACCAGCGAAAAAAGTATTTCTGAATTATTGACATCAAGAGTTAACTATGCCATATTGGATCAACTTGATCATTTAATTTCTCAATCTGATAACCCTGAAGCGTCATTAAAACAAATTAAAGATTCTCTTATTTTAGATGTGACAAAAATAATTGATAATTACATTCCATCTCAAAAAACCAATGATGATTAATTTTTTATTTTATTAAAAATATTTAGTTTGAAAATTAGTTTAAGGATGACAATGTCTTAACTTGTTGATTAACATAATCAAAACCTTCTTGCCAAAATTTAGGTGATCTGATGTCGAATCCATGTTCTGATAATAGTTTTTCAGGTTTTTTTGATCCTCCTGCAGATAAAATATCTATGTATGATTTAACAAAATCATTTCCTTCTTTTTTATATCTTTGAAATAGTGATAATGCTAACAAATTTCCAAATGAATATGCATAGCAGTAAAATGGAGTGTGGTAAAAATGTGGAATACAACTCCACTCAATTCCGAAATCTTCTGAAAGATTGACAGAATTTCCAAATTGCTCTTTCAAATTTTGTAAATATGTTTTTGAGATTTCATCTATTGTGGTACCTTTACTAATTTGATTGTGTGCATCAATTTCAAAAATTGTAAAAAATGATTGTCTGAGTATTGTGGCATACAAATCATCAATTTTTTCAGCTAACATTATCTTTTTTTGATCATCTGATATCTTATCTGATAAATTATCGTATAGTAGGAGTTCTGAGAATGTAGATGCTGTTTCTGCTAGTGGCAGTGGTGCATCTTGTACTAGAATTGATCTATTTTGTGCTGCCTGGCTGTGAACGGCATGGCCTAATTCATGTGCTAATGTAAATACGTCTCTTGATTTACCTGTAAAATTGACTAAAACATATGGTGTTATTTTTGGAGTGAGTGTGCTACAAAATGCCCCGTCTCTTTTTCCTGGTCTGACTGATGAATCTATGTGATTTTCATTGAATACCTTTCTGGCAAATTCTTCTAATGTACTACTGAATTTTCCCAATGATTCAAAGACTAATTTTACAGATTGATTGTATGAATAATTTTTCTCTTTAATTTTTGATGCTGCTGGTGCATATAGATCATATCTTTGCAATTTTTTCATATTCAGCATCTTTGCTTTCTGAAGGAAAAATTTTTGAAATACTGTTGAATTTTTTCTACAAATTGAAAGTAGTGATTCTATTGTTTTATCATCTACATCGTTTGCAATATTTCTCATTGATATTGGACTTTTGTATCCTCTGAGTTCTATTCCTTCATCTTTCCAATTAAGAACAATATTTTGATAAATTTCTCCAATTACCCCTTTATTTTCTGTATATTTGCTAAGAATTGTTTTGTAAGCTGTTTCTCTGATTTTTGGATTAGTACTTCTAACATAATTTGTTAGTTCCTCTCTTGTCATTGTTTTTGTTCTATTACCAACTTTCATTTTGTATTCATACACATTAGTTATTTTATCGTACAATTTTACTAGTGCAGAAATTCCTGTAACATCTAATGTATTGATAATTTTTTCTTCTGATTCACTTAATGCATATTTTGCAAATAGTCTTTTGTATGTTAGGTATTCTTTTAGCTCCCCTGTGTCTTTCATCAATCTTTTTGCATTTTTTTCATCGACTTGTGTTTTCCACCATAAATCAAAAAATAATATTTTATTTGAAATTTCTGAGCCTAATTTTGACATCTGAGTCATTAATGATGTTGCTTCATCTGATTGGGTATCTGATGAATATGACAATGATGCATATCCTCCAATTTTACTCATTTTATGTGAAATTTCTTCAACTTGCTCTAAAATTATTTTAAATTGTTTAGATGTCATATTTGATTTTAGTTTTGATTTATTTTTTTCAAATTTTTTTGCTAGATTTTCTAAATCTCTAATTTGTTTCTGAAATGCTGGATTCTTTGGATTCTTTGCTAATTCTGATAAGTCCCATTTACCTAATTCATATTCTGACATCACTATTTCTCTTTCTTAACTATTAAAAAATGAATAGTCTTATAGTGTTTTTTTAAATTATGATTCTTGTTCTTTAACTATATTTAGTGTCATACTGCTTATAATATCTGGTAACCCTCTGATTGTTCTGGTAATTACATCTTGTAAAACTTCATTACTTGATGATTCGATTCTACAAACTACATCATAAAATCCAAAAACTACGTCTGCTTCCTTTACTTCTGGTATTCTGCAGAGATTTTTTAATGTAGGATATTCTTGATTTTTTTCACAATGAAATACTACGTATGCTTGACTATCATTTTTTCCTAACATTGCCCCTACTAATTTTTCTGATATTTGAAATAACTCTCCTGATTCTGAACTTGTTAATGTCATGCTTGATTGAATTTTTGATATTTTTCGAATATGCTGTGTAACAATTTTTTGAATTTTTTCATCTGTTGTAGATTCAATTTGTGCTACAATGTCGTATAACCCTAATGTTCCATGAGCTTCTTTAATTCCATCTATTTTTTCTAATGATTCTATGACTGATTTTTCTTCACCTAGATTACAATTCATCATTACGTATGCTTTTGACATTAGTTGTGTTCTCCTTTACGTGTTTTATTATGAAGAATCATCCCATTGATTATGCAAATTAAGCATAAAAGTTTTCATAATTTAATATGAAATTTTATGGATTTTTTTTACTTATAATTAATAATATTGTTCATGAATGTAACACCATTTCCATATGTCTTCTGGTACTGTCTTCATTACTGGATGGCCTGTTTTTTCAAAATGTTTTGTTGCATGTTTGCCAATTGATGAATCACAACAACCTACATGTCCACATGTAAGACACATTCGTAATGCCACTGTTGGTAAATGTTCTTTTTCACATTCTTCACAATTTTTTGAATTAGGGGAAATGTTTTCTTTTTTTTGTAGAAAATGTTCGCAGTTTGTTTGCATTTCAGTATTTTTTCAAAGTTTCTTTGTATCTCTTAATTGATTCGATGACTACTTTTTTTGCCTCTTTTGCATCCTTCCATCCTAGTATCTCTACTTTTTTTCCTTCTAATTCTTTGTAAACTTGGAAAAAGTGAGCAATTTCTGAGCGGTAGTGATCTTCAATATTTTCAATATCTGATGTATGCAAATATCTAGGATCATTAGTTGAAACACAAATTATTTTGTCATCTGGTTCCCCATCGTCTTTCATTTGAAGTAATCCTATGGGTCTAGATTCTATTAAAATACCTGGGTATGTTGGATTTGTAACTAGTACTAATGCATCAAGTGGATCTCCATCTTCCGACAATGTCTGTGGGATTAATCCGTAATCCCCTGGATAGTGAAATGGTGAAAATAATACTCTGTCTAATTTTATCATGTTATGTTTTTTATCGTATTCGTATTTGTTCATTGAACCCTTTGGGATTTCAACAATTACGTTGATTATTTCAGGAACATCCGTTCCTGTTTCTATATCGTGCCAAAAATTTTTACTCATTTTCTAGATGTTTTGATAAATACTTAGTATATGATTCTATGTACTATGTTTTCTGAGATTCAATTAAATAATTTTCAGTTTATGCTGTTAGATTGGTGTTTGGAATTACTTTGAATATTTTTACCATATATTCTCCATGAAAAATATCTGTAAATTCCCCTGTACTTTGATCTAGATTTCTGACTCTGAATTTGTATTCGTAGGAACCATCTCCTTTAGTATCTATTTGTGCTATGTGTACTGGTTCATCCCCTTTGTAAAACTGAATGATTACTGGATATCTTTCAACAACATCTGATGCTGCTCCGTATACTGTTCCCCATGATAATGTATTATTTTCTGGTACTGTGAGAGTTGTAGTTGTAGTTTCTAAACTAACTTTTTCATTTATTGCTTTAATACTAATATTATTTTGATTTGTTTCTGCTATTGCGGTATTTGGAACTATCATTATTCCTAACACTGCTATAATTGATGCTACTACTACTAAATTCATTTTTGTATTCATATCAAATTATATGCTTTCAAAGTTCTTTAAATAATTTATTATTCTTTCATACTAGTTCTTTTCAATTATTCTGAAATATCATAATATTGATTTAATCTTTGAGTCAGTAAATCTTTGTAATCCTCAGTATTTTTTACAAATTCCATTCTTGCATTTTTTTCACTACTCACTAAAATAACCACTTGTTTTGCTTCTATCCCTGTTAATTCTTTAAACATTTGTGCATATGCTGTACCTTGAATAAAATGATCAGTCATCCATTCTTCTTTTTGATTACTTCTTTTTGTTTTGTAATCTATTATTGATAATTCTCCATCATAGTTTGCTATACAATCTGATGTTCCTGCTAATTTCATTGCATTGCTATACAATCTTAGTTCTGTACCGTGTACATCATTGATTTTTTGTAAAAAAGGAATTAGGTTGTTAAAATGTGCTACTGAAAGTAGTCTAACATCATCTGTTTGTCTTACTTCATTGATGTGATTTTCAATTAATTTGTGAGTTTCTGTGCCTATGGTTGCTGCTTCTTGAGTGATGTAGTCTGCAGCAACTTCTTGGTCTTTCCAATTTTGTAAACTTTCTTTTTTTTCCATAGACATTGTTGCATGTAATATTGTTGTAATTGATGGATATGTTTCCCCAGTTGGTGTTTGGTAAAAATGTGCATTATCCCTTTCAATTAATTCAGCTTGTTTGAAATTAATTGGAATGTGATTGTATAGTGACATTTTTTTAAATAATTAATCATGTCATATAGTTATTTTGAATTTCAATTATTTCGAAATACCTGACTAATGAAATGAATTAATTTGAATGGACCGGATGGGATTTGAACCCACGACCTTTGCGGGAATTTCTTCCTTACGCAGTGTGAGTGCGTCATCCAAACCAAACTAGACGACCAGTCCAAATTATTTATGAAAATACATGGTTTTCTAT
>Ga0233439_10004154_pt1 | contig 14285 bp, 14 predicted proteins | sample SI_123_September_6_FD_182713 | JGI IMG/M metagenome (GOLD analysis project Ga0233439, IMG submission 182713) | Seawater microbial communities from Saanich Inlet, British Columbia, Canada - SI_123_September2016_100_MG | ecosystem: Environmental > Aquatic > Marine > Inlet | place: Canada: British... | reverse complement strand
AATTGAAGAAATATTATCAAAATTTAACATTAAAACTAAACTATCATTAAACAAAGTATAATTTGTACCATTCCAATTGTAAACAGTCTCATTTAATTTATCCTCAGTAAAAGATAAATTAATTTCAACAAATCCATTAATTACTGTAGAAGCATTAGTCGGAGTTGGATTAATAAAACTAATTAAAGGACCATCAATGAAAAAAGTAATTTGAGAATTATTTAAATTCCCTGCACTATCGTTTGCCCAAATTGTAACATTATGTTCACCCTCACTCCAAATAACAGCTGTAATATTCGCGCAACTTGCCAAAGTAGTATTAGTTAACATAGTATCATTACTATACCAGCAACTTCCTAAATTAGTATCACTTGAAGAATAATTAATAGACAAAACACTATTATTAGTTATACTCGCATTACTAGGACTACTTATACTAATTAAAGGATTAATAGAATCAATTGTAAAATTAACCGTTGCCTCTCCTACATTACCACTAGTATCATTGGCATAAATGGTAACATTATGTTGCCCTTGAGACCAAGTTATAGAAGTAATATTAGCGCAACTTGCAAGAGTAGTATTAATTAACATACTATCATTATTGTACCAACAACTATCTAAAGTTCCACTAGTAGCAGTATAATTAATATTTAAACCAGTATTTGAACTAAATAAATCATTAGTAGGAGTTGAAATAGAAACAGCAGGAGCAGAATTATCTGAAACAGTTAAATTCCAAGTGTCAGTCGTATTACTAACTAATAAATCATTAGTTCTATTAGCAAATGCAAAAAAACTTTGCGAATCATCATCACTTCCACTAGCATTTAAAGTCCAAATAACTTGAGACGACTCATTAACAGATAAATTAACCTGTTGAGTTAAATTTGATGAAATAGCAAAAGAATTTTTAATCCCTTCAATTTTAAATTCATCAAAGAAACAATAATCAGCACTTCCAGAAATATTTCCACCAACATGAATCGCAATTTCTGAATCAGTCAAATCAATACTCTCACTAGTCAAATTAATTGTTCTAAATACATAATCAGCCGCTTCAGGAGATGAATCTGTTGTTCCATCATCACAACTGTCTCCATCATTACATCGCCACAAATCAACACTACTCCCATTACTATATCTTGCCCAAACCATACAAAATTGATTAGTTCCAAGCCCATAATTATGCTCATAAAAAGTAATTGCATAATCTTCACAACTAACTCCATTACAATCAGTAGCTGGAGTTATATTTTTCCAAAGACCCTTAGAATAATTAAAAGTATCCCAATCATCAAGTCTTAAAGCATAAGTACCTGAATATTGATTTGCATCTAAAAAGAAATCATAATCGTTTGTTGAAGTTGTATTAGCCTCACACCCATCAAATAATCCTCTATAAGTACAATCAGAATTACTACTTGAAGTAGTCCAAGAAGTAGTATTTTCAAAATCTTCATATATAATACTGCTAACATTAGCGTAATTTAAAGTAACATTAATTTCATCACAATTATCTCGAGTACATGTAACATTAGCTGTTATATTATACAAATTATGTAAAGTGACATTAGTATTTTGAAATGGAGCAGTTAAATTTAAATTAATTTTTCCAACCTTAGTAACATTAATCCACATTAATTGTGAATTAATATTTCCAGTAGTATCATTAATAGAAATATTTAGCCAATGTTGGTTAACTGTAAGTTGAGTATTATTTTCAAGGTAACCTGAACAATTAATCTTAAAATTCGTAGTATCATTAACACTAAAACAACTAAAACCATAATTATCAGTAGCATTAATATCAAATGCAAAAGCTCTCTCTTCTCCAATAGATCTATTAGAAATAGCCGTAAATGTAGGCGCCGTTGTATCAGAAAAATTAAGTATCAAAGATCTATTTTCAGAAGTATTCATCTTACCAACAACATCTGTAAGTACACACCCCCAAGTATAATTTCCCTTCTCAAGATCTAAAGTCCAATTAGCAGAATCACTAACACCAGAAATATCAGTTGATTGATTAAGAGCAAAACTATCATTAGAACTATTAGTAATATAAAGACTAATATTTGTAAGCTCTACATTATCAGTACCACTACAATTAAATGTAACATTAACCGGATCAAAAGTATCATTAGAAAACAAATCTGCAGGACCCACTAAAGAAATAGAGGGACTAATAGAATCTAAAATTATATTTCGAGAAATTATGTTTGCAAAATTTCCAAAAGTATCATTAGCAGTTGCATTAAGATAATAATCACCATCACTCAATCCAGTATAATTATTATAAAATGGTGACGAAGTAGAAATATTTGTAGCTACAATTGTAGATCCATTATATAAAGACACATTTATTGTATCTAAATCTGCATCAGCAGAACTAACATTTACAACAATCCAAGTTTGTTCTAAATTACTTGTATTTGTAGTTGGATCTTCATAAACAACTATTGGAGACACACCATCAACTCCCAAACCAATTCCAAATCCAACAAGAAATGGATATCCATCATTTAAAGAACTATTAATATGCCAATAATTATTATTATTCGTATCATTATTAGGATTTTGAACAAAATCCCAAGGCTCACTTAAACTATACATGCTAGAATCAGTGAATGTAGATAAATTTTTCAACTCCGAAGTATTTAATATAATATCGCCGCCACAATCTGAAGTAATTTTTCCAGAACTATTTCTATCCCAAAAAACATTATAACATGAAGATGTTCCAGCTCCAACAAAACCACCAACATTGCTACCTGCATTAACAAAACCAGTAGAATAAGAATTATTAATTCTTGGATGAGTTGATTCCATCCCACCTGCAAAACCTCCAGCACTAGTACTTGCATTAACATCTCCTCTTGCAAAAGAATTATGAATTTCTACATTATATCTAAGCCAACCTACAAATCCACCTTTTTGAACTCCATGTCCAGTAATATTTCCAGTTGCATAAGATTCCAAAATAAAAGCATGATATACACTACCCCCTGAAGGCCAAGCATCAACCCTACCAATCAATCCACCAGCACTACCTTCAGAAGAACCATCAATAAGATAAATATCTCCAGTTGCATAACTTTTACCTACAATAAATTTATCTCCTGAAGCACTTGTATCTATATCACCAACCAAACCACCCACTGAATAATATCCGGTAACATTAGCAGTTGAATAGGAATAATTAATATAAGAATTATCACTAACTACTCCAGTTCCAACAAGTCCACCAATACTTGTACCTGTCTCATTATTTGTCCGTACAATACCGTGGGTATATGAATTATTTATTAAATAATCAGTAAATCTACCAATAAGACCTCCAACATAATCAGCTCCAGTTATATTTCCAATAACAAAAGAATTAGTAATATTTGATAAACTAGACCAACCAATTAACCCACCCGTATAATCAGAACCATTATAATCCGCTTCAACAATACCGATATTTTTAATATCAGCATTACTAGTATAACCAAACAATCCCACATAATTGGTTGTTGATCTATTAATAAAAAGATTTGAGATATTACTATAATTTCCATTTAACGTACCAGTAAATTTATTAGAATTATCACCAATTGGTTCCCAACCAGAACCAACATAATTTAATGCATGTGCTGAAACACTAGTGTTTATACAATTAATATTATTTTCTAAAGCATAATCAGCAGTTAAATCATCACGAGTTAAATTCAAATCCTCGCAAGTACAAATTGGAATTGGAGCAGCAGAACTATTATAGCAATTTGCAATTGCACTAACATCAGTTGAATTTAAAATTAAAACAAATAAAAAAACTAGTACAAACACCCAACATCCTCTTTTATAATTCATATAATGAATGTTATTAACATATTAATATTTATAAAAGATTCTATTTTAAAATAGTTTTTTAATAATAATAATAATAATAATAATAATAATAATAATAAAATAAAAGATCAAATAAATAAATAAATAAATAAATAAATAAAAAAACAATAACAATTTCATATCATCTAATGAGCTACACTCGCAACAATTGCTAATAATGTTTTTCTCAGTTTAATATTCATCACCAAATAAACTCTCCTCAGTATCCATTGATGGAGCAACTGATTTAATTGAATCTCTAATAAGTTCCATATCAGCATCTAATTCATCTAAAGTAGCATCAACAGAGTTTATAGTAGCCTCAAATTCATCTCCAACTTTTTTAGCATCACCAATCAAAGCAGCACTTGCCTTTTTAACATCATAAACGTCATTTAAAAAAACACCATATTCTTGACTCAAAAAATAATCAGTAGGTGTTTGTGAAAAACCTTCAACAAATTTACTTGCATCTTTAGTATCAACTTTTTTAAAATATTTAGTTAAATCAGTTGGAACATGAACGCAAACTTTTTCAGTTGCTCTATTACTTCTTTGTTTAATATTTCTTAACATTAATCCTAAATCAAATTCATAAACTGACTCAGATGGATTTAAACTAGCATCATAATCAAACACATACATCCTACCATTTTCTAAAGCAAATTGAGGAGATTCTTTTTCATTAGTTCTTTTAAAATACCTATCAATTGTAGAAACAATTGCAGCATTTTTTTCATCACCCGAAGCTTTTCCTTCAAAAGCCTTATAACAATGCTCTACAGTTGCATCAACAGATTTTTTAGATTCCTTAGCATCAACATTTCCTGTCATAGCACCAACTGCAAATACAGCAGGTAATACATATTTAACCATTAATTTATTTAAATAATTCATTTTTGATTTTCTCCATTAAAATTTTCAGCCATACATGTTATATTTCTTGTAAAAGAATCATATAAACAAGAATTAATATGATCAACATCAGTACCATCACTACAATAATCATTTATACAAGAATCTTTTAATTCACTTGAAACTCTTAAACATTCATTCCATTTATTAATATGATTTGATTTTTCATTCGCAACTACAACTTGATTATTCCCATCATCATAAAATCGATTAATTTCATAATGACAAGATCTAACACCAAGATAACTAAATGATAGAAAGGAGAATCCAACAAGTAATTTAATTTCCCAACCTGATTTTTTTAAAAAACTAATTACATCATCCTTTAAATTTAGTAATTCATCAATATTATTTTCTAATTTCAATTTTTATTTTCTCCTTGATATTTATTACCCATACAAGCTTCAATTCCACTAGTATGTAATCTCTCACATTTATCTTCAGCGCCATTATCTCTCAATACACTTCTAAGAGGTTCTTCTATCTTACACCTATCATAATCAACTTTAACTGTTTGCAAACAAACTTGTGCATCACTTGGAGCTTTATATTCAACTCCCGAAACTCTCCTACTAACTGAATCTACCATATAACAACTTGAACCAATCGCACTACATCCGCCAACTAAAGCTAATAAACCAGTAATAAAAGGATGATTACCAGTAAATTCCTTAGCAAATTTCCAAAACCCATATTTTTCATTTTCCATTTTCATCATTACTAATAAAATAAGTTGCACAAACTTCTCGATCTAATACTTTTTGTAATTTTTCACGACAATAAGGAGGATTATAATTATTATCACAATCATCCCTCGCAATTAATTTATCTCTCTCATCTGAAGTTCTTTCTCTACATTGTCTATAAACAAGCGGCATTTTTTCAAAAAGCAAAGCCTTAGGAACCACTCTTCGCTGACCATAACTTCTATTACCTTGAGCATCATAATTAACATTTCTAATAACTGCATAACCATTAAGCTTTTGAGCTTCTTTATGTCTATCAGCTGCAATAAAACCTAAAACTGCAGAAGTAGCCAAAATACTTGCAATAACAATTCCAGTAAGACTTTTATCTTTCATTTTTTATTCCTCAACTACATAAAAACCAATATCATAAGGTCCAAGTTCATTAAAGGCCATTTTTCCAGCCCCCATAAATCTATTTGCAATTGGAATAGCATTAGTATTAATTGCAGCTCGAACATTAGTATTATACTCTTGCATATGTTTATCTAAATCATAAACGTGTAATTTTAATTTTCCATTTGTAAGAACAACTTTTCCTTCCTCTTGTTCAAAAGTAGTTTTAGAAATATCACCTACATATTGATCTATTCCAATAACAGAAGCAATAATTAATTCCTCATTAATAGGTTCAATAGGTAAAAAAGTTTCATAAATCCCATTTGAATTCAAATTTCTTGCAATTTCATCTAAATTAGTCCCATTTGGAGCTATATTTTTTTTAAAATACAATGGCTTTCTAAAATCAACAAAAAATGTATTTCCAGTATCAATAGTATCTAATTCATCCAAAGCAGCATTTTCAACACCAATTCTTTGAACTAAATCTCCTACGGGAGTTAATCTAAGTCTACTTGTACCAACAATCTCTAAGCTTAGTTTGTCATCATCATTTCCCATAATACACTAAAAAACACCACTATTTAAAAAGATTACCACTAATAAGTTAAAATAAAAGAAAAAATCAAATAACTCTATCGTCTCGCTCCTTAACAATTTGAGCAACAAAAGCATCAATATCAACTCCAAATTCAGGTCCATTCGTACCACGTTTCATAACAGCAAGTGAATTGCCAGCAACTTCCTTATCACCAACTGTTAAAACATAATTAACACGAGCTAAACGAGCCTCTCTAGCTTTCTTACCAATACTCTCAACCCGATCATCAACTTCAACTCTAATATCAAAAGATCGAAGCTTAGTTGCAACCTCATAAGCAAACTTTGCATGAGTATCATTTACAGTTAAAATTTTCACCTGAACTGGACTAAGCCATAAAGGAAACTTACCTGCAAAATGCTCAATTAAAACACTCATAAACCTCTCAAGCGAACCCGAAATGGCCCTATGAATAACAACTGGCCTTTCCTTCTCACCTTTTTCATTCATAAAAGATAAATTAAACCTTTCTGGCAATGTAAAATCACACTGAATTGTAGCAAGTTGCCACTCACGGCCTAGTGCATCCTTAAACATAAAATCTAACTTAGGACCATAAAAAGCAGCTTCACCCTCAATTCTTTTATAATTTAACTTATTTTCAATTGCAGCCTCATCAAGAGCACTCTGTGCAATATTCCAAACTTCTTCTGAACCAATATATTTACTTTTATCTTCTCCACGTACAGACAAAGACACCCAATAATCATCCATTCCAATTATTTCATAAAACTTACGAATTACACCAACAATCATAGCAACTTCTTGTTTAATTTGACTAACTCTACAAAATAAATGCCCATCGTCCTGTGTAATTGCTCTAACACGTGATAAACCATGTAATTGACCAGATTTCTCATCCCTATAAATAGTAGCAGGCTCAAACATTCTAACGGGCATATCACGATAAGATAAATTCATGCTATCAAAAATTTGCATATGATGAGGGCAATTCATCGGTTTCATCACAAACTTCTCATCCCCTTTTCCAGTAACCTTAAACAATTCATCTCCAAATTTATCCCAATGCCCAGAAGTTTTATACAAAGCATCCTTAGCAATATGAGGAGTCCAAACCCATTGATGATTGGTTCCCTTATGAAGTTGCCATAAAAAATTAATAATCTCACGCCTAATAATATTACCCTTAGCAGTTAGAAGTGGTAAACCAGCACCAACTAAATCAGAAATAACAAATAAACCAAGCTCTTTTCCAAGCTTAATATGAGATCTATCTTGCGCTTCTCTAAGTTTTTTCTCATAATCATCAAAATCAGCAGAACTAGAAAAACCCTTAACAGTAAATCTTACAAGTTGATTATTATTTGAATTATTCTTCCAATACGCACTTGACAAATTATAAATTTTCAAATTACTAATTTCCTTAGCCTCCAATACAGGATCAATAAACAAACTAACTAACTTAAAACTATCAAAATCAATTGCATCCTTAGAACTAATATCCTTAGCAATATTTTTTTGCAAATCATTTAAACTATCAACTTCATCCAAAGCAACCTTAGAAAAACTAAAATTACCTTTTTGAGACATAGCTTCCCTTTGAATTTTATTTAACTCATTCTCTTTAACTTTCAAATTATCAAAATCAACAACAGCCCTATCTTGATAAAAACTAACCCCTCCAACTAAACAATCAGGATACATCTTTTTAACAGCCTTAGCAACAAGCATTGCCGCAGTAAAACTATGCTTCTTATCATGAGAAAGCTCAACAGAATCAAATACAAACATCTCATCCTTTCCTTCTTTCTTCAAATCAAGTTTCTCTTCACTTGTAATATTACGACTCAACTCAGAGAGTGGATGCCCCTTACAAGAAACATTAAACGCCTTATACCAACCAAATGGCGCTCGAACAACTTCAAAACCATCTTCAGACTCAAGCAACTTAGCTTGAGCATCTTTTAATATATGAACAGCAATACTAGGACTTGCTAAATCAGATGACAAATGTGCATAGGGATATAGAACAATTTTCTTAGTATTAACCATCCCAGCAATTTTCTTAACTTCCTTAACATATTTGTCAAGAATCAAATCAACACTCTTTTCATCATTCTTCTCAACAGCAGTAAAAACAACAAGGCACTCCTCAACTCTTTGTTTCTTCTCCTCAATTTCTTCCGCTGCTTTAAAAGCCCTTTTCTTTGCTAAAATATCAATAAAATCTGCATGAATTGTAAGTATTTTCATTATTAACCACCATAATTATATTTATGTAAAAAGAAACTAACTAATATTATATAAATTAATTGGAAAAATTGTATATAAAAAAGAAAAAAATAGAAATGAAAAAATTAGATAATTATTATTTTAAAGTTCTTAACATAACTTTCTCATAAACTGCATGTCTTAAAAAAGCATTAACATAACCATCACCAAGATGTGTTGAATTATTATCTTTAGCAGGATTCAAATTAGCTTCAATAGATCGCACTAAATCACCATTTAAAACAACATCCAAATTTGAACTTGCATTTCGTGCATCCGATTTAAAAAACGAACCAGTATTAGAATCAGATAAACATATCAACCTACCAAATCTAGATTCATTACTACGTTCAACAAACCAAGTATGATCAGTTATATCCCAAACAAGTCCACTTTCCTCATTAATTTGTAATGGTAAATTAAGATCAGTAATTGCAAATTTATCAAAATCAACTTGTTCATAATCATCATATTTAAATCTAAGATTAACAACTTCTTCGCCAGCAGCCAAACCAAAATAAACAGCTTTATTCATCCCTGAATCAATATTAGAATTATAATTTACAGATTCAAAACATTTTAAATTATTAACATGAAAATATCTATCAAACACTTCAAACAAATTTCCTTTATTAAACTCTCCATCACCATCTCTTAACACAACATAATCTCTAGCAGCTTGTACTAAAGTTGCTTCAAAACTTTTTTCGTCTTGACCCATTATAAATTCCCCACAATATTCATATCATCTATTTTTAGTATATACTTTAAAAACATTTTCAAACAAAAATGAAGAAAAACCAATTATATCCACTAAAAAAAGAGAAAAAGACCCCGCTATGTAAAAAAGAAAAAAAAACAATCCAAACCTTTAAAAAGAATATAAAACAAAAGCAAAACCAAAATGCACCAAATCATAATCGATAAAGAAAAATGGGAAATTCAGTTTTTAAGAGATGATTCTGATTCAATTAAAGAAATAAGAGAATATGCCAGTGATGCATTAGAAAGAATCAATGGAAATGAACATCTAAGAAGAGAAAAAAGGATCATAGAAGATATTTCACGAATAATAGGAAGATCAGATCTACCTTACAAAAACAAAAAAGAGGAAAGTGAACTAAGTGGGTGCGCTTCAATAAGATATACAAAAAAATCAGAATTATATTTTGCAATGGTGCAAGTTACAGAAAGAAAACACAACGAACAAATAATAGTAAGAGGAGATGTATTTAAAAGAAATGGAATAATAAGAGAAGAAAATTCCATATTAGATGTAAGATATTTTAAAAGAAATAGATTTGATGGATTATATTCAAAAAGGGAATCAGCAATTTATGCCAAAAAATTAATCGATAGAATTGACGGTTTATTCTTTAGTGAGGATGATAATATAATAACATTTTTAGATAAAGGTTTCAATAAACTTAATAAACTATTTAGACATTCTAATAGATATGACCAAAAAGCAGCTTAAAAAATCATCAAAAGAAACCATCATAGTTTGTTCTTCACATAGCGATGATTTTGTAATTGGAGCGGGCGGCACAATAAAAAAATATACCGATGAAGGAAAAAACGTAATAGCTATAGTCTACTCATATGGTGAAAATTCTCATCCTTGGCTAAAAGAAAAAATCGTTCAAAAAATGCGAGCAGACGAAACCTTTGAAGCATGTAAAATTCTAAATTGCCAAACCATCTTCTTCGATTTAAAAGAGATGAATTTTCTAAAAGATTACGAAAAAAAAGGCTATGAAAAAGACCTTCTAAAAATATTAAACAATGAAAAACCAACTAAAATATTCACTCACTCCCTAGAAGACCCCCATCCAGACCACAAAGCAGTACATAAAATAACAATGCAACTTTACGAAAAACTAAAAACAAAACCAGAACTATACGTATACTCAGTTTGGAATCCAGTATCTTTTAAAACAATGCACCCATCCCTATACATCAACATCACAAAAACATTCAAAGACAAACTAAAAGCATTAAAAACATTCAAGTCACAAAAAATTCACGTAGCCTACCCTTTATTCCTCTTACTATTTCGAGCAATCAAAGAAGGAATGAAACTAAAGGGCGCAAGATTTGCTGAAATGTTTTATCGAATTAAATAATCCAACTAATGAAATTAAATAGTTTAGTGGGTTAGCTGCACCCATTTGTGAACGATATCATCAAATAACATATTTATTGTGGAAGGGGAAGTTCCTTACGGGAGGGACCCACACAACAAATAAAATATTAAAAGAGTGAGCCGGTCCTGCTAACATAGAACTAAACTATTTAAAAACAAACAAAAAATGCAAGAAAACAAACAAAAATTATTACTAGTAACAGACACCTATCATCCACGTGTAGATGGGACTATAAGATTTATAGACGAATTTATAAGAAGATCAAAAGAAGATTACAACATTACTCTATTAGCTCCAAAATTTGGCAAAGGAAAAAAATCAAAAGATGTAGAAACAACATTACTAGAAACATCAAAATATATAGTGCCACTTCCAACTTACCCTTCAATTCAAATTTCAAGAATAAATTTCAAAAAAATAAAAACACTAGTAAAAGAAAACGAAATTATCTTTTGCCAAGGCCCAGCTTTAGCTAGTTTTCTAGCAATTTTCTACTCATGGAGATATAAAAAAAGATGTTTCTTCTACCCTCACGTAATATCATGGGAACTATTTGATAACTCAGTTCAAACAAGATTTGGAAAAATAGTATCATACTTTGTAAAAAAATTCACAGTTTTCCTCTACAACCAATGTAATGCACTATTCTTGCCATACATTGAACTAAAATCACAACTAGAAGATTTAGGAGTAAAAGTACCTATGAAAATCGCAAAACTAGGAGTTGACATTAAACAATTCTCACCAATAACAAATAAAGAATATTTCAAAAAGAAAGTAAATTTAAATCCAAAATCAACAATAATTACATATGTTGGAAGAATCTCCAAAGAAAAAAATCTAATTGTCCTAAAAGAAGCAATAGATAAACTAAATCAAGAATTTGACAATATTCACTTATTAATTGTAGGAGATGGATCGCAAAATGAAAAAGACATTTTCAAAGACTTAAAAAACATCACAATCACTGGATTTATTCAAAACGTATCTGACTATCTAAAAGCAACAGACATCTTTGTAATGCCATCATTAACAGAAACAACATCTCTAAGTACTTTAGAAGCAATGAGCTGTCAATTACCCGTAATTACAACAAAAGTAGGATTTATGGCAAATTACATCACAAGAAACCACAACGGCATGTTTTTTCCAAAAAACTCACCAACAGTTCTGGCAATGAAAATCAAAAAACTTCTCCAAGATGAAAAATTCAAAAATAAATTAGCAAAAAATGCTCGAAAAACAGTAGCCTACTCCTTCTCATGGGAAAGATCCATTAACAAAATCAAAAGATTAATCAAAAATTCTCATTAACAAAATAACAAATTCTGACTATAAAAAGAACCATATACTTCAGAAAAAAGCATATGTTTAAATAAAAAAGCATATAAACATATATTGTATAAACCAAACATTTAAAAACAAAACGAAAAAAATTTCATCTATGACAATGAATTTATATCCAGACGAACCTAATCAAGAAAGAAAAGAAGAAACTTTTGAAGATGATAGCGAAGAAAGTGCATTTATGAAAGGATTTAACGAAGAAAGTGAAGACCCAGTATGTGACGAATGCGGTAGAGCAATTCAAGAAAAACCCATTATCGTGGAAATAGAAGGTGAAAAACATAAGTTTTGCTCCTCTGATTGTAAAGAAGACTTTGAGGAGAGCATTTCTTAATTTTAATAAGTTTATATCTTATTTTATTAATAATCAATTTAAATTTAAGTTAAGTTTATAAATAAACTACTTTTTTAAAGTCTGTTACGCACAGATTATAATGTACACAGGTGAAATTAAAAAAAATGGCAAAACAAACAGTAGAAACATTAGTTCAAGCAGGTAAAGCTACAGCAGCACCTCCATTAGGTCCAGCATTAGGTCCAACAGGAGTTAATATTGGTAAAGTAGTAGCAGAAATTAACACTAAAACAGCTCCACTTAAAGGAATGCAAGTTCCAGTAAAAGTTACAGTTGACACAGAAACAAAAGAATTTACAATTGAAATTGGAACTCCTCCAGCAGCAGCATTAATTAGAAAAGAAGCAGGAATTGAAAAAGGAGCATCAAATCCACTAACTGATAAAGTAGCAGATATCTTAATTGAGCAGTTAATTAAAATTGCAAAAACAAAAGAAGACGCACTTTTAGGAGCAAATCTAAAAAACAAAGCTTTAGAGATTGCAGGAACTTGTCAGAGTATGGGAATTTTAATTGAAGGTATGAACGCACATGATGCAATTGTAGCAATTAAAGAAGGCAAATTTGACGATAAAATCAATTCAGGTAAAACAGAACTAACTGAAGAAGAAAAGAAACATCAAGAAGAAGAGAAAAAGAAACTTCAAGCAGATTTAGAAGTTAGACGAAAAGAATTCGAAGCTAAAGCAAAAATAGTAATTAAAAAATTCGAAGGAAAAGAAGCTAAAAAAGTTAGAAAAGAACTTCAAGAAGCAGGAATCCCAATGACTGTTATTGACGAATTAGTTCCAGCTGAAGCTAAAAAATAGATTTTTAATTCTTTATTTTTTTTATTTACTTTTTTAATACATACATTCTAAAACCAATAAACTAAACAAAAAATCAAGGATTTAAAACATAAACCCTACTCTGATTCAAATTTCTAGTAACCATTCTAAGCAACTTAGAATCATTAGGAACATGCAACAAACCCTTATGTTCAAAAAAATCCTCAAAATAATCAGAACAAGGAAACTTCTTAGAATTCACATAAACATAAGGCCCAGTTTTCACATAACTAACAGAAAATTGATCAATCCAATCCCAAGGCAAAAACCAAACTTCCCTCTCAGTTACAAGAGCTTCTAAACCAGACCCATATTTGTTATCATCTATCTCATTAACGCTCTTAGATAACTTATAATGCATAAATGCCCAATATAACTCCTTAGATGGATTAGATTGCTTAAAATTAGCTATTTGGTTAGCATGAACAGCCCAAGACGTCGTATATGACCCATAAAGTAACTTAGCCTTAAGTTCTATCCCCATATCTTGATCACACAAATCAATCCCACAAATATTATGATTTGGATTAATTGTTACTCCAGTAACCTTTTGAATCCATAAAAGATTCACAGGATTAATATGATTTCTATAAATAGCCGGATTCATAAACAAAAAAATAAAAAAGAGTTTTTTAAAATATAGGTAATATAAAAACTACTTCATTCCACGTAACTTATCCAACTCATCAATCTCAGCCTTCTTAATCTCCAGTAAAGTTCCAGATAACTTCTCAACCAATTCACCAAGTTTCTTAGTCTTAGACATTTGTTTAGAAAGCATAGCAATAATTACAATACTCTCAACTAACAAAAGAAAAATAACAATACCCATAACAAAAATAATTTCAAGCAATGGGACATCTATACCAAATAATAACATATTATAAAACAAACTTTTAAGAC
>Ga0233439_10004153_pt1 | contig 14286 bp, 17 predicted proteins | sample SI_123_September_6_FD_182713 | JGI IMG/M metagenome (GOLD analysis project Ga0233439, IMG submission 182713) | Seawater microbial communities from Saanich Inlet, British Columbia, Canada - SI_123_September2016_100_MG | ecosystem: Environmental > Aquatic > Marine > Inlet | place: Canada: British... | reverse complement strand
CTATTGGACTTTCCCCAGTTTGGTAGACACATTTTGTCGTTCGAATAGCCATAGGAGAAAAGTCCATGAGCACGAAAAGATATACCCCCGAATTTAAAGACGAAGCCGTCCGCCAAGTCGCTGATCGCGGCTACTCGGTGGCCGAGGTGGCCGACCGGCTCGGCGTGTCAGCCCATAGCCTGCACAAATGGGTCAAGGCGGTCAAACCCGATCAAACGAGTCAACAGGTTACCGAGTTGATCGAAGCCAAAAGCGAAATTCTCAAACTGCGCGCCCAACTGCGTCGTATGGAGGAGGAGCGCGATATCTTAAAAAAGCCGCGCGGTACTTTGCCAGGGAGGCCGAGTGAAGTACCGCTTCATCAACGAGCATCGTCACCGATACGGGGTCGCTGCGTTATGTCGAATGTTGGAGGTAGCGCGCAGCGGCTATTATGCATGGGTCCACAAACCGCTGTCCGATCGGGCTGTAGAAGACCAACGTTTATTGACGTTGATCCGTTATTCGCACCAGGCCAGCGGAAAAATTTACGGCTCGCCTCGGATCTTTCTGGACTTGCGCGAAGTCGGTGAACGATGCGGTAAACATCGTGTAGCTCGCCTCATGCGGACCCACCAAATCAAAGCAGTACGGGGCTATAAAACGCCCAAACATCCCGGTGGACGTCCGTCGCTCGTGGCACCGGACAAACTCCAGCGAGCCTTCACCGTTGAGCAAGCGGATATAGCTTGGGTCACCGACATAACCTATATCCGCACTTGGCAAGGCTGGTTGTATTTAGCGATCGTCTTGGACCTCTACTCACGCAAGGTCGTCGGTTGGTCGATGAAACCGACCTTAGCTAAAGAGATTGTGCTTGATGCTATAGTCATGGCCGTATGGCGGCGCCAACCGAAAAACACCGTATTGATCCACTCCGATCAAGGTGCCCAGTATGGCCGCGACGACTGGAGACGGTTTTGTCGAGACCACCATCTTGACCCCAGCATGAGTCGGCGCGGCAACTGCTGGGATAATGCCGTAGCCGAATCGTTTTTTAGTAGTTTGAAAAAAGAGCGTATCAAAAAACGCGTGTACAAAACCCGAGATCTCGCACGAGCCGATATCTTTGACTACATTGAAATGTTTTACAATCCAATCCGCCGACATACCCATCTCGACGGCATCAGCCCCGACGCCTTTGAAGCCGCCTCATAATGAGGCGATAGACTGTCTACCGAACCGTGGGAAGTCCAAAACGATCGATGGTCCAATACCTTAGGTCGACGTATAAGATCAGTGGCCGACGTGCCTGTAACGTCGTCGCCTTAGCCCACTCAACGTACCATTATCGTAGTGTGGCCCCGGCCCATATCGGTTTGCGTCAACGACTGCGCGATCTGGCACTCAGCCGCATTGGCTGGGGCTATCGCCGGCTGACGACCGTATTGCAACGCGAGGGCTGGAGCGTCGGCCGCAAATTGGTGTATCGCCTATAGCGAGAAGAAAATCTGCTATTGCGGCCCAAGCAGCCACGTCGACGGGTAAGCCATCAAGCGCGGATCTTGTCGTCCACACCCCATCAGGTCAATGAGCAATGGAGTATGGATTTTATGAGCGATGCCCTGGGCAACGGGCAACGATTTCGAGTCTTAACGATAGTGGATGACTTTAGTCGTGAAAGTGTATACATCGGGGTGGGCTCCCATTTTCGCGGCATCCAGGTCGCCGAGATCTTGGCCGGCTTGGTGCGTCGACGATCGGAACCCAAAAAGATTCGGGTCGATAATGGCCCTGAATTTACTTCGGTGGCGTTAGACCGTGGGCCTACTGGAAAAACGTTTCAATCCCTTATGCCGGAACGAAGTAATCATGGATAGAATATAGCGCGTTGCGCATCACGCATTAAATTATAACCGAGGGAAGAAACGAGTCTATCACGTACCCAGCTGACCAGGGCATTTTAAGACGAAACATCAGATAATTAGCGTCGATCAAGCGCAACAGCCCCCCCCCATCCGCTTGGATACGACGGGGGTTTTTCGTATACTGTCGCCGTAGCCAAAACGGAGACGGAGACGGCAGATGACGAGCGAACAACGGTTGGATCAGCTGGAGAAGGGCAAAGAGCTGGTGACGCTGGGTGCGACCGGTAAGGGCGTGGTCTATGCTGGCAACCGCAAAGGCGAAGGCAACCCGCTGCAACCTGGGCCGTATGGGGACGCAGACTAATGACAATGGAGAAACGATTGCAGAAGCGCAGAGGCCACCTGACAGTGGGGTGGATAACGATGATGGCGATGATGGCGGTCCAGTGGTCCGCTTGTGGAGATGATCCTGTAAGCCCTTCTCTGGAAGGTCTTACAACTTGCGATGTATCTGAAATTCTTGGGAAAAGTTTGCAAGGGCGCGATCTGAGTAATTGCGCGAACCTGAGGGGGGCGGACCTGAAAGCTGCGGATCTGGCGAGTGCGGATCTGAGGGGTGCGAACCTGGAGGGTACGAATCTGGTCAATGCGAACCTGGCGGGTGCAGACCTGAGGGGTGCCAACCTGGGGGCTGCAGATCTGAGGGGTGCGAACCTGGAGGGTGCGAATCTAAAGGGAGCGGACCTGGAGAGTGCGGACCTGAGGGGTGCAAACCTGGAGGCTGCGGATCTGGCAGGGGCGAACCTGACGAAAACGAATCTGAGGGGTGCCGACATGGTGAATGTCTGGCTGAAGGATGCGAACCTGGAGGGTGCGGATCTGGCGGGTGCCAACCTGACGAATGCGAACCTGAGGGGTGCGGGTCTGGCGGGTGCGGGTCTGGCGGGTGCGGACCTGAGGAGTGCCAACCTGGAGGGTGCGGACCTGTCGAGTACGAACCTGGAGGGTGCGGACATGACGGGTGCGAACCTGACGGGTGCCGACCTGTCCAATGCATTCATGGGTGGTGCCAACATGGAGGGGGCGAATATGAAGAATGCGGACATGGAGAATGTAAATCGGGCTCCTGAGTTGAGCTCAGCTCAGGAAGAAGAGGCCTGTTGGTCTGCTTGTGGATAATACAGCAACGCATAGCTGGTGCATGGAACCGCAAAGGCAAAGGGCAAACGCTTAAATCGCGATAATAGCAACGCTGGCGGCGACATAAACGGAGAAAACCAATAACCATTGAACAACGACTTGCACCGGTCGAGCAGCAGAAGCCGTGATCATCGGCCGTACCGGTAGGAATGCCTCGATGCCCATTGGCTTGAATCGATCGAGGAGGCACGAAGTAAAAATCAGGACGTGGCAGCATCAATATAACGAGGACGTTCCATCGAACCTAGCATAGGCACAGAGGCTATCAATTATCAGATTTAATAGATGATACCAGAAGTAATCCGCTGGACTGAGTTGGCATAGCCAAAATAGCTCTGAAGCTGCGCTGGCATTCGCAGTATTGCTGGGTATATTGGCCGTGCCTATCGGCCTCTTTTTTCGACGTTGGGCTCACAACGGATTCACTAAAGCAATGGGTAAAGGCTCAGATGGAGGCTTTACCGCTCATCCGTAACAAAGTGCTGTTTCTGTGCACAGTTCAGATGGCTACAAGCTTAGAGCCCACTGGGCGGAGGCTGGCTGACGCCGATTTCTGTGCCTGTCGACACAGCCGCCCCCTTCCGCCTTTCGCCGGACACCATCAAAGAATAGCTTCAAAGCCTTCGAATTCTGGATGACCGAGATAAGTGCCTTGGGGAGCACGAGCCTGGGCGTGAGCCTTGCGAAAGGACTCCGATTCGGTCCAGGTCTCAAAGGCTGCAGCTGAATCCCAGACCGAATGGGATGCGTAGAGCGTGTGGTCTTCGTGGGTGAGACCGCGCAAGAGGTGAAATTCGCGGAAGCCTGGTGTTTCGTCGAGATAGGATTCGCGCTGGCGCCAGAGCTCTTCAAAGGTGGCTTCGCTGCCGAGAGCTATTTTGAAACGGTTCATGGCAATATACATGGAATCTCCTGGATTATTGGGTACTTGGTAGGAAGCATGAATTTGTAGGTGTTCATGCTTTCTCTTTTCTTCCTCGCCTATTGCTATACACTATACTACCAGATCGGTGCCAGCACCACATCTCGCCACATCCGCGCAAACCGATCCTTATCAAACGGCGTCTCCTCCGCCTTAAACCCCTCCAACAACCCCTCCCGCAAAAACGGCTTTCCCCACAACTGATGACAGAATTGAAGAAGATCTACCGTACTTACTACGCCCCAAGCACCTGGCCAATGATATACGCCGCGACCACGATGGTCACCGATGTGGTGATCTCCACCGCTCCAGTAGCTGCCACAGAAAGTTCTTGCCAAATTCTTGACGAAACATCATTATCCTCCTTCAACCGAACCGGTCGTAACAAGCAACTTTCGAGAGGAGATTTTAATGAGTGATCGAAATTTAGCAGTTGTCGCCCAAATATTCGAGCGTTTTGCCGCGGGAGATGTGCCCGGATTACTAAGTTTTCAGTCTGATGAGGTAGTATGGGACCACCGGGGTCCAGACAGCCCTATCAATAACCTTTACAAGGGAAAGACCGGTGTTGCGGAATTTCTGGCTACGCTGTCAACGACACAGGAAGTTCTCGAATTTGAGCCGCGGGATTTTTTTGCAAATGAGGATCAGGTTGTGGCTATCGGGCATTTTCACTGGAAGGTCATCGAAACGGACAGAGAGTGGGGATCGGATTTTGCGATGGTATTCACCCTCAAGGAAGGTTTGGTAACCCACTGGAGACCAATCTTCGATTATACCGCCGAGGCCATGGCGTACCAATCGTAGGGACTACAGCTCTAACCTATTCAATTGATTCACATGGTTGCAAACGACTGAATCGCCAGTGCTATTGGTCTAATGGCACTGGCGTTTTTTGTCTTCTCCCGTCAGCTCTCGCCAAAAAATTGACTCTCCTAATCCCCGAACGCATCGATAAACGCCTGGCCAATGATATAACGCCGCGGCCACGATTATTGCGAGCGCGTAGAGGAGTGGGGGTCGGTTTCTATTCGGCAGTACGAGCTTCAGCGGGTTCAGATACGGGGGACGACGTCCGAAGTTTCTAGATAGTGACTGAGCAGACGATCTTTCAACTCTGCCAGCACACCGCTCATTTCCGGGTCGTGTATGCGGTTGTTCACTTCGTGTGGATCGTTGCGTAAGTCGTAGAGCTCATCGGTTTCGTATAGTCGGCGGACGTACTTGTGGTCGCGCGTGCGACACATGATCGCCTTGGTGTGCTCCGGGATATTCGCATGGCCGCTCACGCGGGGCCAGTACATGCCCTCCGGTCCCTCGTCGATGGCTGCTTGCTGCATGCAGTGGTCGTCACCTTCAAGTCGCCCCCCCTCCGAGAAGACAGCATCCCGATGCGGTTGTTCCTCCGCGAGCAAACCGGTGAGGGAACGGCCGAAGTGGCGATGGTCGGGTTCAATCCCGCACCAATCCTCCACGGTCGCCGGGACGTCGATCAACTCGACCAGTGCATCACAGATGCGTGGTTGCAGGGCGATGCCCCGGGGCGGCTTGACCAGCAACGGCACCCGCGTCAGGCAATCCTGGAAGGTGTTCTGCACCTTCTCTAGCAGGTTGTAATCGCCGGTGAAGTCGCCATGGTCCGAAAAAGAAAAGAGCGCGGTATCGTCGTAAAGGCCGGCCTCCTGCAACGCCTCGACCACCTTGCCCAGCTGATGGTCGACCCGGGCGCACATGGCATAGTAGACCGCCCGTAGCTCGCGCCAGCGGTCTTCAGTCCAGTTGGCCATGCGGTTGCGGTCGTGGATTCCCTTGATATGGCTCGGCACCAGACTCCAATCCGACGGCGGCTTGACGCGATCGGGAATCGCCGCGCGGTCGATCGCGCTGTACCAGGGCTCATCCACGGCGTACGGCGGGTGCGGGTAGGTCAGCGGCAGATACAGACAGAAAGGCTGATCGGAGTCGTAGGTCTTTATCCGTTCGATCGCGGCCTCCACCACCGCCCAATCACCGTCGAAATAGTACGGCTCACCTTTGGTGTCGATCTCGCCCACGTAGAATGAGTAGTACTGGTCGCTAGTCTCGGGATCACCGCGCCATTCCGTTGAACCGTCGATAGCCCAACTGCGCCCGCGTCGATCGATCGACCAGTTCGGCTTAAGGCCGTCGGCATTTCTGAGGGGGTAGTACTCGCTGCAGTAGTCGTTGACGTCGTTGTCGGAATGGATCTCGTGCGTCCGCCCGGCCCACCAGACATGATAACCCGACCGCATCATGTTCTGCAGCAGCATCGGCTCACCCGACTCGAGGCCGTATTCCATAGCCCGGTGCCCGCGTACGTGCGTATACCAACCCGTCATGAAGGAACAGCGACTCGGGACGCAGACCGGATTCTGGCAAAACGCCGAAGAAAAGGAAACGGCGTCCGTCTCGACGAGGCGGTCGTGGACCGGGGTCTGCGCCGCCGGATTGCCCATGTGCCCCATCACATCCCAGCGCCAGGAGTCGTGCACAAAGAGAACCACATTCGGCCGTTTGTTTGGGCTCGAACCCATATTCGTTGTCTACTCCTCAAAAAACGGTTGACGGGTGTACCTACTAAGAATCGACGCCCGCTGCACAATGCCCCAAGAGGTATACCATGCTGGACGTATCGACCTCAGTTAAAATGGGCCTTATTCCTTCACCCCACCCAACATGATGCCCTTAACGAAATATTTCTGCACAAAGGGATAGATCAACAACATCGGCAGCACGGTCACCACCACCGTCGCCGCCTTGATCGTCTCCGGTGTAAATTGCGTCACATTCGGATCGACCAAACCCTGCTCGATCATCTCGACACTGCTCTCGATCACGATACGCTGGAGAAAGGTCTGCAAGACCTGGTTTTCGTCACTGGTGATATAGAGCATCGCGTCGAACCATTGGTTCCAATGCGATACCGCCGTCCACAACCCAACCGTCGCCAGCACCGGCTTGGAGAGCGGCACATAGATCCGCGCCAGAATATTGATCTCGCTGGCTCCATCGATCTTGGCCGATTCGGCCAGGCTTTCGGGGATCGACTGAAAAAAATTCTTCATCACGATAACATTGAACGCCGTCAGCATGTGCGGCAGAATAAGCGCCCATATACTATCGATCAACCCGATATTTTTTATCAGTAAATAGTTCGGCACTATGCCGCCGGAGAAGATCATCGTAAACAGGATCAGAAAGAGCAATGGACCGCGGTACGGCAGTTCCTTCCGCGCCAGTGGATAGGCGGTCAGACAAGTAAAAAACAGCGTCAGCGCCGTACCTGATACTGTGCGCAGCACCGAATTGGCGAAGCCGCTGACAATATCCGGGTTGGCCAACACCATCTCGAACGAGGTCAATGAAATATCGCGCGGATAGAGGTGCAGCCCCGAGCGCATGGCTTCAGCGGCCGAACTCAGCGACATCGATATCGTGTAGACAAAGGGATATAGCGCCATGAGCGCCACGACCCCTAAGACGGTGACGTTGAAGACATTGAAGATGCGTTCGCCGCGCGTTCTTTGAATCATAACACCCCCCTACCAAATGCCCTGTTCGCCGCCGCTAACGCGCCGAGCGAGTGAATTGGCTAATACCACCATCATTAACCCGACCACCGATTTGAACAGACCCGCACCCGTCGCAAGACCAAAATCCATCAACACAATCCGACGCAGGACATAAGTGTCAATAATATCGGCCGCATCGAAGACCATCGGATTGTACATATTGTAGATCTGGTCGAAACCGGCGTTGAGCACGTGTCCCAAATTGAGGATAAACAAAGTGACGATGGTTGGAATCAACCCCGGTATGGTAATATGCCAGGTCTGTTTCCAGCGGCCCGCTCCATCGACGACGGCCGCCTCGTATAGATCCGGCGAAATCCCCGACAGTGCCGCCAAGTAGATCACCGCCCCATAACCGGCCGCCTGCCAGATACCGGTCGCGATAATCACCACGATAAACCAGAAGTCGTTGGTGAGGAATTCGATCGGCTCGATACCGACCATCATCGCCATTTGATTCACCGGACCGTTCTGCGCGAACATGATCAGGAAGATGCCACCCAAAATCACCCAAGAAAGAAAGTAGGGGATATAGGTCACCGTCTGTATCGTGCGTTTGTACCAGGAAAGGCGGACCTCGTTGAGCATTAGCGCCAGCGCGATCGGCGCGAAAAAACCGAAGCAGAGCCGCAGTAAACTTATCGTCACTGTATTTCGCAGCGCGAGGGGGAAATCAGCACCGCCGAATAGCCGGCGAAAATTATCCAGACCGCTCCAGGCGCTGCCCATAACACCATCGACCAGGCGAAAATCCTTAAAGGCGATCACCAGGCCCAGCATCGGCAAGTAGTTGAAGAGTAGGAAGAACAGGACTCCGGGCAGCACCAGCACCAAGAGCCCTTTATGCCGGCGGTATAAGCGCCAGGAGTCGTTGTCGAATAGAATGCCGGACACGAGTAAAATCCTCAGTTTAGTGATAGCAGGAGATATATCTCCATAGACGAGTCAAATTATCAAATCAAGGAGTACATCACAATTGTATTTTTAACTTGTGGGATTGTCAGATATATTGTTGGCACTATCAGCTATTTGGCCTCTCCGCATGACTTTTATACTTTCTCTTGGTGGTAAAAAGGAGTAATGCCCATGCCGTCGTCAGAACCAGATCCCGCCTTCATAGAATCCATGCGCACCGAGCAACATCCGGATCGCGAGCGTCCCGATATAGCCCATGCCGTCGCCTTCCACCGAGCAGTCGTCATTGGCTGCAACCAGGGCCGTGATCTGCAAGCCGACCTTTTCACGCCCACAGAACTTCCCAGCGACCTGCGCCCGGCTATCGTCTTCCTGCACGGCACCGAAGACCGCTGCGTTTCCCACGGGCAATCCCTGGCCTTTCACCAGCGGCTGCACGAGCACAGCGTGGACAGCGGAATCGAAATCTACGAGGGCACGCCGCACGCCTGGTTCAATCGCGAACCCGACCGGACGACCACCTACGAGCGCATCGAGGCTTTCATCCACTCGCGCTTTGCCCTCGAACCTGCCCCGAGGCGCGCAGCATGAATATTCTCTACCTGCACTCGCACGACACCGGCCGCTGGGTCGAGCCCTACGGTCACTCCGTCGCCACGCCCAGACTCCAGCAGCTCGCCGCAGAAGGCGTGCTCTTCCGCCAGGCCTTCTGCACCAACCCCACCTGCTCGCCCAGCCGCGCCAGCTTGTTATCCGGCCAATGGCCCCATAGCTGCGGCATGCTCGGCCTGGCCCATCGCGGCTTCGCCATGAACGATTACTCCGAGCACCTAGTCCAGATCCTTATCGAGGCCGGCTACCGCACCTATCTCAGCGGTATCCAGCACGAGGCCGAGGACTGGCGGACCGTCGGCTACCACGAGTGCATCGGCGATCGACCGGATGCCCATACCCGCGCCGCCGAATTCCTGCGCTCGGCACCCGCCGTATCGAAGATGGGTGCATCGCACAGCGATGCAGCTCAACCCTTCTTCCTTTCGGTAGGTTTCTTCGAGACCCACCGCGAATTCCCCGAATTAGATTCAGACGACGAAGCCCTCTACGTACAACCACCCGCGGTCTATCCCAATGCACCCGAGACCCGCCGGGACTTCGCCCGCTTCCGCAAAAGCGCCGCCCTGCTCGACGACAAAATTGGCACCGTGCTCGACGCCCTCGACGAGAGCGGACTGCGAGACAACACCCTCGTACTCTGCACCACCGACCACGGCCCGGCCTTCCCGCGCATGAAGTGCAACCTGACCGACGCCGGCATCGGCGTCATGCTCATCCTGCGCGGGCCGGGCGGCTTTGACGGCGGCCGCATCATCGACGGCATGGTCTCGCAAATAGATATCCTGCCCACCCTGTGCGAACTCATCGACCTGCCCGCCCCCGAGCACGCCCAGGGCCACTCGCTGATGCCGCTGGTCCGCGACGAGTGCGATGAAGTCAATGATGCGATCTTCGCCGAGGTCAATTTCCACGGCTCATACGAACCGGTGCGTTGTGTACGCACCCACCGTTGGAAGTACATCCGCCGCTACTACGAGGGCTACCTGCCCAGCTGCGACGTCGGCGAGACCCGCTCGCGCTGGCTCGAACGCGGTTGGGCCGATCGCCCTTTACCGGCCGAGGAGCTCTACGACCTCGAACTCGACCCGAGCGAAAGGACCAACCTAGCCGCCGACGCCCATTTCGCCCCGGTGCGAGACCCGTTGGCCGGACGCCTCGACGAGTGGATGCTGCAAACGGACGACCCCTTACTCAACGGGCCGATCTTCCAGCCGCCTGGCACTCGCTTGCTCGACGAGCCCAACTGTCAATCCGACGCGAAAATCCCGCTCGACCTTTAGAGGAAACGCCCTTGCTAAAACGATCAACGCTACAACACAGCACCGGCTCGATCCTGCTCTGTGGCCCGGCGATCGCCCTCTACACCGCCTTCTTCGTCCTGCCGACCTTGCTCGGTTTCACCTATGGCCTGACCAACTGGTCCGGCTGGAGCAAAGACCCCCGCTATATCGGCCTCGACAATTTTCGCGAGCTGATCGCCGACGACCGCTTCTTCGCGACCTTGCAGTTCACGCTCTTTGAGACGGCGATGATCGTCGTCGGCTATACTGTATTGTCGCTGGTCCTGGCCGTTTTGCTCGATCGCATGCAGGTAATGAAAGGGCTGGTCCGCGGCCTGTTCTTCTACCCCTTTATCTTGAGCATACTCGTCAGCGCTCTGCTCTTCCAGTATATGGCAAACTATCGCACCGGGGCGATCAACACGCTGCTGCGATCCATCGGCCTCGACAGCCTGGCGCAAGACTGGATGGGCGATCCAGAGCTGGTGCCCTATTTCATCCTCGCCCTGGTCCTCTGGCACGGCCTCGGTTTCTACACGACCATCTACCTGGCGGGGCTGCAGACCATTCCCGGCGAGCAGTACGAAGCGGCGGAAATCGACGGCGCTAGCCCCTGGACCGTCTTCCGCCACATCCAGATCCCCTCGCTGATCCCGCAAATAAAAACCAATTCGGTCATCGCCCTAATCACCGGCATCAACCTCTTTCCGCAGATCCTCGTCACCACCCAGGGCGGTCCGGGCTATCGCACCTTCACCGCGGGTTATTATATCTACTGGCTCGGCTCTGAAAATGACCGCCAGGGTTATGCCTCGGCCATCGCCTTCGTGGTCTTCGTCCTGCTAGTCCTCGTCGCCGCGATCCAGGCGACCCTGCTGCAACGCCGGGAGACCGAGCTATGAGAATCCGCGCGAAACGCCGCGTGCCGCTCTTCGAAATAATTATGCTGCTGTTCGGCTTGCTCTATGTCTCGCCCTGTTTTTTTGCTTTGCTCAACGCCTTAAAAACACTGCCCGAAATCATCCGCTCGCCGCTGGCGCTGCCCGAGCAATTGGCCTGGGAAAACTATCAGTACATTTTCACCGGCATCCATTTGGCTAAACCGATGTTCTACAGCCTGCTGATGTGCATCGCGGTCATCGCCAGCCTTGTCGTCATCGCCTCGATGGCCGCCTATTCGCTAGTCCGCCGCCGCATGCGCACCGGCGCCTTCTGGCGCATCTTTTTTTTAGCCGGTCTGACCGTGCCCTTCCAGATTCTGATGCTGCCCTTATTGCGCCAGTTTAACTACCTGGGTATCGGCTATACTTATTTCGCGCTGTGGCTGCACTACGTATCCTTCGGCCTACCATTGTGCCTATTTATCTACAGCGGTTTTATGCGGACCATCCCCAGCGAGTTGGAAGAGGCGGCGATGATCGACGGCTGCACGCCCTTTGGTATTTACTGGCGCATCGTCTTTCCGCTACTGACCCCTGTCACAGTGACCATCGTCATCTTTTGGGGCCTCTTCACCTGGAACGACTTCACCCACGCCTATATTCTGATGGGCACCAGCAAGGGCGAGCTCGCCTTCGTGCAGCTCTGGCGCTTCCTCTCCGACGCCTATGTCAAAAATTGGAATTATATTTTTGCCGGCATAGTCGTGTTGTCGATGCCGATCACCGTACTGTATCTTGCCATGCAACGCCGTTTTATAAGCGGATTGACCGCAGGCTCCATCAAATAGGACATCGGGGATAGAACATTATGAAGCTATTTGCCACCTTCGCGCTCGCACTCGGCACCGCGCTAATACTAGTCGCCGGCTGCGCCGAAGAACAAGATGAGCAGGTCGTCCGTGTCACCCGCAATATCGGCGGCCGTCCCGGCTTCCAGGTCCACTGGGACCTATGGAAGGCCACCTTCGAGCGCACACACCCCGGTTGGACGATGGAACTTATTGACCTCGGCAACCAGGACGCCGGCGCCTACTATCGCCGCGCCATCGCCACCGGTGACCTGCCGCACGTGGTTATGACCTTGGACTACACCAAGCTTTTGGCCAATGGCGGCCATATTCTACCTATTCCCACAACACTCTACGAGCGCGTCGGACAAAACCTGCCGCCGCTGCACAATGGCGAATACTTCACCGCCCAAGTCGGCGGCCAGATCACCGGCATGGCTATCAATAAACGCATGTGGAGCGAAGCCGGCATTACCGAGCCCCCGGCCACTTGGGACGACTTTATTGCCGCGCTGCACAAACTCAAAGCAGCCGGGCACACGCCCTTGGTCTACGGCGGCCGCGAGTGGTCTGCCGGCGTGCCATTGTCCTACGCCATCCAGACCAATCTCTACGACCCCAACCGCAAAGAAAACGAACCCTCCTGGACCGTGCGCCGCGACCGCGGTGAGGTCAAATTCATCACCGACCCCACCGCCCGCCTAATCATGCAACGCATGATCGAATTGGTCGACAATTTTGTCGTCAAGGGCGCTTTGAGCGATGGCTACAACGAGGAACAGCGCGACTTCTTCAACGAGCACGCCGCCACCTGGATGATGGGCTGCTGGATGAGCGGCGATGTCGAGCCGCTGAAAGTGGACTTCGAAATCGAATACTGGCCGATCCCCTCGATGACCGGCCACAAACCCCTGATCATCAACACGATCGCGAACCAACAGCGCGGCTGGGCGATGACCACCAGCGCCACTGGCATCTATCGCGACAAGGCCCTAGCAGTGCTCGAGACCTTCTACCACCCGGCAGTCTACCAGGCCTATCTCAACGCCGAGGGCATGCTCGCTAACGCCAGCAAGCTCCCCGGAGTCGACGGCCCCAAAAGCAACTGGCCAGCGACACAGAATCTCTTCGACAGTATGCGCCAAAACGTCGATCGCTGGGGCACGACGCCCGGCTATTACATCTCGATCGAAGACTACCCGCCGACCGGCTACCTCCTCATCCTCGCCCGCGTCATGCAGGAGATTTTGGCCGGCAACCGCGATGTCGATAAATTGCTCAAAATGCTCGACGACGACTGGGACGCGGCGCGCAAGGGGCAAGCCTGATTTCGCCGGTTAGCTGCAACGCGCGCAACCTCTGCTGTAGCCGCATTGCCAATTGGCATTGCACAACCGACAAACAATAATGAGCACATCAAGCGAGAACAGGCGACTGCGCTCCGCACCTTGCTTCGTCTAACGAGTTAAACGACATGAGCGAAAAACTTCCCAACATCATCTACATTCTCGGCGACGATCATCGTGCAGAGCAATTGGGTTGCAGGGACCACCCCATACTCCAGACTGCACATCTTGACGCCCTAGCCCGAGATGGAGTGCTATTTACCAATGCCTTTTGTACTAGCCCAGCCTGTACACCCAGTAGGACCTCTCATTACACGGGACAATGGGAAAGGAAACATGGGATCAACTTTAACAGCGGGTCCAGTCTAGCCCCCGACGCATGGGAGAAGAGCTTCCCCATGCAGCTCAAACAGGCCGGATACTTCCTTGGTTGGGTGGGCAAGAACCACGTGCCCGTCGGTGGCGGACAATCTGGATATGATAGCGGCTATTTCGAAGAAGTCTTCGACTACTGGTATGGCAGTCACGGACACAGCGGCTTTTACCCAAAAGAACAGGCCGGTCCCGGCGGCGGGATATACAACAATGCCAACGTCGACACACAGGCCGAGGTTTTTGAGGAAGGCGTGCTCAATTTCCTGGAACCACAGCAAGAGTTTATTGAGAGCTGCCCACATCCCTTGCCAAGCCGTCCGGCTGAGCAGCCTTTTTGCCTTTGCCTAACCTTCAACCTCCCTCACGCCTACGGCACCGGCAACATGCAACTGCGTCCGAGCGATGACGAGCTATATATCACTCGCTACCGCGATCGGTTTGCAGAGGTCCCCCTGCCCTCAACA
>Ga0233439_10004152_pt1 | contig 14287 bp, 9 predicted proteins | sample SI_123_September_6_FD_182713 | JGI IMG/M metagenome (GOLD analysis project Ga0233439, IMG submission 182713) | Seawater microbial communities from Saanich Inlet, British Columbia, Canada - SI_123_September2016_100_MG | ecosystem: Environmental > Aquatic > Marine > Inlet | place: Canada: British... | reverse complement strand
ATTTGTTTGGAATATTAATTGTCTCCTTAATCGCTTTCAATTGAAATTATCCCTTTGATAACTCTTCGGCTCATTCCGGTGGATGGGTACCCATGAGATTAGATACGAGCGTAAGGGCTCCCCATGCTTTAGGCTCTAGAAAGAACAAACTTGATACGAAAGTATAATATTTGAAATCTTATTTTAATAAACTAGTTATCATGGATTTCACATTAGATTTTCCCTGCGTAAATTGCGATGGCCCCATTCCTTGGCTTCGTAGAAAAAAAATCTACTGTTCTAATTTTTGCAAAGAACAGGCTAGAAATATTCGATGGATTAGATCGACAGAAAGACGTGGTGTCGAACAGGAAGAAGAAATTATCGAGGCAAGAAAAATTAGGATAGCCCATCTCAATAACGGAGGATATATAGATTTGGAAAGGAGAGTTCCAGTAGAAACTAAAATTCGAGTGTTTGAAAAATCAGGACATAAATGTGTTCAATGCAACCAAATTGATGATGGTACACATGAAATAGACCATGTTGCAGGATCGAGTAATAATCTAGATAATTTACAATTATTATGTAAAAAATGTCATAGAATAAAGACTTTGAATAATATTAACCCGATTGATAAAAATGACCCTCGATATGATGAATTGAAGATCATGCACAAAGAAATGAAAGATAGAATCGATTCTCAGATTCCCATTAGACCATGTGATGACTCAGTGAATTGGTTATTAATTGAAAAAGAAATATCACATGAAAGAAAAAAACAATATTTTTCACATCTACATAATTTTATAAAAAAATATATCGACAAAGAAATTAGTAAGAATAAAATCAGAGAATATATGAATAATTCTTTAATTCCTACTTATACAGGTCATGGAAAATGGTCAAAAAATAGCATCAATGATCTAGTTGTAACTATTAAATTAGATAGCGAATAGCATAATCGATTAACAGACAAATCATTGGGTTTCTGCTTGAGCCCATGAGTTAGCAATTACTGAATTATAGGGTTTGCAGTCCGCCCTTTCAGAGGCTACCCATGCGATCAGTAGTGAAAGCATGCCCTGTAATAAGCCGAAAATATAATCAACATTCTCTTTAGTATAGTTTTATGCCCACGCTAGTACAATGGCATATTTCTGAACAGAATGCTTTGACTGGCTATTGGAAACTTGTCTTTGCAGGGGTCATCGATAATCAGAGTTTTACAGTTGAAACAACAATAAAGGAAATTGACAATAAATGGCTAATCATGGCTTATTTCTGATATATAACTAGGTGACTGAAAGAAGATTCTAGAGGTACAAGGAGATGGAAATGAGATGACTATGACAGATGATATAGACACATTAACACTAATAGTAGCAACCTAACACAATAATCATGCGGGAAGTCTTATTGGACTTTTTTTTATCTAATATTGAAATTATTGGATTGACTACGGTAGCGTCTGCAGCTCTCGAATTTTGGCTCCAGCAGAAGTTTGTTAGAGATTTAGCTAAAGATATAGATAGAAAATATACCAACTACAGGGGTAAGAATTCTAATCAAAGTGATGTATTATTTTGTAAGAAAGCTAAATCTATTTGTTTATCAATAAGATCTAATGTTGTTTCTTCAAGTGATGGAGGTACTTCCAATGCAGTTGAAAATAGGTTTTTGGTCTCAAAAATTGATAAGTTGATTGATGATCTAGAACGTAATCCACGTGGGATGCTATGGAAAGTGAATAGGAGAACAAGGAAGAAATTAGGGCGTTTAGATCGAGAAATAATAGATTCACTAAACAATGCTTTCACATCTTCAAATTTTTTATTAAAAAGCGAGGAATTACAAGAAAATCTTTCAATTGCAGGCGAAGCATTAACTAAAAGGTCCTTACTTGTAAATAGTACCGGAGTGGTAAGATGACTGACTTCTTGTGGAATCCTAATAATGAAGACATTATTGCTAAATATGTTAAGTCGGCAGATATAGTGCCTGGAATTCACTCTAAAATTAATCCTAATGAGATTTGTGCATATAGAGAAGGCGGCATAATTGTCGGCTGTTATACTGAAGTATCACCCTTATTACGACCTAAACCCGGAATTTTGGGTAGATTGACTGGTAGGAAGGCACCTGATAGAGATCATTTGTTCGCCTCTAAAGGGCCTCATGAAATTATTCTAGACATGAACGCTAACTGGTTGACGGGTGAATCAGCAGGAATTACTGCTGTAATGAAGGCTATTTTACATGAAGATACATCTGGTAAGATGTTCAAAATTGCTGAAAATTTAGGTATAGTTAGGAGTAAAGATATTGCAAATTCAATTAGAAGCGGTCTTGAAGGTAGATTTTCGGAATATGTCATTGGTCTTTCAAATATTCCTTCAACGGAACAAGAATTGAGATCGCATGAGGCTAAGTTCCAGCAACTTGCAGAGATAGAACTCAGTGAATTTGGTTTGACATTGAAAGATGCTGTGTTGAGATATCCTCTTAGTAGGGGCCAAACAGCAGAAGAACTTCAAGCAAAAGTCGACCACGATGCTGAAATGAATGCTATCAGAAGAGAAGAAGCCAATGTTAGATATAAACATGTTTTTGCTGCGGGTAATCAAGATATTGGTAGGGAAATGGGTATTGGAGCATTGGACCATGCTTCTTCAGATGAGGAGAGTATGACTGCTTCAATAAGAAGAATTTCAAGAAAACTTCTTGATGCTCAAGAAAGACAGAAGAAAGATGAAATTGAACTTTTTGAAATGCAAAATGAATCCTCAACCAGGAAGGAAAAACTTCGTATTAAAATTCAAGAACGCAAGAACGAGATACTAGGATTGAAAGAACTTCAGGAATTGACAATGAAAGATTCAGATGTTGATGAGGAGATTTAGATGATTTCAAGTGAAGGTAATGGAATTTCATCTAGAGCAATTTTATTAATCGTCCTAATGCTTCTTCAATCTGCACCTCTGCTAACAGTTTCTGCAAGTACAACTCCGCCACAATCAGCTGGAGATTGGACAATCAACTCGAACGAGGTCGCTTATCTGAATAGTTCAGATCAGGCAGTAGTCCAAGGAGATGTTCTAATTTATGGTGAATTGAATATAAACGGTGGAAGCCTATTTCTTTGGGGTTCTTATGATAGTCAGCGTGAATTGATAATTTACCCTGGAGGGAGTCTTAATGTCATTAATGGGGGGATTTTAGGATCATTTACATCTACAAAATATGACGTTGAAGTAAAAGATTTCGCTCATATTACAGTTACAGATAGTCGAATTGAAAAGACGACGCCTATGGTATTATCTTCACTAAATATGACATTTAGGAATGTTCATTTTGAGGATTCTACAATAACACTTTCAGAAAATGAGGAAACAGGAATTTTTAATTCAACCGATAACACTACGAGGGCTAACTTGATTTTCGAAAATCTTCAATTCAGAAACTCCACTTCTGCTAATCCGGTGTTGAATTTGAATTCAATAGATTCTAATTTAGCAGATTGGACGATTACTTTTACTGATATCAATATTTCTCGTGCAGTTCTCACTTCAGGCATTAGTTATAGTGGAGATTATGACATAGAGATTGGAGGTAGTTTTGACTCAAACTTGGTTTTTGATGGATTAATTATTACGGATCCAAATAATGGTTGCTCCAACTGCTTTCCATCACAATTAATCTATAATCAACATTCCTCTAATCATTTAGATATTAGAAACGCACTTTTTTATGATTCAAGTGAACGTACTGCGATTTATTCTAATGGTAATATTTCACTCAGTAATGTGACGATTAATGACTTATTCCATCCCAATGAAAATGCAGATGCTTACAGTGGTTTTGATTCCAATTGTTATCAGTGTGCTAACGATAATATTCATCGAATAATTACAGCCAATTCAATAGTCTCTGATAGATTAATAATTAATAATTCAGGAGTAATGACACTTGCAGAAACTGGATACCAATTTTACACTTATGGTAATCTTTATGGTGCAGACTTCAAATGCGAAGTTATTCATTCAACATATCTAGTTATGACTAATTCTACCATCTCAAATAACTGTATATTCGAAATAGAATATGATACTAATGGCTATGTATTTGGCTATAGTAGGGCATACTGCGAAATCATTGGTACTCAAATTGAAGGATACCAAAGTAATGATATTTATTGCCGTACTTACGAAGCTTCTGCTCTTGATATATCTCATTCCGCTCATATTTCTGATTCAAGTATTATATCTAACTCGTTTATTGGTGTTGAATATAATAATGGGAATCCCCCCGCTTCCAATTCCTATTGTGCTTATCATCATGGCTTTATACGAGCCGTTGGTGCTATTTTCCATAGTAACTCTACTGTTGAGAACACTACCATTTCAGATAATGGTCTTGTATCAATAAGTTCATATTGTGGTTCCACAAGTACAGGTTATTACCCCGGGCATGAAATTTTAAGTACTCAAGTGGTTGCAAATTTAAATGCTAATGAGGTTATTTATATTAATAATTCTTTCATGAATGCTAGTCCGCACAGTTCTAGTCTAACATATTCAAATTATAATCAGAATTGGCTTACATTAACAATAGATTCTGGTACTGTTTTTGTCATTGATACTGAAATTAACTATGATACATCTCCCATAAGTCATACCTCCACTTCCTCTTCTAGTGATATTAATCCAGGTGATGGTGAGGCAGTCAGATCTTGGACTGTAGAGGTGAATGTTGTTGATCCTGATTATCAATATACGCCTTTTGCAAATGTCACTGTCTATGAGAATAACGGGGTTTGGAATGTTGGGACCTGGTCAACAGGACCTACAGGTAGTTCTGTGAATTTCATAGGTCGTCAATACAGTCTTACTGCTTCTGCTAACTATTCATACACACCTCATTCGATTCAGGTTTCTATGACTAATTATTCAAACTCGACCTCTGTCAATATCACAGGACCAACGGTAGTCACGGTTTACGATCCGACTCCAGATGCATTCCCTGGTGATATTACTCAAGATTGGGATACTGATGGAGATGGATATGGTGATAATATCTCTGGAAATAATCCTGACCACTTCCCTAATGATTCTACTCAATGGAATGATACAGATGGTGATGGTTGGGGCGACAATTATGCCTTCTCAATAGATACTAACACAGGTCTAAGGATTCAAAATAATGGCGACGCTTTTCCAACAGACTCCTCCCAATGGTCTGACTTAGATGGCGATGGATATGGAGATAATTATACATTTACAATAGGAGCATCTAGTGGACTTAGATATCAGTCAGGCGATGCTTTCCCTTATGATTCAACTCAATTTTCAGATATTGATGGAGATGGATTTGGGGATAATCAATTGGGTAACAATCCCGATGAATTCATTTATGATGTAACTCAATGGTCTGACTTAGATGGAGACGGCTGGGGAGATAACTACACTTGGTTCTACAATCTATCTACTAGTCTCCGCGATTCGCAAAATGGTGACGCATTCATTATTGAACCAACTCAATGGTCTGATATAGATGGTGATGGTTATGGCGACAATAGTACCGGAGTGAATCCGGATATTTTTCCTCAAGATGGCACTCAGTGGGTAGATGCTGATCAAGATGGTCTTGGAGATAATCAATCAGGTAACAATCCCGATCCTTATCTAAATGATAGCGATAATGATGGATATAACAATACTGTAGATTTATTCCCATGGAATCCTACTCAATGGGAAGATAATGATAATGATGGTCTTGGAGACAACCAATCTGGGACTGCAGCAGATCCTTATCTTAATGACACAGATAATGACGGTTACAACAATACTATCGATGATTTCCCATTTGATTCTACACAATGGGAAGATGCTGATAATGATGGATATGGTGACAATCCTAATGGAACTAATCCTGATCCTTCACTAAATGATAGCGACAATGATGGAGTATCTAATTCAGATGATGATTTCCCTTGGAACCCAACACAAACAACCGACTCCGATGGAGATGGTTATGGAGATAATTTGTCAGGACATCCTGCAGATGCATTCCCTAATGATTCATCACAGTGGATAGATTCTGATGGAGATGGCCACGGAGATAATGCAAATGGGTACTCAGGCGATCATTTTCCCTCTGACCCTACTCAATGGTCTGATTCAGACGGGGACGGATTTGGAGACAATCCATTAGGTAACTCTCCGGATGCTTTCCCTTACGATCCAACACAATGGGCTGATTTAGATGGAGATGGATGGGGTGATGAATACAAATTTATCATTAATTCTAGTACTGGACTTAGAGATCAAACCGGTGATGCATTTCCACTTGATGCGACACAATGGTCAGACCTTGATGGTGATGGATACGGAGATAATCTGTTAGGTAATTCTGTAGATTGGTCACCTTATGACCCTACACAATGGGCTGATTCAGACGGAGATGGTTCTGGAGACAACTACCATTATGATTTATCTCAGACCCCTCAAGGTCTTTCAAATACATATCTAAGAGAGAATCAACAAGGTGATGCTTTCCCTAATGATCCACTAGAAATTAGAGATACAGATGGCGATGGTTATGGGGATAACTCAGACTGGTCACCAATGGATCATACACAATGGATTGATGAAGATAATGATGGATATGGAGATAATCCTCTCGGAACAAACCCTGACCCAACTCCTGGAGATGGAGACAATGATGGATTCAGAGATTCAGAGGATGCATTCCCTCAAGACCCACTAGAAGCATTTGATACAGATAATGATGGAATAGGAGATAATGCAGATACTGATGATGACAATGATGGTTGGACTGATGCACAAGAAATTGATTGTCAGACCTCTCCATATGATTCAACATCAACACCTTTAGATATTGATTTAGATTCTATTTGTAATTGGTTAGATGATGATGATGATGGAGATGGTTATCTTGATTCTGAAGATAGTTGCCCACAACAAAGTGGTAATAGCTCATACATCCTAACTGCATGTCTTGATTCAGATGGTGATAGTGTAGCGGATGTTAACGATGTATGGCCTAACAATCCTTATTTGTCTCTTGATTCAGATGGTGATGGAATCCATGATCCAATAGATTCTTTCCCTGATGATGGCACTCAATGGTATGATAATGATAATGATGGGTTTGGAGATAATCCTAATGGAAATAATCCTGACCCACATCTTGACGATACTGATAATGATGGATATTCAAATCAATTTGATGACTTCCCTCTAGATTCCACTCAATGGTTGGATTCTGACAATGATGGTCTAGGAGATAACCCTGAAGGGAATAACCCGGATCCTTCAATTAATGATTCAGATAATGATGGATATACAAATGATGTAGACTTATTTAGATTAGACCCTACTCAATGGGCGGATTCTGATGGAGATGGATATGGTGACAATCCTGGAGGCATCTATGGGGATCAATTCCCTAACAATCCCAGTCAGTGCTGCGATAGAGATTTCGATGGATGGGGGGATAATTTCAATGGAACACAAAGAGATATGTTCCCTGATGAACCTACTCAGTGGATAGATACTGATGGAGATGGTCTTGGAGATAATCCCTCCGGAATAAATGGTGACCCTTATCCTGGTGATACAGATAATGATGGAGTACCAAATGAAGTTGATATTTTCCCAGAAGACCCTACAAGAACTCTAGATAATGATGGAGATGGTCTTGCAGTTGAGGATGAAGGTGAAATTCTTGATAATATTCATGAAACGGATTTACCTATGATTTTGGCATCTGCTTTTGTCTGCCTTCTTCTTGGTTCAATAATTGGCGGAACTATGGCAATTAGAATTAAGAAAGAATAGAGGCGATTTTTTTGAGAACTTTTCCTCTATCTAAAATAACTATTCTATCAAGACATAAAGTTCTGAAAGTAACTTACTGAAATGCGTATTATTGAATATCTCTTCCATTTTTTCTGCTTTCTGGTCGATTTCTGAGAACTCTTTATCATAGCCTGTATTCATTGTTATAGATATGGCTTCTATGTATCCATCTACTGATGTTTTATTTATTTCTTCAGCCCAAGTGGGAATATTCCTTAATTCGTGTCCTTCAACCAATGAATCAAGAATTTCTTTTCTAAGAAGATCCGAATAGTATTTTGTCATTTCTTCCATCCTAGTAATAATTGATGTAGCGCTCTTTATTCTTTGAACTCCAAGTTCTAATTTTTCCGTATGACTAATTTTAGCAATATCCTGATTATCCGAAATTAAATCCGCTAAACTTCTGAGGCTTTTATTATAGCCTCTAATCCATAATTTCAATTCTTTAGATAGTTTATCAATAGATTTCTCAAAAACATGAAATCTGATGTAGCATGTAACCAGATTATTTTTATTAGATTCATGAATTCTACCCCACTTCTCATCATTTACATTATTTAGATTCTTTTTAGACCACTCAAATAGATCTTTCTCAGATACTAGATATGTACTACCATGAACTGTTTGCCAGAGATTCCTGAATTCTTTTTTCTTGATGATTTTATTTGAAAAATCACTGTCTAGGTTACCATTCAGTGATTTTTCAAGGATCATTCTCAATTCTGGTCGACCTTCTTTAATATGGTTGACATTTACTGATTTTTCAGGACACCATTCATTGAAGACGAAATCTGGATCATTCCTCCTAGGCCTCTTAGCGCCGACTCGAATAACAAGTTTTTTCCAACTTGAATATATTTGTTCATCCTTCCGTAGCAATTACTCGCCCCCATTTTTCATCATAGAAATTAGTTTTTCATTTTCTTCTTTATTTTTTCTTGATTTCTTTAACAGTTTCGAAATTAATAACCAGAATACCACTGCACTAAAAAAAGGTATTAATGGAGAATTTGGAGACTCGATGGTAAATAAATAGTAATCTATATTTTCTAGTTTCAGTTCATTAAATGGGGATAAGTCTGAGATATATGATAAATAAATGAATGAAGTAACAGCAGACATTAGACTTATGAAATAAAATAACTTATTTTCACTAAATCTTAATCCTAATCTTCCAGTTATGAAGAAGAAGATTAGTGGTATTAGTGAAGAAGTTGTCAGAATTGATGACTCTAGAGTGCTCATTCCATATGAAATTGAAATTCTATATGTTGCTAATGTCAGTAAACTAGCTCCAATGAAAATTACTGAAGAAATGATAAGAAGGATGATTGGATTATAAAACCGCAATCTTTCTCTGATTTTCGGTCTAACTATTAATTCGGCCAATCTCTTTTTCCTTTCCCAACCTATAGGTAATTCTTCCTTTGATACCGCTTTAGGATTAATCCACCCATCTCCCAGAGTAGATGATTTAGTTGTTAATTTCTTCATTAAAATCTCTATTTCCTGATTTTCTAGACTACCAAGGAACTGTTTTGGAGTCATTCCCGAAATCCATGATAAACCGTCTCTAGGTTTTTTAATCTCAGGATAAACTTTCTTTCTTTCCATTAACTCAATCAGAATCGGTTGAATCATTTCATGATTTTCAATGATTTCAGTACGATTATCTCCTACAATATCGCTAATACTCCAGCTCATACCACTTGGCAATGATTTTCTGACATACAAAATAACTCTTTTTTGAATTATTTGATTTTTCTCTTCTATTAAATTAGATCGAAGAATTGATTTTTCCAGAGGGATTTCTAATAACTCCGCAATTCGATTATCAATTGGGTAGAATTCTTCAGAAGCCAGATAATCTGGTAAATACATACAGATTTTCTCAATATCTAATGATAAATTTTTGTTTTCTAGAAGTTGCACGACTATTTCTCTCCGAGTCGTCAATGATCCTTCAGATAATTTTCCCTCTGCAACAGATAAAACACTCAAAATATCGCTTATCTTTGTATTATGGGCCCAGTGAAATACATCATTTATGATGATTTTAAGACCTTTAACCCCTATTCCTCCTATCTTTTTCCAAATTAATAAAATATCATTTTCTGGACCAATTCTAGTAGCATTAGATGCCATTTTAATCTTTGAATTGAATGGGTAATCATTCATTAGATTAAGAGATTCGTTAATCATAATAAAATTCTCATCTTTTTCATCCTCAGTTAAATCAGTTCCAGATGAATCTGGAAGAAATGCAGATATTTCTTTCTCCGAAAATGGTAATTCCTCACCATGTCTTTGAGCAGCATAACTATTCTTCTCCATCCATTCTTTTATCAGATGCTTATTTCCATCTAGTATAATTAATGCACCATCTCTATCATCAAGTTGTAATCTAGTCATTAACTCCTGTCTCGGTTCTAGTTCCAGAACTCCATTGAGCTTATCTTTGACAAATACTCTAATTAGCAAATCAAAATCAATTTCTATGTTTTTTGCCATCAACTCTAAACCTTCTTTAGTAGATAATGCATTCATTGGGTCACTGAACATATCTACTAAAGATTGCAAAGAATCTTTACTATCTCTGAAAACTCTTATTTCTTCTGTACTTTCTTCTATCCAGTAATCTGTATTTGGAAAGATTTTTTCTGCTATTTCTAGAGAGATTCCACAAAAGACTCCACATTTTTTCCTTTTATTTTTCGATTGAAATAACCAGCTGGATAATCCTTCCAAATACCTATTATCGGAAGAAAATTTGATTTTATTAGATGTTTTAAATTTCTCTATCCCTAATGATTCTAGACTTGGAATTGATAATTTTTCTTCTTCTTCTAATATTGTCAGTACAAGAAATTCTGGATTATTACATATTTTCGAATCAAGATCAATTGCCTTCCTCCCTCCACTGAGCTTGAATTTCGGTCTAATGAAAATATATCTCCCATGGAAAGGAGCCATTATGTAGCAAGACAAAATTTCTTCCTCATTCATTGAACCCCATAAGCCATGTATCTTACTACCAGTTCTCATTATCTCATTCCAATCTTCTGAAAGAGCGGCTCCATAATTTTCAGGTGCGTTTTTAAATTTATATCCCCTTCCTCCATGTTCCAAACTATGGAATGTAATTTCTTCATTTATATGAGGGTCCAAATAACTCTCAAAAGACCAATTAATTGACATGGTATCTCCTAATTTTCTTCACAATATAATCTCGAATTTTCGGAAAGTAGTATATCAATTAGAGGTTCAAGTACATTTACTGGAACCATTGGGTAGGACGCCTGTTTCAATGGTTTCCCTTCCATGATTATAGGGTTATCATCATCATCTAATTCTGGAACAAGCCCACCAAATGAACAGATAAAGGTAGAACTTACTTGTAAGCCGGTTGCTTTCAGATCATCTAAAGCTTGGTTAGTCATTATATTAACTAGATTGTCGGACTTTCTAGAATCCCTTAATTCTCCCCATTTGCTCAGACTGAGTTCATCATCTTCTATAGTGTGATCAATCAACTCATCTGCTTTATTAATTAGAATTTTAATCGATTCTAGACCAAGTCCACCATCTATATTTAATTTAGTAATTAGTCTTAGAAATTTCTCGACGTTCTTCATATCTCCTTTATTTACTAAATCATCTACATCAACAATGTAAAATATTTGAGGGCTATTCATGAATAGATATTTCGCTCTATTTATTTCGTCCAAACCAACTGACGATCCTATTTCAGCCCTGTCTTCTTCGTTGATATTTTTTGTCTTTAATTCTGATGTTTTTATACCCTTATTCAATTGAAGACGAGTATATTCTACTGCATCTTCAAAACTTTCACCAGTGATGTCCCAACTTTCTAGACGTAGTGTGACTTCTGTGACAACGCCTTTTCTTCCTGCAGATAACCCTCGATTCCTTAGCAGAAATCGAGGTGATATTTGTTCAACTTCTGCAAGAAAAGAAATATCCATTTCTATTTTCCCTCCTTTCTGTGTAGGGTCAGGAAGTCCGCGAACACTTGGGTTTATTGCTGTAATTTTCTTTTTGAGTCTTTGAAGTTCTTCTTCCGATTTCCCAAAAGCTTCTGCGGAGAAAGGCATAGAATTATTGTTTGAAGGCTCTGGAAATGATGACCTCTCTATCCATTTATTACAAGTCGTTCCTGCAATTCTTTCAACCAACATTTCTCCAATATCTCCTTTGCTACCACCTTGTTCTGCAAGAGCCTTCAGAGTTTGTTGGTTTTTTTCTTCTTTCAGATATTTGTGCTTCCCCTCTATCTGTATATCTTTTGACCACCAAATTTCTCTGTTGATTCTAGTAGTTATCAGTGTCCATAGAGCTGTGCAGTAAGATGTTTTTCCTGTTCCACTAGCACCTAGAAGAGTAATTTTGAGATTGGCTTTCTTATATTTTCGGCGAGCGTTCTTCTCTCCAAGTTCCCTATTCAATATTCTATGAATTATTACAAAATCCCCTCCAATTTTTCTACTGTGTTCTCTTCTGTAACTCACAAATCCTAATATTGATATCATTGGTATTAGTAAATTATCAACATTGGGGGTGATAGAAATCATAATTATATTAGTAAATACAATTGACAGTATTATTAATCCAACCGTATTTATTCCCTTTCTGTTAATGTTGATGTCGTCTGGTTTATTTGGTAATAGTAATGTCATAGCGTTTAAGATGATAGGTAATACTAGGTAGGATAAGATAGCAAACTCTTCATTTACTGGAAAAACTTCTTCAACAATCATATAAAATCCTAAAGATGATGGTAATAGGAAAATAATACTCATTTGGAAATAATGCCCTTCATCTCTTCTCCCATATATCCAAGAAGACGATCCTATGATTATTGAACAGAAAATAAGTAGTAGTAAATCTGGATATATTACTGAATTTACAGGGCTAATAATTACACAAAATAAAATTAATGATGCTAATGAGCTAATAGTCCAAGGAGATTTGATTAAACGAGGAGATAATGATTTTGTTTTCATCAATGATGATAATAATAGGGTATTTGATATTATCTGGAAAACTAAAATTTGATTCAAGTAACTTTCTTTACTTGCCCCTATATCTTCCGTGAAAATATACTGATAATTATAATCTAGAACTCCGGGTATGAATGTACTCCCTAAGATGAAAATTGGAGCTACAATTGAAGGTATTATTGTAATCGACCAAAATCCAAATGACCATGACAAGTCAGCTCTAAACTTGAATCTCTCAAAACTCAAAATTTCGAGCCACAACAAGCTTACTAGATTGAAACCCAATGCAGTTGAGATTAACACTATTCCAAGAATCTCAAAACCACCAATCTTGATAATGCTCAGAGCTAAAATAAACGATAATAATACTGCGAGTAACAAAACAGTATTGTTGTTCGATGATTTCGGATTGGTAAATTTCTCAGTTTTCCTTTCTTTTAGGCTTGGTGCTTTCATTGAAGCTAATTCTTCACTATTAGGGGTGACCTGTGTTCGAGTATTTTCATTCTTTGAATTATTAGATACTGTTTCACGAAACTTTTCATCAATCTTTTTAAGTTCCTCTTTTAGGTCTTCAACATTTTTTTTATTTTCTACAGCCATGTTTGTTATTGATGTTTTTTCTTCATTATTTTCAGAATAATCAGGATCAGCATGAAGAACTTCTGCACCTGATGCAGTTTCATCATCGTTAGTTGAGAATCTAAATTCTTTATATTGTTCTGTTTTAGGGGCTATTGGGTAGGGGATGCCTTCACTCCAATTAGATATATCATAAAATTCTTGAATCGCATCATTATATTCATTATAATTTTCATCTCCCTCTGCTAAATTACGTAAAAATAACTTAGAATGCTTTATTCTATTTGTTGCCTTTTCCCACCAGGCTTCATAGAAAATTTCGGGAACTCCGTCTACGGTGCTTTCAGATTCCATGCCCTATCGTATACTCATGCATAGGAAATAGATATTATGATTCCGGAAAATAATTGAGTCTATTTCAGTCTAAATTACAGGATTAATATGTTTAAAATTGATCAAAGGTGATTTATATAGGGGTTAATGGCATATTTAGGCTTAGAAAATATGAGTCAAGAATGTTGGCTAAATTTAATCCTGGATAATATCATTATGATTAGATTCAATGATTGATAGAAACCATCTCCTAAAAGTAGAATCACCGGGTTATCAATCGATCAAAGTGATTCTAATAGATGTCTTCAATAACTGTCAATGATTAACTAAAGTCTATGACAACATGTAAACATGAATGGAATAACGAGTTTAGCTTATGGGATATTTTAGAGATAGAATATACTCATGTATTGATTAAGATAAAATGCAGTAAATGTGGAATGAAGGGTGCCCTTGATTCTGAGATAGATTGGAAGGAAGAATATT
>Ga0233439_10004146_pt1 | contig 14298 bp, 9 predicted proteins | sample SI_123_September_6_FD_182713 | JGI IMG/M metagenome (GOLD analysis project Ga0233439, IMG submission 182713) | Seawater microbial communities from Saanich Inlet, British Columbia, Canada - SI_123_September2016_100_MG | ecosystem: Environmental > Aquatic > Marine > Inlet | place: Canada: British... | reverse complement strand
CAATCGGCGGGTTCGCTCCGTCGGTGAGTTGATGGAAAATCAGTACCGGGTCGGCTTGCTTCGGATGGAGCGGGCAATTCGCGAACGGATGAGTTCCGTCGATATCGATACGGTCATGCCGCATGACTTGATCAATGCGAAACCGGCTGCGGCGGCGGTACGGGAATTTTTTGGCTCATCTCAGTTGAGCCAGTTTATGGATCAAACCAATCCACTGTCCGAAATCACCCACAAACGCCGTCTGTCCGCACTTGGACCGGGTGGATTGACGCGTGAGCGTGCCGGTTTCGAAGTTCGCGACGTGCACCCGACCCACTATGGCCGGATTTGCCCTATTGAGACTCCGGAAGGCCCGAACATCGGGCTGATTAATTCCTTGGCGACGTTTGCCCGAGTGAACAAATACGGGTTCATTGAGACGCCTTATCGCAAGGTGATTAACAAAAAAGTCAGCAAGGAAGTCATCTATCTTTCCGCCATGGAAGAAGGCCGCTACACCATTGCCCAGGCCAATGAACCATTGGACGACAAGGGCAGATTCGCCAATGAATTGGTGAGTTCGCGCAAAGGCGGTGAATTCGTCATGTCGATGCGCGATGACATTGAGTTTATCGATGTCTCGCCAAAACAGTTGGTATCGGTGGCTACCGCATTGATTCCGTTCCTGGAAAACGATGACGCCAACCGGGCCCTTATGGGGTCGAACATGATGCGCCAGGCGGTACCCTTGATCCGCAGCGAAGCACCCTTGGTCGGTACCGGCATGGAAGATCCTGTCGCCCGGGATTCCGGCGCGACAGTCGTTGCACGACGAACGGGGATCATCGATCAGGTTGATGCGACGCGTATCGTGGTGCGGGCAACCGATGAAGACACCGCCCACACGGATACAGGTGTTGATATCTACAACCTCCAGAAGTTCCAGCGTTCCAATCAAAACACCTATCTGCATCAGCGGCCTTTGGTAAAGGTCGGCGACCGCGTTCAAGCTGGTGATTGCATTGGTGACGGGCCTTCGACGGATCTTGGCGAATTGGCGCTTGGCCGAAATGTGCTTGTCGCCTTCATGCCATGGAATGGTTACAACTTCGAAGATTCGATCCTGATCTCCGAACGCATGGTGCGTGATGATGTGTTCACTTCAATCCACATTGAAGAGTTCGAAATCATGGCCCGTGATACCAAGTTGGGCCAAGAAGAAATCACCCGCGACATTCCGAATGTCGGCGAAGAGGCTCTGAAAAACCTCGACGAAGCCGGTATCGTCTATATCGGTGCGGAAGTGAAACCGAGTGATATTCTGGTCGGCAAGGTTACGCCGAAAGGCGAAAGCCCGATGACCCCGGAAGAAAAATTGTTACGGGCGATCTTCGGCGAAAAGGCTTCCGATGTCCGTGACACGTCGCTCAGATTGCCTCCTGGTGTATCAGGCACGGTTGTTGAAGTGCGGGTATTCTCGCGCCGTGGCGTTGATAAAGATGAGCGCGCCATGGCTATCGAGCGCGCGGAAATCGAACGATTGGCTAAGGACCGTGATGACGAGCGGGCAATCCTTGAGCGTAGCTTCCAGGCACGCCTGACGGGCTTGCTGTTGAATAAGAAGGCAGTCGGTGGCCCGAAGGGAATCAAGGAAGGCGTCAAGCTGACCGAAGAATTGCTTGCGGAATATACGGCTGGCCAAATGTCGCAGATTGTCATCGCAAATGACCGCGCGATGAAAGACGTCGAGACCTTGAAGAGCCAGTTCGAGGCCGACATTGCACGCCTCGAAGCGCGTTTCGATAACAAGGTTGAGAAATTGCAGCGTGGCGATGATTTGAGCCCTGGCGTGATGAAGATGGTTAAGGTCTTTGTTGCGGTGAAACGTAAACTACAGCCCGGTGATAAAATGGCCGGCCGTCACGGCAACAAGGGTGTGATATCAAAAATCGTGCCTTCTGAAGATATGCCCTATCTTGAAGATGGCACACCCGTCGACGTTGTTCTAAATCCGCTTGGCGTTCCATCACGGATGAACGTTGGACAGATTTTGGAAACCCATATGGGGTGGGCATGTCGTGGTTTGGGTGAGCAGATTGGCGAAATGCTTGATGCAGCACGCCAAGCCAATAGTTACACGAATCTGAAAAATCATCTCAAAGATGTTTACGACGCGACGGAATTCAAAAGGGATATTTCACAGTTGGATGATAGTGGAATGGACGAGTTGGGTGAAAATCTTCGCAACGGCGTGCCGATAGCGACACCGGTGTTTGATGGAGCACGCGAGGCGGAGATTGATGAGATGCTTGAAAAAGCGGGCCTCAGCAAATCCGGCCAGTGCACCCTGACGGACGGACGGACCGGCGAGCAATTCGACCGCCCCGTTACGGTGGGCTACATCTACATTCTGAAGCTTCACCATCTTGTTGATGACAAGATCCATGCGCGTTCCATTGGGCCGTACAGCCTGGTTACCCAACAACCTTTGGGCGGAAAAGCCCAGTTTGGTGGCCAACGCTTTGGTGAAATGGAGGTTTGGGCACTTGAAGCTTATGGCGCTGCCTACACATTGCAGGAAATGCTCACGGTTAAATCCGATGATGTTTCCGGTCGCACCAAGGTCTATGAGGCCATCGTACGTGGTGATGACACATTCGAGGCCGGCATTCCGGAATCGTTCAACGTCCTGGTCAAGGAACTTCATTCCCTTGGCTTGAACGTTGAGCTCAATTGAACCGCTGAAGCCTGAGGAGTAGAAATTATGAACGAATTAATGAAGATTTTCGGTCAGCCACAGGGTACGCAACGGTTCGATCTCATCCGAATTTCGATTGCTTCGCCGGAACGGATCCGCTCGTGGTCATTTGGGGAAATCAAAAAGCCCGAGACGATCAACTATCGGACCTTCAAACCCGAACGTGACGGTTTATTCTGTGCCCGTATCTTCGGGCCGACGAAGGATTACGAATGCCTTTGCGGTAAGTACAAGCGGATGAAATACAAAGGAATCATCTGCGAGAAATGCGGTGTTGAAGTGACATTGCAGAAGGTGCGGCGGGAACGCATGGGGCATATCGAACTGGCTTCGCCAGTCGCTCACATCTGGTTCTTGAAATCATTGCCTAGCCGCGTCGGATTGCTTGTGGATATGACGCTCAAAGATCTCGAAAGAATTCTTTATTTTGAGAATCACGTCGTCGTCGAGCCTGGTCTAACGCCGCTTACCTTGCATGAAATGCTGACGGAAGAGCAGTATCAAAATGCCGTCGATGAGTATGGCGAAGATGCGTTTACCGCAGGTATCGGCGCGGAAGCCATCCGCGACATGCTTGCGGCCATCGACCTTGAGGAAGAACGCGACAACATTCGTGTCGATCTCAAGGAAACAAAATCCGAGGCAAAGCGTAAAAAACTGGTGAAACGCTTGAAGCTTGTCGAAGCGTTCATGGAATCGGGTGCGCGACCGGAATGGATGATCCTTGAGGTTGTGCCTGTCATCCCGCCTGAACTTCGCCCGCTGGTACCGTTGGACGGTGGCCGGTTTGCGACGTCTGATTTGAACGATCTGTACCGGCGCGTGATCAATCGAAACAACCGATTGAAGCGGTTGATTACATTGCGGGCACCCGAAATCATTGTCCGCAATGAAAAGCGGATGCTGCAGGAAGCCGTTGACGCGTTGTTTGATAATGGCCGCCGTGGCCGCGCCATTACCGGTGCCAACAAGCGCCCGCTGAAATCTTTGTCTGATATGCTGAAAGGCAAGCAAGGCCGATTCCGCCAGAACTTGCTTGGTAAGCGTGTCGATTATTCCGGGCGTTCCGTCATCGTCGTTGGTCCGGAGCTGATGCTTCATCAGTGCGGCTTGCCGAAAAAGATGGCGCTCGAATTATTCAAGCCGTTCATTTACTCAAAGCTTGAGCTTTATGGCATGGCGACGACCATCAAGGCCGCCAAGCGGATGTTAGAGAAGGAACGCCCGGAAGTTTGGGATATCCTCGAAGAAGTTATTCGTGAACACCCTGTTCTTCTGAACCGTGCGCCGACATTGCACCGCCTAGGTATCCAAGCGTTCGAGCCGGTGTTGATTGAAGGTAAAGCCATCCAACTGCATCCACTCGTCTGTGCCGCATTCAACGCGGACTTCGACGGTGACCAAATGGCCGTTCACGTTCCGCTGAGTTTGGAAGCACAACTCGAAGCGCGGGTTCTGATGATGTCGACGAATAACATCCTCAGCCCAGCTAATGGCAAACCGATCATCGTACCTAGTCAGGACATCATTTTGGGGCTTTATTACCTGACGATGGACCGGGAAGGTGAAAAGGGCGAAGGCATGGCGTTCCTGGACATTGGAGAAATCGAGCAAGCGCTCGCATCCGATGCCGTGTCCATTCACGCCAAAGTACAAGCGCGGTATGTAACCGTCGACGAGAACGGTGATCCAATCACGGTGCGTGTTGAGACGACACCTGGTCGGATGATGCTGGCGGATATTTTGCCGCGAAGCGCCAATGTACCTTACGGCCTGATCAACCGGCTGTTGACGAAAAAGGAAATCTCAACGGTCATCGATGAGGTCTACCGCCACTGTGGCCAGAAGGAAACGGTGATCTTCGCCGACAGAATGATGGGGCTTGGGTTCAATTATGCCTGCCGCGCCGGCATTTCATTCGGCAAGGATGATTTGGTCATTCCGGAAGCTAAGGAACCCTTGGTCTCCGAGACCGAGGAAAAGGTCAAACAATACGAGCAGCAATATCTTGATGGCCTGATCACTCAAGGTGAGAAATACAACAAAGTTGTTGATGCGTGGTCACACTGCACGGACCGTGTTGCTGATGAAATGATGAAAAAGATCACGGCGGACGATTCCAACGAACCGGTAAACTCGGTCTTTATGATGGCACACTCCGGTGCGCGTGGTTCTGCCGCGCAAATGAAACAGTTGGCTGGTATGCGTGGCCTGATGGCCAAACCATCGGGTGAAATTATCGAAACCCCGATCATTTCCAATTTTAAGGAAGGATTGACGGTTCTCGAGTACTTCAACTCAACCCACGGTGCCCGCAAAGGCCTTGCTGATACCGCCTTGAAGACTGCGAACTCCGGTTACTTGACACGTCGTTTGGTCGATGTGGCGCAAGATTGCATCGTCAACGAGGAGGATTGCAAAACAAAGGCGGGTATCACGGTCAGCGCAATCGTTGAGGGTGGTGAAGTCGTGTCGCCTCTGTCTGAGCGTGTTCTTGGACGTACGGCGGCCGACGATATTTGTCACCCAGAATCTGGCGACGTCATGGTGGCAGCGAACAAAGTCATCGACGAAGAAGATTGTGTCGCCTTGGAAGAGGCGGAAGTCGAATGGATCAGGCTTCGTTCCGCATTGACATGCGAGACCATTGATGGCGTTTGCGCCAGTTGCTATGGCCGGGATTTGGCCCGCGGCACGCGCGTGAACATGGGTGAAGCAGTTGGCGTTATTGCTGCCCAATCCATCGGTGAGCCTGGCACACAGTTGACTATGCGGACCTTCCACATCGGTGGCGCGGTGCAACGTGGCACCGAGCAATCGAATGTCGAAGCCGCGGTGACCGGCAAAGTTCAATTCTCGAATTGCAGCACTGTCAAAAACTCCGAAGGTGTGCAGATTGTCATGAGCCGCAACGCGGAGCTTGTACTGATCGATGGCCAAAAACGTGAGCGGGCGCGGCACCGAGTGCCTTATGGGGCCAAGTTGATCACTAAGGACAAGGCATCCGTAGAGCGTGGTCATAAATTGGCTGAATGGGATCCCTATACTTTGCCGATTATTTCCGAGAAGGAAGGTATCGCCAACTTTATGGATTTGATCGACAACGTGTCGGTGACTGAAAAACTCGATGAGGCTACTGGTATCGCTTCGAACGTTGTCGTCGATTGGAAACAGCAGCCGAAGGGCGCCGAGTTAAAGCCACGTGTCACGATTCGCGATAAGAAAAATAACGTGCTGATGCTGGAAAATGGCCTCGAAGCTCGGTATTTCCTGTCGGTGGATGCGATTTTGTCCGTCGAAAACGGCCAAGCGGTCCATGCCGGTGACGTTCTAGCACGTATTCCGCGCGAATCGGCGAAAACACGAGATATTACCGGTGGTTTGCCTCGGGTTGCGGAACTGTTTGAAGCCCGCAAACCCAAAGACCACGCGATTATCGCTGAAAATGAGGGCCGCGTTGAATTTGGCAAGGATTACAAGAATAAACGCCGAATTGTCGTCGTTCCCAGTGAAGGTGATGATGAGCCGAAGGAATATCTGATCCCGAAAGGTAAGCATATTTCGGTTCAAGAAGGGGATTATGTGAGAATCGGTGATCCGTTGATGGATGGTAATCCGGTTCCGCACGATATTTTGCGTGTTTTAGGGGTCGAAGCCTTAGCTGAGTACCTGATCAACGAAATCCAAGATGTCTATCGTCTGCAGGGCGTTCGGATCAATGATAAGCACATTGAAGTCATCGTTCGGCAGATGCTGCAGAAGATTGAGATCACTGACGCCGGCGAAACGACGTACCTGATTGGTGAGCAAGCTGATCGTCAGGAGTACGAGAAAATCAATGCTGATACAAAATCCGATGGTGGCAAACAGGCGACATCAGTCCCGGTTCTCCAAGGGATTACCAAAGCCAGCCTGCAGACCCATTCGTTTATTTCCGCGGCATCGTTCCAAGAAACCACCCGTGTGCTCACGGAAGCTGCGGTTTCCGGCAAGGTGGACCACTTGGTCGGCCTCAAGGAAAACGTCATTGTCGGGCGCCCAATTCCGGCCGGTACCGGCTCGGTCATGAATCGCATGCGCGCTGTGGCTCATGAACGTGACGGAGAAATGGAGGCCCTAGAGGCCGAATTGCCCGCTGAGCTTGGCTTGGAAGCAGTGGCCGAAGAAGGGGCCGCGTGAGCTAAAAGTTGATCGGAATTTGCGTCGATTGAGGAACGGCGACTGAAGGCTACTTCAGTCGCCGTAACTCTTTAAAAAATCGACATTTAATATGCTTGACGGCCTATGAGGCCCTAACTATATTCCCGGCCACAGCGCGAGGGTTGGTGGTAGGCCTCAGCGGTCTAGACGTAACCTTGACGCGTTTGGAAAGAAAATTTGGTATACGCGCCATTGGGCGAACTGGGCGAGGCCTGGGCGCGTAAGACTGTCGATACCCCGGTGGGGTTGCGCCTGTTGATTTGTTAAGTCAACGGGGTGCTCCCAGGGTGCGATGGTCTGCATTCGAGTGTTGGGCCCCGATTGAAGATTGGACGACGAGTATGCCGACAATTAACCAGTTGATCCGCAAGCCGCGTAAGCGGCCGATAACGAGGAACAAGGTGCCGGCGCTTGAGGCCTGCCCGCAAAAGCGCGGCGTATGCACTCGGGTGTACACAACGACGCCTAAAAAGCCGAATTCGGCGCTCAGGAAGGTTGCTCGTGTGCGGCTGACAAATGGTTTCGAAGTTACCAGTTACATCCCTGGCGAAGGTCACAATCTGCAGGAGCACTCGGTTGTTATGATCCGCGGTGGTCGTGTGAAGGATTTGCCGGGTGTTCGTTATCACATCATTCGCGGCACGTTGGATACGCAAGGCGTGTCTGATCGCCGCCAGCGGCGCTCCAAATATGGCGCCAAACGGCCGAAATAGGCGAGTTGAGGAATTAGAATATGTCGCGTCGTCATGCCGCCGAAAAACGGGAAGTTCTTCCCGATGCGAAGTTCAAGGATTTGGTTATTACCAAGTTCATGAACTGCCTGATGAAGGATGGTAAGAAATCCGCCGCCGAGAGAATCGTATACGGTGCCCTGGACATTGTCCAAAGCAAAGCCGGCAATGATCCTGTCGCGGTATTTCACGAAGCCATCGACAACGTAAAGCCGACGGTCGAAGTGCGTTCGCGCCGCGTAGGTGGTGCGACTTATCAGGTGCCCGTCGAAGTTCGCCCGGAACGTCGCCAGGCCTTGGCGCTTCGTTGGTTGGTCGACAATGCGCGCAAGCGTTCGGAAAACACCATGATTGAGCGTCTTTCCGGCGAGCTTTTGGATGCGTCCAATAATCGCGGTGCATCGGTCAAAAAGCGCGAAGACACACATAAGATGGCAGAGGCGAATAAAGCCTTCTCCCATTACCGTTGGTAAGAGTTTAGGCGGAAGATCAAGAAGAATGGCCAGAACCACTCCCCTCAACCGCTATCGCAATATCGGCATCATGGCACACATTGATGCGGGTAAAACCACGACGACTGAGCGGATTCTGTATTACACCGGTAAATCCTATAAAATCGGCGAAGTCCATGACGGCAATGCCACAATGGACTGGATGGAACAGGAACAAGAGCGTGGCATCACGATAACGTCAGCTGCGACGACGACGTTCTGGAACGATCACCGGATCAATATCATTGATACGCCGGGCCACGTGGACTTTACGATCGAGGTCGAGCGCTCACTGCGCGTATTGGATGGCGCCGTCGCCGTCTTCGATAGTGTCGCCGGCGTTGAGCCGCAGTCCGAAACCGTTTGGCGCCAGGCCGATAAGTACGAAGTGCCGCGGATTTGTTTCGTCAATAAGATGGATCGAATCGGTGCCGATTTTTATCGCTGTGTCGATATGATCGAAGATCGCCTTGGTGCAAATTATATCGTTCTGCAGTTGCCTGTCGGTTCCGAATCCGAATTGAAGGGCGTGGTCGACCTGATCCAGATGAAGGCGATCATTTGGAATGATGAAAGCCTCGGCGCGGAATTCCATGTTGAAGACATTCCCGCTGACATGGCGGAGCAGGCTGCTGAATACCATGAAGCCCTCATCGAAAAAGCCATTGAGGTCGATGATGACGTCATGGAAGCCTACCTTGAGGGCAACGAGCCCGATATCGATACGCTGAAGCGGTGTATCCGCAAGGGTACCTGCGATGGCACGTTTGTTCCTGTCTTGTGTGGCAGTGCCTTTAAGAACAAAGGCGTGCAGCCTTTGCTTGATGCCGTTGTCGATTACATGCCGAGCCCGACCGACGTTGAGGCAATTAAGGGCATCAAAGTCGACAGTGAAGAGGAAATCGAGCGCAGCAATTCCGACGACGGGTCGTTCTCCGCATTGGCCTTCAAGATCATGAACGATCCGTTTGTCGGTTCGTTGACGTTTGTCCGCATTTATTCGGGCGTTATCGAGAGCGGTAAGAGCATCATGAATACCGTCAAAGGTAAGCGCGAGCGGGTCGGGCGGATGCTTTTGATGCACGCGAATTCCCGTGAAGACGTAAAAGAAGCGCGTGCCGGCGATATTGTTGCTCTCGTGGGGCTTAAGGAAACAACGACAGGCGATACATTGTCTGATCCGGACGATCAGGTGATTTTGGAACGTATGGAATTCCCCGACCCAGTGATTGAAATCGCTGTTGAGCCGAAAACCAAAAGCGACCAAGAAAAAATGTCGACCGCGTTGGCCCGATTGGCCGCCGAAGACCCGTCCTTTCGGGTTGCGAGTGACCCGGATAGTGGCCAGACCATCATCAAGGGCATGGGTGAGCTACACCTTGAGATCATTGTTGATCGCATGCTTCGTGAATTTAAAGTCGATGCAAATATTGGTCAGCCTCAGGTCGCGTATCGTGAGACGATTTCTCGCGCCGCTGATATCGATTACACCCACAAGAAGCAAACGGGTGGTTCCGGCCAATACGCGCGGGTTAAGATTAAGTTCGAACCGGTTTCTGAAGGATTCGAATTCGAAAGCAAGGTTACGGGCGGTAATGTGCCTCGCGAATTCATACCTGGCGTTCAGAAAGGCCTAGCATCCGCGATGACGGCCGGAATTCTGATGGGGTTTCCTGTCACTGGCGTCAAGGCGACACTATATGACGGCGATTCGCACGATGTTGATTCAAGTGTAATGGCTTTTGAAATCGCTGCGCGCGCGGCCTTCCGTGAAGGCTGCGAGCAAGCCAAGCCCCAACTGCTTGAGCCAAAAATGCGGGTTGAGGTGGTCACACCTGAAGAATACATGGGCGATATCATTGGTGATTTGAACAGTCGGCGTGGCCAAGTTGGTGGGATGGATCAGCGTGGCAATGCGCGGGTCATCAATGCGCAAGTGCCGTTGGCCAATATGTTTGGTTACGTTAACACTCTGCGCTCCCTTTCACAGGGCCGGGCACAGTTTACGATGCACTTTGATCATTATGAGGTGGTGCCAAACCAGGTTTCGGAAGAAATCCAGGCGCGGCTTGCCGGTTAATCAACGAATTTAACGAAGTTAGATAAGTACGGAGCACGACCGATGGCGAAAGAGAAGTTTGAGCGTACGAAGCCGCATTGCAACATTGGTACGATTGGTCACGTTGACCATGGCAAGACGACGTTGACGGCGGCGATTACGAAGGTTTTAGCTGAGAGCGGTGGTGCTGAGTTTCAGGCGTATGATGCGATTGACAAGGCGCCAGAAGAGAAGGCCCGCGGGATTACGATTTCGACGGCTCACGTTGAGTATGAGACGGAGAACCGTCATTACGCGCACGTCGACTGCCCTGGTCACGCTGATTATGTGAAGAACATGATCACGGGTGCGGCGCAGATGGATGGCGCGATTTTGGTTGTGAGTGCGGCGGATGGCCCGATGCCACAGACCCGCGAGCATATATTGCTGGCGCGTCAGGTTGGTGTTCCGGCGTTGGTTGTTTACATGAACAAGGTTGATCAGGTTGACGATGAAGAGTTGTTGGAGCTTGTGGAGATGGAAGTCCGCGAGCTTTTGAGCAGCTATGATTTCCCTGGCGACGACATTCCGATTGTTAAGGGCACGGCGCTGGGCGCGTTGGAAGACGGTGATGCGTCGACGGGTAGCGATACGATCAAGGAGTTGATGGCAGCGGTTGATGAGTACATTCCGCAGCCGGAGCGTCCGAAGGATCAGCCTTTCTTGATGCCGATTGAGGATGTGTTTTCGATTTCGGGCCGTGGCACGGTTGTTACGGGCCGAATTGAGCGTGGTGTTGTGAATGTCGGCGAGGAGATTGAGATCGTCGGTATCAAGGACACGACGAAGACGACATGCACGGGCGTTGAGATGTTCCGCAAGCTTTTGGATCAAGGTGAGGCCGGTGACAACGTTGGTGTTCTTCTTCGCGGTACGAAGCGCGAAGAGGTTGAGCGTGGTCAGGTTCTGGCGAAGCCGGGTTCGATTACGCCGCACACGAAGTTCAAGTGCGAAGCCTACATTCTGACGAAGGATGAAGGCGGTCGTCACACGCCGTTTTTCTCGAATTATCGTCCGCAGTTTTACTTCCGGACGACGGATGTGACGGGGACGGTTGAGTTGCCGGAAGGCACGGAAATGGTGATGCCGGGTGACAACATTGCGATGGTGGTGAACTTGATTGCGCCGATCGCCATGGATGACGGCCTGCGCTTTGCGATCCGCGAAGGCGGCCGTACCGTCGGTGCCGGCGTCGTCGCCGAGATTATGGAATAAGGTATTTGGCGGCCCCATTTTGGGGCCGCCAATTTTTATAGGGCAAGGGTCATGGACCAACAGAATATTCGCATCCGATTAAAAGCGTTCGATCATCGTGTTCTTGATCAGTCCGCAAGCGAGATTGTAAGCACGGCCCAACGCACTGGTGCGACCGTTCGTGGTCCCATTCCGTTGCCGACCAGAATTGAGAAGTACACTGTTTTGCGCTCACCTCACATTGATAAGAAGTCGCGCGAGCAGTTTGAAATTCGCACCCATAAGCGGGTGTTGGACATTGTTGACCCGACCCCGCAAACCGTAGACGCGCTGATGAAGCTCGACTTGGCTGCTGGTGTCGATGTCGAGATCAAACTCTAAGGATAGTGTTATGAGAACCGGTCTCATCGCTCAAAAGCTCGGCATGACCCGCCGATTCGACGAAAACGGCACTCATGTGCCAGTCACCGTCTTGAAGTTGGACAACGTACAGATCGTTGCTCAACGGACGACGGATACGGATGGATACACGGCACTGCAACTGGGTTGGGGTGCCGCCAAGGTTAAAAACGTATCGAAACCCATGCGCGGGCATTTCGCCAAAGCGAAGGTGGAACCGAAGCGTAAGCTGACGGAATTTCGCGTTGCAGATGATGCATTGGTTGATGTCGGCACCGAACTTTCTGCAACTCATTTCGTGCCCGGTCAATTCGTCGATGTTTGTGGCACGTCGATTGGTAAGGGTTTTTCCGGTGGCATGAAACGTCATGGTTTCAAAGGCTTGCGCGCCTCGCACGGTGTTTCTATCAATCATCGTTCTTTGGGTTCAACCGGCCAGTGCCAAGACCCGGGTAAGGTGTTCAAAGGGAAAAAGATGGCCGGGCATATGGGCGCGGTTCGTGTAACCACTCAGAACCTTACAATCGTCGATACCGATCCCGAACGCGGCCTTATTTTGGTTAGTGGCGGCGTGCCAGGCTCAAAAGGTGGCTTTGTTCGGATTACCGACGCCATTAAGAAAGTTCGCCCTGATGATGTGCCTTATCCGGCAGGTTTGAAATCCGACGGGGCACCAGAAGCCGAGGAAGTTGAAGCGCTAGAAGTTGAGGCTGAAGACGTGGTTGAAGCCGAAACGGCGACGGTAGAGGTTGAAGCCGCACCGGAAGAGGCGGGTAAAGAAGAATCCGCCGGCGAGGCTGCGCCTGAAGCCGACGAAGAAGAGAAGAAGGAATAGATGGCCATGAAGTGCGACGTCATTGATTTGGCCAATAAGAAGCAGGGCACAATTGACCTGGACGAAGAGGTCTTTGGCCTTGACGTCCGGCGTGACCTTTTGGCCCGTGCCGTGAAATGGCAATTAGCAAAGAGCCAAACCGGCAATCACAAAACCAAGCAGCGCGGCGAAGTCAGCGCGACCAAGGCGAAACCTTTCCGTCAGAAGGGTACCGGTCGGGCGCGTCAAGGCACCTCGCGTGCCCCGCAAATGCGCGGCGGTGGCATTGTTTTCGGCCCGCAGGTCCGCTCACACGCCGTAAAAATGCCCAAGCAGGTTCGCAAATTGGCCTTGAAGACTGCACTGTCTTCAAAACAAGCCGAAGGAAAGTTGATCGTACTCGACGCTGCGACAGCGAAGACGCCGAAGACCAAAGATTTGTCCGCAAAATTGGACACCTTGGGTTGGGGTAAAGCGCTAATTATTGACGGCACCCAAGTTGATGAAAACTTGGCGAAGGCATCACGCAATATCATCGGTTTGGATGTATTGCCGAGCGTCGGCGCAAATGTTTATGACATTTTGCGGCGCGACCTCCTGGTCTTGACTAAGGATGCCGTAGCACAGCTGACGGAGCGTTTAAAATGAGTAAATACAACGCACTACGTGATAAAAAGCCGTCTAAGCAACGCATGTATGAGCTTGTGCGTGCACCGATCATCACTGAGAAAGCGACCCTTTTAAGCGAGTTTAATCAGGTAAGTTTCTGGGTTCCTACGGATTCCAATAAATTTGAAATCAAGGCCGCGATTGAAGGCTTGTTCGACGTCAAAGTGACGAACGTCAACACGCTTCTTCAAAAAGGTAAAACCAAACGGTTCAGAGGTCAGCTCGGGAAGCGTTCTGACCGGAAGAAAGCTGTGATCACGTTGGCCGAAGGCCAATCTATCGACGTGACCACCGGGATTTAGGGAAAGGTCCGAACAATGGCACTCAAATCCTATAAACCGACGACACCGGGCCAGCGCGGTCTCGTTTTGGTCGACCGGTCGGGTATCTGGAAAGGAAAACCAGAGAAATCCCTGACCGAAGGTCTTCGTGGAAAAGGTGGTCGTAACAATAAAGGCCGTATTACAGCCCGGCGACGTGGCGGCGGGCACAAGCGACGCTATCGCGTCATCGATTTCAAGCGCCAGAAATATGATATGGCTGCTACGGTCGAACGGCTTGAGTACGATCCGAACCGCACAGCATTTATCGCACTGATCAAATATGAAGACGGTGAGTTGGCCTATATTTTGGCGCCCCAACGGTTGCGCGAATGTGATCAGGTCATTGCTGGCGAAGCGGCTGATATCAAGCCCGGCAATGCGATGCCGATGCAGAATATCCCGGTCGGTACCATCGTCCATAACGTTGAAATGAAGCCGGGTAAGGGCGGACAAATTGCACGATCGGCCGGTACATATGCGCAAATCATCGGCAAAGACCAAGGTTATGCCCAGCTTCGCCTGATCTCTGGCGAATTGCGGATGATCCGGGCTGAGTGCATGGCGACTATCGGGGCGGTAAGCAATCCCGATCAACAAAATATCAAGCTGGGCAAAGCGGGACGTAACCGTTGGCTCGGCAAG
>Ga0233439_10004144_pt1 | contig 14300 bp, 9 predicted proteins | sample SI_123_September_6_FD_182713 | JGI IMG/M metagenome (GOLD analysis project Ga0233439, IMG submission 182713) | Seawater microbial communities from Saanich Inlet, British Columbia, Canada - SI_123_September2016_100_MG | ecosystem: Environmental > Aquatic > Marine > Inlet | place: Canada: British... | reverse complement strand
CGGTACTGCTCAAATGATTGTAATGGCTGAGAACGTTAATCCTGGAGAACTTCTAGCGCACATCCCTATGATTTGCAAGGAGAAGTCAATACCATTCATTTACGTAAACGATCAAGCATACTTAGCGGAAGCTGCTGGTATGACTACTGGAACACGTACTGCAGCGATTGCAGTTATGTCCGTAGAAAAAGATGGAATGGACAGATTCAATGAAGTCAAGTCTCACTACGAGACAATGACTGCTTGAGTTTTCTAAAAAATAACTGGAGGAAAAAGATATGGCAGTAGAATCATGGCCAGCAGAGGTCGTTGAAATTGTCGGCCGAACCGGTATGACTGGTGAAGCAACTCAGGTTAAGGTTAGAGTTGATGACTCAAACAACCCTCGTGACATTGGACGTATTATTTCTCGTAACGTAGTAGGACCTGTTCGTGTTGGAGATATTTTGATGCTCAGAGATACAGGTCGTGAAGCACGACGTTTAGGACGCTGAGGTGAATAAGTATGCCAGAACGTAGAATATGCAGTTTCTCACACGAAGAGATTGAACCTGGAACAGGCATTATGTTTGTCAAAAGAGATGGTTCAGTTCTTTGGTTCAAGGATAGTAAAGCTCGAAAAAACATGCTGAAACTTGGTCGTAACCCACGTAGAATGAAGTGGACTCGCCGTTATGTCAAGGGCGGAATAAACTAATTTTTCCTCGATCGATTTTATGGAAAAAGAAGAAAATAATGTAGGCAGTGGTAACTTTAGAGAAATAATAGCTCTATTGAAAAAAGCATTGACAATGTATGTCTATGAAGGTCAAGAAAAAATGAGAGAAGAAGAAGAGTATAAGTTGTATAGAGAGCAATACCCCTTCGAAGAATACTACTACTTCAAAGAAGAATTCAAATGTAAATGGGAATAAATAAACGTTGGAACTCTTCATTTTGATTCCAAATCATACCAGGGATTCAAAGACATAGAGTTCTTCCCAGATACATGAGAAGAGGATCGCCAACATTAATTGATCTTTTCTCAGGATGTGGAGGCTTAGGTCTTGGATTCCATAATGCAGGATTCAAAACAGAACTAGCAAACGAATTACACAACGATCCAGCTGATACCTACAAATACAATCTATTAAAAGAAAATCCTGAATCAATGATAGTTGGCTCAATAGATAAAGTTCTGAGCAATAAGAGATTGGATCAAATCGGCTTTGAGAAGGGAGAGATAACGTGTATTTCCGGAGGCCCTCCCTGTCAAGGTTTTTCTAACGCAGGATTAGGAATTGCAAATGACCCAAGAAATAAATTATATAGAGAATACCTCAGAGTTGTTAGAAAACTAAAACCAAAATCAGTAATTTTTGAGAATGTCCCCGGTTTTTCAAATAGATACGAACTCAATCTTAAAGATCATCTCATTAGATCACTAGAGAAAATGGGTTATATCACCGAATCTGATGTTGTTCAATCAAGAGACTATGGAGTTCCACAACTTAGAAAGAGATTTATCGCAATTGGAGTACATCGAGATTTTGTTAGTGACGAAAGGGTATCTCTACCTGATGCAACATGGTCAGAAAAAGAGATAGAGGAACATTTGACTGCATCAAAGGTTCTTGATGACTTAGATTCTTACCATCTAAAAGGAGGATATGGATCCGGGAAAATTGATGGACCAGATAAATATCTAAAACCAGCGAAGAGTATGTTTCAAAAAGAAATGAGAAAAAAAACAGGCTATAATTCTTCTAACGAAACATGGAATACTAGAATTCCTAAGCATACAAAAATAGTACAAGCAAGAATGAGGGAAATACAAAATGGTTCTACACTAGAATCTCTACGAGGAACTGGTTTAGAAACTGCAAAACATAGTCATAGAGTTATTCATAAGGACAAATTTCCCAATATAACTGTTGTTTCGATACCTGATGATTATATCCATTATAATACAAATTTACCGAGAACTCTGTCTGTTAGAGAATGTGCACGATTACAAACATTTCCTGACGATTTCAGATTCCTTGGAAAAAGAACTACTGGGGGAAAAAGGAGGCGGATTGAAGTCCCACAATATACTCAGGTTGCTAATGCGGTGCCTCCGAGGATGGCGGAAGTTTTTGCAAAAAAATTACTTGAAATTCTCTAAATTCCAAACCTTATTCGAAATTTCCGCTAATTCCTTACTCATGATATCGATGAAATGAACATGCATTTCATCAAGATTCTCTAAGCGTTCACGAGTGTGGGTGAATTTCTTAGCAGAAGAAAGAATTCTGTTTTTCTTTAATTCCCAAGAATCTGTAGGCCGGATATATTTCTTAGGTTTATTTATTAGAGTGAAGTTTCCTATACGTTTTTGAGGTGTTTCAGTATAATATGTGGAAACTGGAACTATCTCTTTCCAAACTCCAATGAGATTATAATCGGTGTAAATAGGTATTATACTATGAGCAGTTACATTAGAAAAATCGGAAATTTCATTCAACTTATTATTTTTATATCTCTCAATTTTACTAAGTAAGTAAGTTGCATGTTTGTTTTTTAAGACTAAACTAGAGAATATTTCTTCAAAATTATCAACTTCTGGAAGTATGCTTTCGAGATCAACTAATATCTTGTTAGTTAACTTGTTAATTGGATAATTATTATCTTTAGCCTTATTTGCCCACCTAAAGAAGTATTGCTCAAATGTATTGGTACGTAGCTTGGCAACCCAGCAATACCTCACTAAAATAACTTCTACAATTGAAAGAATCTCATCTATTTCATCTTTATTAGGTGCATCTTTTCTCATTAACAAAGCGAGTAATAGTGGTTTGTGCTGATCAAAACCGCAATTAACTAAATCATGATGAATTCTATAGTGATCCATATCATCTGAAGGATGAAGAATTTTATCTGCGTATACTTTAGACCATTGATCTAAATCTTTAGAGATATATTGTATTTGATTTGGTTTGCGACACCTCTTTATGGAACTACTTACTTTTGCTAATAGAGCAGTAGGTGCTAGTGAAGCAGAAGATTCAATTCCATAGTAAGTTCGAATAAATTTATTTTTCGTAGAAGAAGATTCACCATCCATGTTTTTTGACATTCTAGCTAAAGATCCCCTAACTTTCTTTTCCGCATCTCTTAATTTTTTACGATCTAATTGGGCGATCATCAAAGCACGTGTAATATCCATATGATTTAATTTAAGACCAGTAGTATTTTCTGAACTAAATATTCTATATCCTTGAGCCATATCTTTGACTGTTGTTAAATTGAATACTACTCCGTCAAGGATGTGATCTGCGAAAGACATCATACTATTTAGATCTGCAATAGTCTCAAGTTTATTATATTCTGATGCTAATTGAGACTTCAAGAAACGATAAGCTTGTAGGACTAATAACTTACTCTTTGGATTATCAACAGTACTATTTTCAGGTCTTGAAATCCTATTCAAGAGCCATTCATAAGCAATTGCATTCTTGTTTTGGTCTTGTTTAGGCAATAATCTGGGATTCTTTTTCGTCCCAATAGTAACTTTAGAGATTTTTTTATAAAGATCTTTGACTTCGAGATCCTCTTCTGAAAATTGAACCTTTTCCGTCGGATTTAATGATGATGTATCAATTAAATCTCTCATCGCTATAAATAATAATGATAAAGTGGTAATTCTTTGTTGACCATCTATTACAGAGTAATGACTACGCTCAGGATAACAGATCATGGTACCAGTATAGTAAACATCTTCCTTCTTATGATCCTCATAATGATATTCGAGTAGGTCTTCCCATAATTTCGGCACTGACTTGCTCCCAGACTTTGTTTGCCATTCAAACGGCCTCTGCATATCAGGTATTGTTTGTTTACGAGATAATATAGTGCGTAAATTTAAGATCTCAGCTTCAAAAAGGGACATTGTAACAACTCGCAAGTTCTATATTGATCCTATGTCCTCCAGAATTTAGATCCTTCGCCGTCGGAACTAGGGGGTGGACTTGCCAAAAAATGATGTTTGGATTCGGGATAACTGTTAATTAATTTCTTACCGTTCTTTGTGTACAATGACCACCAAATTTCCTTGGATTCTTTAGAATTAAAAAATCTAATAAATAATTTATCATTTTTCTTATAACACAGAATACCATAAAAATACCCTGATTTTGAGAAATGGGAAGAGTCTAGGCTAGGGATCATATACTCACAATTATAGAAATTTCCAATACATTCAAATTTAATATTCTCTTCGACGATTTTTCCATTGCGATATGTAGAATATGGCAATATGTAATGATTTCGATGTTGTTTAGATTTTTTAAAAATCGCTAATCCAAGATCTTCGACTATTGATTGAACAAATTTGGTACTAATTTTAGCCTCCTTATTATTTAGTGCATATTCAATAATAAAATTATCAATAGGTAATTCTGTAATCTTTCCAAATATTCCTTCTTTATGTTTAATTGTTTTATTTCTTTGGCCTGCTAAATATCTTATTTGTTCTTTAGATAACCAGATCGATGGATTATCCTTATCAAAAGAAAACCAATCTTTAGATTCGAGTGACATGTGGTTATTTCCTAGTTTCCTACATACCGAACAAGGCACAATCGGAGGAAGAATTTCTGATGATTTACTGTTCAAATTTACTTCATATGTTTCTAAACAAGATTGAGAATTAGAAGCCCCCAGAGTATTAGCAAATCTTTTCCTAATACATTCTTCAGAATTTATGAAATTCTTAAGTAATTGTTGATCGAAATTATAATAATCGGTATTAATTTTGATACCTTCTTCTAATGCATTTAGGAAATCACGGATAGAGACAATAGGTTTCTTTACTTCAGCAACAACATATCTTTCCTTATCTGTATTTAAGCCAATATTATTTATGCCTACTTTTGACAAACTATCAAGAACAGACTCGTAACCATTGACTTTTAACAAATCGATTAGATTATTATTTCCAGATCCAGATACTGGTATTAGAGGATGGGTACCTAGAATTTTAATATATCCAGATTGTTCTAATAGACGTAAAGCATTTTCAGCAATTTCTTTCTCTTTGTCAATTCTCATCTGCCTTGAAATTACTTTGTTTCTATCCTTTGTTATTCTCACAGGTGACCTCTTTAAATTGTGTTTTTTCAATACTTCTAACTGATCGTTATTTAGAAAGTCAAACTCGGAAAAATCTTCTTCCGAATCTGAAATCGAATAAATCGATTTACTAGATTCTAATTCCGCATTAGGCTTCCAAAAGCTATGTTCCCTTGATGGAATAGAAAAAAGGAAAAAGCCTGGAATTGAAAAACCGTCAACTAGGCACCAATATAGTCTCTCGAATAACTTATTTACGCCAGTTTCAGGAGAATATGGTTTAAATTCGGGACTTGATGGGAAAAAAGCTATACAATTTCCATTCTTAAATGGGCCTCCTGTTAACCAACCACTTTCACGAGCAGTTCTACCGAACATTTGGTACATCTCTTGGACTGTGTAGGGCATTCCAATATGAGAAGTAAGCCAAATATCCTTTTTATCGACACCCATGCCAAAAGCAGATGTACAAACTAAAAACTCTAACTCATTAGACTTAAATTTAGTTAATATTTTCTGCTTTTTTTCGGATGAAATCCTCCCATGATAAATATCACCGCTAGGGCCATGAATAAGACTTTCAATTGTTTCACATTTTTTTATCATGTTAGTATATATCAGGAATGGTGGAATACCAAAAAATGAGTATTTTGAGGAATTCCAAGGGATCTTGTTGGCTTGAGATTGGATTAATTTAGGAGCCTGTAATGTTGGTTTTTCTAATTCTATGATTGAAAATGCGAGATCGGGCCTAATTTCATCATGTCTGATCCTTTGATCGGGAGTAATGATTTCTTCGAAATCAAATAATGAAATTAATCTATTTTCATTCTTAGGAGTTAATGTGGCGGTCATTAAAATAGTATGTAAATTTGGATTCTTCCATCTTAATAATTTCTCAGCCATAGGTAATCGAAAATAATCTTTCCTAATTGAATCTCCCCACTCAAAAAGAGAATGTACTTCGTCAACAATAAAATTGTTAAAAGGCATCTTCATTTGCTGAATAATATCCATCAAAGAGATACCATTATGTGTATAAAAAAGTGCCTCGGGTGAACAACATAATACATCCAAATCGCCATTAAGTAATTTAGTAAAAATAGAAGTATAATTTATTTCATGCGTTTTTTTATACGCAGAAGTCAGAAAGAGTACTTTTGGCTCTTTAATAGGATCTTTTGGATTAAATCTATTATATTCTTTAATTTCGTTGATGAAATCTTTTTGCCAAGAGTTTCTTTGATCGTCAATCAGAGATATTGTTGGATAAACGATTAAAGTAGGACCCTTAGAAGATTGGATATCTGGAATTAGGTTTGGAATTATAGATGCATGAGCAACCCTTGTCTTACCATATCCAGTTGGTAAAATTACTATAGATACAGGTTCCAGAAGTACACTTTTTATTGCTGAAATTTGTTTAGATCTGAGATTTTGCCCCTTTTTACTAAGTATTTTCTGTAAAATTCCCATTACTCGAGAAGCAGTATTCTTTTCCGGAGAATTGTACTTACGGCGATCAAAAATAGGGATATTTGAAAACTCGAGACTTGGTAATTCTAAATTATCAAAATTTAAATTTGATATAAATACCTGCATTCCTTTGTAGTCAATTCGTTTTTTTGATTTGTCAAAAGGAAGAACATAGTACATCAATCCATATTTTGATAATTTCTCCTCGCTGCGAGAGTTTTTTGTTTCCGTGAGACGAATTGATTTGACGCCAGTAATTTCCCATAAATATTCCAATCTTGTTAACAGAAAATTTGGGGTAGCAGAAGTCCTTAATTGAATTAAGAAATTATCTCCAATTCCATTCCAATCTGTTAAGCGATTTGTTTTTTCATCTAATGAGGGGATTATTGACCAAGCACCCATATACTCAGAATAATAAAGATGAGATTCACAACAGTATGAGTATTTATCTATAGATTCGGAAATCTTGGATCCACATTCCGGGCATACCATAAAATCCCTACAAATATCATCATTCTATCTTCTTCAACAAATGATTATCTAACAAATGTTTAATAAATTTCTTGAATTGTTTACATTTTTTGCCATCTTCGACTATTAATCCGACTTCTACATTTTTTTCCATTGCTCTTTGTGATATATTTGCTGAACCAATATAGAGATATTTATCATCAATAACTATAGCTTTAAGATGGAATGAGGTTTCTTCTTCATCACCTGTATAGTAATAATAAGAAACTATATCTTCATTGTCATGATCTTTGTTGTATTTAGTAAACATATTATCTGCAATTTTTAACAAGTCCTCTTTTTTATTTCCAAAAATTGATAATTTGACACCTCGATCTAATTTTTGTTTAAGATTTTTATAAAAAATTTCATTTTTATTAGTGAATTCGGTCAATGAATAGCCATGAATTTGAATATTTGACTGTGCAAGATTAAGGTAACGAATCAACTCATTAGCTAGTGTATCAGAAAAATGATCAAAACTACCTGTTGGGTCTGTGAATATAATTTTAGTCACCTAATACCACCTTCTGTCCAAAGCAAAATTACCCAATTCACAACAAGTCTCCGGGAGTAAAACACAAGCATGGCAAGCTGAACCATTGCTATTTTCACGATTAGGTCTATTTTCACTACAAATAGGGTCATTAGAACAAATATTTATATTTTCTAGAGAGGATTTGATTATTCTCTCCATAATACCATTATTTCCTTTTGATGCTAATGATGAGAGGCCTCCGAGGGTACCATCTGAACTTGCCCCGGTGGTATAAAGTAGAATTCCTGTCTTTATGATTTTTCCTTTATCATCTGCTTCTAGGTAAAGCCTTTCTCTAATAGACCCGAGACTATATCCAGATTCTTTACAAATTTGTTTAATTATAATATGTGAGAATGTATGTAATATTGGTAGACAAAATACAGTATCTGGATTCTCGAGATCAATTTCTCTGGATAAAGATCTCATTCCTATATCTTCAACCATTTTCTCAAATAATATTGAAGAGTTTTCGAGTTTCTCAACTCTTTTTTGGGCGTGTTTTTCTATCCAAGATGGGGCTAATCCGAGGTATATGCCTTCTCCATAATTATAATTTCCAATTAACCATTCGTCGGTACTAATTTTTTGTACTTTCTCATGTTTCAATCTAGTTAAACCATCTATATACTGTAACTCTGTCAATCGATCTAACTTAGTTATGTGTTTAATAGGGCTATCACTTGTAGCAAACCAAGTATCTTCGAAATCTACGTCACCACCGAGTATAGTCTCAGCCGAGAATAGACCATCTTTTGGATTTACAATTGTCGAACTACCATGAGCTATCCCTCTGAGTTCTTTTTGTCGTAAATTTCCCCTAGTTGGTTTGTCAGGAGTATTTATATAATTCTCAATTTCATATTTTAGTTCATCAAAGGTATATTGTAAATCTGGACGTTCCTTCTTCAAATTATGATAAAATTGTCCTTCTAAATCCGGTGTGATCATGTCCACATTAACCAATTGTATCCAAGATTTAATTAAAGGATCACCCAAAATTGATATATTCACTGTTGGATGAATTAATAATACGCTAGACTTACTTGGAAGAGCTATACTAGATGATCCTCTTTGCCTATTAGATAGTCTATGGCTCTCTTCTATTTCTTCATTAGAATCATTGCCTAGCCATGGGCGAAAACCATTACATAATTTATTATTTTGCTTGGAACTTGTAACACCCCTTAGGGTTCGTGACCCTCCACACTTACAAATCACATTCCATGAATCCAAATCATGTTGATATCCTGGATTCAACTCGACTTTAAGATGATGTAATGTACTATTCTTATCAATTCTTTTATAAGAGCAATTTTCCTTATGTTGAACCCAAAAATTCCAATCAAATGCTTGGAGATGCCCCTCAGAGCAAAGGCTAACAAATCTTACTTGTCTTACTTTTTCATTACAATCTTTGTAGCTACATCGTTTCTCTTTATCACTTCCAATTATTGGCCATTTAACCAAGTGAGAAGGATTTCCATTACAACGATAAATCCAAGGAAACTGTGTAACAGTAATATTACCATGACCTCTTTGAGTTGGTAATTGGAATAATTTTTGATTATCAGGAAGTATTGATTCGAGTACTGATTCTTGAATCTGTAATTCGTATTTCATGTCTTCTGTGATAGGCCAATTATTAATCCCCATGGTCATGTAAGTATCTCCCTCATAATCCCATAGTCCACCTGGTAAGGCATAGGAAAATATTTGTGAAATAGGGGTTCTACCGAATACTTCTGAAGGTTTTCTATTATCTGCAAACCATACCTCATCACTAACACTTCTCAAAGAATCTAATACATTCAAATTGACTTTTCTGTGTGGATCTAGGTCCAGACTAGAATCATATCCCGCACACCAACCTTCAGTGTTATTACGAATTGCTCTCCAATAAAAATTAGAATTATTCTTTTGCTCCTCAGCAGTATTAAGCAATAACCTAAATTGTCTGACTATTCGATCTTCAACATCTACTTTAATGGAAGAAGATGTCGGTAGCCTTTCGGAAACTAATTTCAACAAATCATCTCTTATTTTCTCAACTCTAGTTTTTTGATGAGGCTGCCCTAATATCCCGATTTTATCATTTTGTCCGCATTCTTCTATTATTTGACGACATAATAACATAATAATAGATGGTAAAGCATGATCAAATGCCCTGGGACTAAATGGAGTTGTAGTAGTTACGTCAACATACCGATACATTTCCTGATGGAAATGACGATGCATCTCATAATGAGAAAGATCTCTCGGCTTTGCAGATCTTAGTATTGAAATTACGACACCGGGCCACTTCTTTTCTCTACCAACCCTTCCAGATGCTTGGATATATTCTGAATTACTTTTGGGTTGACCATTTATCAACATTAATCCTAAACGATCTACGTCAACGCCAACTTGAAACATATTTGTGGTAAAACAAGTATCCAAGCACCCCGCATCTTTACTCTTAATTTTGAGGTTATCCAATGTTCTTTTAAGTTCTTCAGATCTTTTTCTGGAGTATAATTCTTCAGATTTTATATTCGTTCTTGCTGAAGAAGAATTATATTCTTGGGCGAAATATTCGATTAAAGATTTAACACTGTCTTCCAAAGCAGTAGTGGCTCCTGAAAGTTCCCTTAAACTGTTGAAATAAACCATACAAGTATGGTAGGGTTCAATTGATTCTTGAGATTTAAGATCCGGATATAATTCTGAATAATGATGTACCTGTTGCAGCAAGTTTGCTAAAGGTTGATTCAAAACAGTACGATTAATTGAAGGGTTGCCTAATATAGCTAAATGTTGTCGTCCAGCGTTGGAATTATCTTCTTGTGAAAAGAAATTATCCTTTATACTTCGACCCGGCGGTGGAAACACATTTAATTTCCTACCAAACATTAACTCTGCATCTTTTTCTATTCCCCTAATCGTTGCAGTTGCAGCGACATATTTGGGGCGAAACTGAACATTATTCCAAATAATTTCAAGCATTGACTCATATAGCCCTGCCATACTACCTAATGGACCGGTTAACAGATGGAGTTCATCTTGAATAATTAAATCGGGAGGAGTACGTCTTTTCCCTCCTGTTTTCAAGCCCAATAGGACTCTAGATTCTGGCTTAGATGCTAATTGAGCAAATTTATCAACAGTTGCTATTAACAATGTTGGAGGTGAATGATATAATTCCTCGTCAATACATGAAAAGGGAATTTTTCTTTCTGAAAGTATACAACTATTATTCGAGCATTTTCCTCTAAAAGTTTTTTTCTGTTTATCATATTTCCATAAATTGGCTCTATCTTTGATCTCCTTTTCTTGATGGCCACACCAAGGACAATTATCTAGCAATATTGGAGTGATGCCATTAGATGGAGGCTTATTCGATATGTATATTTCATCACGAATCTTTTCCGCCTTTTTCAGAGTATTTGGAGAGGCTGCCGCCCCAACCCACATTCCAACAAAGAATTCTTTAGCGTTTAAAGAATATTTTTCCGAGACAATGTTCATTGCAACCATTAATCTTGTTGCTCTTTCGGCCTGATTAAGAGTTAGTAGTCTCAAAGTATAACGCATAATTGCATGCACGGATTGGAAATCATCTTCTTTACTTAGAGTCCTGTAAAAACCAATTATTGCGACTAAGCCAAGATAGGCCTCTGTTTTACCTCCCCCGGTTGGGAACCATGCAAGATCTATTATGTCCCGATCTTTTGCATCGAATCCTTCCGATTTATACAATAAACCGGAAATATTCAATAAAATGAAGGAAAGTTGGAAGGGTTTCCAATTGAAATTATCTCGCCCTACGGCCGGGCATTTCTGACTCAAGAAAATTGCCTCGTTCGCGTATCTGAATGCTTTTGCTGCGTCTTTATCGTTTGATAATATATTAATTCCTTTTTTCATCCTTTGAATGTTAATTCGAATAACCTTTATGTTATCATCTAATTTTTCTAATAATTTTTCATTAATGAAAAGGCCTTCATTTGAACGCCATGATTCGAGATCATCCGACCAACTTTCATACTCATTTAATAGAATTGTAATACTCTCTAATGCTTGCGAGAAGTCTTCTTTCGACGACAATTCAAGCATAGTAGGAATATAAGATTTTAGTAGTTCATTTTCTTCAAATCTTTTCACTTCGAATGATGGGATCCAGGATGTCATAATTTCTTTAAGATCTTCAGACCAATCCACTGAAACATTGTGACCTCTTGCAATAACTTTAGAATCATGATAAAGTAATTCTATATCTCTATCTTCAGTATCTGCAATTGTTCTCTTAGTGTCTTGAAAATCAACACCTGAAACAGTTATTTTGCTCTGGAATAAAGTTTTTTCCGAGTTTTTTATTACGTCTTTTTTGGCTGCTTCTCGGCCATTAACAAACCTAACTATAATAAAATAATTAGAGGAATCTCTAACTTTCTCTATCTGAATTGTAGCATACACTTGATCAATTTCTTCAAAAATGTTGGAATTAATTCTGGTATCCCAGATATTATCTTGGTTGGCATCTAGTACTTCTTTCAAAGTAATTGATATACTCTTTTTAAAATCAAGTCTTTGCCATCCTTTAGAGTCTTCCTGATATCTATATTCACCCCAACTAAAATTTACTTTTATTACTTGATCTAAATCTTCAACGAGTACAAAACTAATTCCCATTGATGAAGGGTTTTTTAGACTAAAACCCGAGGCTTCATCATCTATAAAATGGAGATCATCATCAATATCCTTCTCATTCGTATTTTCACCGAAACCTTCTTTCGATTCATTTTCAGATTCCAAGGAGCCTTCAAATTTTGAATTTAATAATGGAGCCATTCTTTCAATATCTTCTTCAGAATCTCCCCATTCTTTAGGTGACAAATATCCAGTAATATATCGAGTTGTCGGGATTGCTTTACCGGCCAGATATAACAATTCATCAGTTACAGGAAAACCATTAGAATCAATACTTGGGCCTAGAATATCTTTTCTTAAATTTTCGACCATTGACCGCCTGAATGACTGAGAATCTAAAATCATTAAACCACCGAACCCTAACTTACAATGTATTGTGAAGATATTAAGGACATAAAGATAGTGCAATCATATTACTATTGAGAGAATTATGTAAAAAAATATTCCCTTGATTTCAAATAGGGATGGTAGGTCGGCAAATCATGGGAGATATGCAAACAACCTACATTATGATCAAACCTGATGGCGTGCAAAGAGGACTTGTTGGTGAAATAATCAACAGATTCGAGCGAAAAGGACTTCGTATGGTTGGTCTTCGTCAACTTACTCCTTCAATGGAATTAGCAGAAGCTCACTATGCAGTTCACTCAGAGAGACCTTTCTACTCTGGACTGATCGAATTTATTACTTCAGGACCTGTAGTAGCTATGGCATGGACTGGTATAGATGCAATTTCAGTTGCTCGTAATATCATCGGCCCTACGAATGGAAGAGATGCTGCACCTGGAACAATACGTGGAGACTGGGCAATGGATATTGGTCACAACATCATTCATGGAAGTGATGGAGAAGATACTGCAGCATTCGAACTCGGACTATGGTTCCCAGATGGACTATGCGACTGGGTACTTGACGCTGAGTCCCAAATATACGAATAAAACAATTAAACTAATTGAGGAAGGAACATGAGGTGGTCACGATGGAAAACCGTAGACAACCAATTGTTTCCGTATTAGGTCATGTAGATCATGGTAAAACCAGTCTACTGGACCATATACGTTCACTTGGTTCAGGCAGACAGGCTTCTGTAATGGATCGTGAAGCAGGTGGAATTACTCAACATATTGGAGCTACTGAGGTTCCAGCAGATTTACTAAATGAATTATGTTCTCCACTAATGGGTGGAAAGTCATTTGATTCTCCAGGACTTCTATTCATCGATACTCCTGGTCATCATTCATTCTCAACTCTACGTTCACGAGGTGGTTCTTTAGCAGATGTTGCAATCTTAATGGTAGATATTCATGATGGCTGTATGCCACAAACAGTTGAGTCAATTCGTATCCTAAAGAATTCAAAAACACCTTTCGTTATTGCTGCAAATAAAGTAGACAGAGTCCATGGTTGGCAATCAGTTCGAGACAGACCTATGGCTTTAGCTCTAAGAGAACAGACAAAAGATACGATAGGATACTTCGATCAAAAGTACTGGAACTTAGTTGGTTCTTTTGCTGAACATGGATTCAATATAGAACGCTATGATAAAATCAAAGATTTCACTAAAGAAATCGCTCTAGTACCAATCTCTGCAAAACAGGGAGAAGGAATTCAAGATTTACTTGCAGTAGTTATTGGAATGGCAGAAAGATATCTTGGTGACAAACTAACTGATGTTGATGGCGCAGGAGAAGGTACTGTTCTAGAAATGAAAGAAGAAAGGGGACTAGGTAAGACTCTGGATGTTATTCTCTATCGAGGTTCTATTCACAAAGGTGATGAAATTGTTCTGGTCACACAAGAAGGAGGAATTTCCACACGTGTTCGCGGAATGTTCTCTCCCAGAGGAATGTCTGAAATGAGAGATGCAGGCGATAGATGGGACGATTCCAATGTTGCTCATGCAGCATCAGGTCTGAAAGTCTCAGCACCTGATATTGACGGCGTTTTAGCAGGTACTACACTTAGAGTCGTAAAAACCGATGAAGAGCGTCTA
>Ga0233439_10004143_pt1 | contig 14310 bp, 13 predicted proteins | sample SI_123_September_6_FD_182713 | JGI IMG/M metagenome (GOLD analysis project Ga0233439, IMG submission 182713) | Seawater microbial communities from Saanich Inlet, British Columbia, Canada - SI_123_September2016_100_MG | ecosystem: Environmental > Aquatic > Marine > Inlet | place: Canada: British... | reverse complement strand
CGGTGCCACCAGTGATTTCATCCCATCGCTCGGACTCAACATCTACCCGATGGGAGTTCTGGGCAATATCGGTTTCGCACTGATCACCACTTGGGCGCTGACTCGATACCGCCTGATGGAACTGCGCATGGTTGCTCGTCGTGGTTTGGCATACACAGCCATAAGCACGATGACTCTCGGCATCTACGGTGTAGCAGTCGGCGTTCTTTGGCTTATAGTCCCTGAACTGAGTACCGCCGCGGCAGTTATTGCTGGTGTTGCGACAATCTTTATCACGGGGTTGTTCATACAGCCTCTTCTTCAAAAGGCGCAGACTACTGTCGACAGGCTCTTCTTTAGAGAGCGGTTCGACATGCTCAACGCTCTCGCTGAACTGAACTCCGGCCTTCGAGACATTACCGACTTTGAATCGGTTGTTTCAAAGCTCGGTGAAAACGTTCGAGAGATTCTGCGAACCGACTGGGTTGGAGTAGTTCTCCCAGATGCCGCGGAACAGTCGTTCGAGGTTTACTACGATACCCGTGGGCACACAGGCCGACTAACACTCGATCTAGACGGTCTACTGGCTCGTCGACTCACATCTGAAGACCGACCGATCTTCCGTTCTGATCTTGCTACAGACCCATATCTACAAGCTGCTAGCGAAATCGAACGTTCTACGATTCGAGATTTACAGGCAGAAATGGTTGTTCCGCTCAAAGCGGGTGGTGAACTAACTGGATTTCTCTACATGGGTCCAAAGCTTGTCGGCGGTCACTACACAGCAGCTGAACTCGATTTCGTATCGGCTGCTGCCGATCAATCGGCAATGGCTATCAACAATGCTCGTGCTTACGCAATTGAAGCCAAACGTCGTGAAGAACTGGAACGTCTCGACGGCTTGAAATCCATCTTGCTACAAACCGTCTCGCACGAACTAAAGTCGCCTATCACTGCCATCAAGCTTTCTACTGAATTGCTTGACCATGTATCGAACGGCAACGCAACGGTCGAACAACGTGACCGACTGATTGCTACACTGAAGTACGGTATTCAGCGACTCGAACGCCTGACATCTGAATCGCTCGATTACGCAGCGATGCAGAGCGCCCATCTTGAGCTGAACCGACAACCGGTTCGACTCGACAGCATCGTCGAAGAAGCGGTAGCCCTTCTACAGCCATCGATAACCGCCCGTGACCAGATCATGGAATACGATATTGATGAATCGCTGCACCCGCTTATGATCGACGAACAGCGGGTTGAACGTGTAATTGCGAACCTGATTAGCAACGCCCACAAATATTCTCCTAAGGGCGGTCTGATCAGGATCGAAATCAAACGTGAGGACGAAGATCAAGTCATCCGTGTCATCGATGAAGGCCCCGGAATTAGTGAAGACGAAGCCGAAGCGGTCTTCTCTCCTTACTACCGTGGCAAGCTCGCCGATACATCCCCTGTACAAGGCTCAGGGCTTGGACTGTCTATCGCCAGGTACCTGACTGAATTGCACGACGGTACGCTCTCGGTTGAATCGGATGGCGTTCAGGAAGGCAGCACGTTCGTGCTCAAGCTTCCTGCTTCGAGTCTAGACTTGCTCGATGATGACACTTCCGATGAAAGTTCCGGCGTAACTGAGACGGATGATGAGTCGCTCTGGCCACAGGTAATCACCAGCCCGAACGACACAAGCTTCACACGATAATTCACCTCGTCGCTACGCGCGGTTTGGGTTTCGCAGGGCTACAATTTCCACACTCGGTTCGAGTAAGGGATTTTTCAGAGGTAATACTTCAATGAATCACGAACGTTCTGCGCGCCTGTTTGAGAAGGCGAAAGAACTTGTTGCCGGTGGCGTATCAAGCCAAATCAGAGTCGCTGAACCGGCGGACACCCCGCTCTTCTTCACCCACGCTAAGGGTTCTAAGATGTGGGACGTCGATGGAAACGAATACATCGACTTCATTATGGGAATGGGTCCGAACTTGTTCGGGCACTCTCCAGACTTCATTAACAAGCAAGTAAATGAACAGATGGAGAAGGGCTACGTATTCTCAGCCCAGTTCGAGCAAGAGCTGGAAGTTGCTGAGATGGTTCTCGATATGGTGGGGATGAAAGACGCAACTGTGCGCTTCGCTTCATCTGGTACCGAGATTGACCAGCTTCTTTTCCGCACAATGCGCGGGTTCACTGGCCGACCAAAGATTTTGAAGTTTGAAGGCCACTACCACGGCTGGATGGATTCAGTTAACTGGAGCGTTCACCCTCCTCTCGATCAGGCAGGACCGGAAGATGCTCCGATTGCCGTAGGCGAATCTGAGGGCATGGATCAAGCTACTGCTGACGGATTAGTGATCAGCCAGTGGAACGATCTTGAGAAGCTTGAGATTATCTTCAAGAAGCACGGGCACGAAATCGCCGGTGTCATCATGGAGCCGATTCTCGCCAACACCAACTGCATCGTTCCCGGCGCTGAATTCCTTGAAGGTCTACAACGACTCTGCAAGGAAAACGGCAGCCTGCTGGCGTTCGACGAAGTCATTACAGGCTTCCGCGTAGCCCGTGGCGGAGCGCAAGAGTACTTGGGCGTTACCCCAGATTTGGCAACTTACGCAAAATCGATGGCGGGTGGATTTCCCATTGCGATGATCCTCGGTCGACGAGACGTTATGGACCTAATTGGAGACGGCACTGTTTACCACGGTGGCAGCTTCAATTCCAACGTAATGTCGATAGCTGCTACCTACGCTTCACTCAAATACATTGAGGAGCAAGGTGACGCTTTTTACGATGATCTGAATGGCAAAGGTCTACGCTTAATGGAAGGACTTCGCGATGTCGCAAAATCGCTAGAGTCCGACTTACATGTACAAGGCGTTGGATCGGTATTCGCTATATCGTTCACCACGAAACAAGAAATAACCAATTGGCGAGACCATGCCCGTAACTGCGATGACAGCAAGTACGCACGGTTCGCCAAAGAGATGTTGAAGCAAGGCATCCGACTGTCTTCAAACGGTCGAATTCACCTTTCTTCAGCACACACAGACGAAGACATAGACAAGACTGTCGCTGCTGCGGCTGCTGTTCTACCGACCCTGTAGAGAAATTTTCTCTGCGCCGGTGTTTATGAACAGCATCGGCGCAGAGAGACAGGGTACTTCTCGTAAGAGCAGTGGGCTTTTTACGGGATAGGAGAAGCAAAACTTGCAGTGGAGTTCTGCCGTATCAGATTCGCCTTCATTCACCGAGGCGGTCACTCAGGCATCTGAGCAAATTCTTTCGAATTTGGATGGACAACATCCAGATTTGGCAGTGGTATTTATTTCATCTCACCACACCCCTTCGTATTTCACAGCGCCAGAAGTTATTGCTGAAGCGCTTGGAGCCAAGGTTGTTATCGGCTGTTCAGCAGCGGGTGTAATTGGTGGCGGACAAGAAGTTGAACGCAGGCCGGGAATCGCTATTTCTGCAGCCGTTCTTCCGGGAGTAGAACTCTCCCCTTTTCACCTTAACCAGGACGAACTTCCTAGCCCTGACGCGGGTCCCGAAGCTTGGCATGACCTTCTAGGCATTCGCCCTGAAGCCTGTCCTGCGATCATGCTTTTGCCAGATCCGTTCACGCTCCGCAGCGATCATTTGCTGGCTGGTTTAGATTTCGCTTATCCGTCTGCCGTGAAAATTGGCGGACTCGCCAGCGGTGGGGGTCAGCCGGGAACTAACGCTCTGTTCATGAATGACAAATCGGTTCGTTCAGGAGCAGTAGGTGTGGCGTTTACTGGCGATCTTGCCGTTGAGACTGTTGTTGCACAGGGGTGCCGACCTATCGGTGAGCCACTCGTTGTAACCGAATCTGAAATCAACGTTATTTCAAAGCTTGGCGACCAGACTCCACTCGAAGTTCTTCGTGATCTATTTGAGGCAGCTGAAACACGCGAAAAACGCCTGATTCGTCGATCGCTTCAAATCGGAATCATCATGGATCGACTTGCGCAAGACAGCACCGAAGGCGAGTTCCTCATCAGGAACGTGCTTGGGGCTGACGAAGACGATGGCACTCTCGCTGTCGGCGAACTTGTTCAAGAAGGACAGGTTGTGCAGTTCTTCGTTCGTGACGCTCAGGCGGCCGATGAAGATTTGCGAATGATGCTCGAAGAGTACATCGACAATCTCGACGAACGTGATGTGCCAGCCTCTGCCCTGCTGTTCAGTTGTCTCGGACGGGGTCAGTACCTCTATGGTTCACCCGATCATGACACGACGATGTTTACCGACATGGTTGCCGATATTCCGATCGCCGGGTTCTTCTCGAATGGTGAGATTGGTCCTATTGGAGATCAGACGTTCCTGCATGGCTACTCGGCGAGTTTCGCCCTGTTTAGCCAACCATCGAAGAGCAGCAAGTAGTTCGGACTCCGGGTTCGTTCAGCGACTGCCCACATTCAATTTCCCGAGTGCAGCCGAGGGATCTGGTGTAGGGACGCGAGTGTGATGTGAGCTGGAAGCCGTAGAGGAGCTAGACAACAGCTGCGATCTACGGCAGGAACTTTTTGAGTTCCGCCGGATCAGCCAGCGTCAGTGCTTTGATCACGGCATGCGTCGAATCGCCTGATGACTCGATCAGGCCGCCATCGGCTGACGTCTCATAACAACTGATGGCGTAATTGCCGAACGTTGCGACTTGAGCACGACGGTAGTCACGCCAGCATTCCTCGAACGAATATCCAGTTACGCCGTTGGTCTTCAGACTTTCGGCATAGCGGGCAACAAGTGCCGTCTCGTGCTCAGCAAGAATCTCGAACGGAACAGCTGTCATCATGAACTTGGCGAGATCGTTTGTCCCGCCCGAATATGCCGGCATTTGCCAGTCGATAATTACGGGCTGCTGACCAATCGGAGTCTCCCGAAGCAGTACGTTTCCTTGGTGAAAATCGTTGTGGGTAAGTGTTCGAGGTCGACTCCGCATGGCGTCTCTGAGATCGGTAAGTCGAGCACCGAGATACTCACCAGCAACTACAAGCCCACCGCTCTTGTCGAACCGATCATCGTCTTTGATGACTTGCCAGCCAGTTGCTGACCCAAGCGGATCTTGGTTGAACAAAAACGCCCAGTCGTCGTCGCGAATCCAGCTCTTACCCTCAAGTGAATCATCTCGCCAATAGCGAGCGTGGAACGTCGCCATGAAGTCTAGTGTCGACTTCGCTACATCGAGATCTATCCGAGCATACTTCTGCCCTTCAGGAAAAACACCAAGGTCTTCAAATACGAAGCTGGCGGTCTCCTCTTCGAGGTCTTCGACCGCACCGTACATTCGAGCAATCGATCCACCCTGAAATTCTTCAAGCAATCGATAGCAGCCTAATTCGCTGGCGTAAGGACCGAATTTCGATTCTCGGAGGCGCACAAAGCCGTCAACTGGGGGAATCTTGGCGATGACCACGACGGGGTGAGCTTCAGTGCGAACTGCATAATCTATCCGCACTCGAAACAACTGCGACAGTTCGGGGTTATACCCGGTCATAGTTTCCAGATGCAGACCCGATATCACGCACTCACCGGCGCTCGCCAACATGGCGGTAAGCCACTCGGTTGTAATTTCTTCTCGGCGAATCGGAATCGTTGACATGCCGAAAGTGTCACACCTGACGAGGTTCAAGTCCACAACGAGATCATTTCGAACCGCAACTTCCGATACCATTTCGCACATTAGGACGACCACCAACAAACACGCAGCTAAGTGAAGAGGCGACATGAGCAGGTTCGAAGGTCAGGTAGCGGTAATAACAGGCGGAGCGCTGGGTATTGGCGGGGCAACAGCTCGAAAACTGGCGTCTGAGGGAGCCAAAGTGTTTATCGCCGATATCGATGATGCGGCCGCAGCTGCGAACGTCGAACGCATTCAGCACGCTGGCGGCACCGCTGCTGCTAGTCACGTCGATGTATCGATTAGTGAAGATATCGCCCGAATGGTGAATGAAGCGGTCGATCTATACGGCCGACTCGACATTCTTGTTCAGAACGCTTTCGGTGTGATGGCCGGGGAATCACAGATTCACGGAACTGCTCTTACGGTTGAAGAAGATAGCTGGGACTACGGCATCGATATTTTGCTAAAAGCTTTGTATCTCGGCCCCAAGAACGCCATTCCTCACATGCGAGCGAACGGCGGTGGCAGCATCATCAACCTCGCATCGGTCCACAGCCTGCTTCAGGAGCCGGGAATGCTTGTCTACGAGGCAGCGAAGGCTGGTGTTGTGGGCATGACTCGCCAGATGGCTACCGACTTTGGGCCTGACGGTATTCGTGTGAACGCAATCGCACCGGGCCATATTGTTGGTGAAGGCTTGGCGAAGATGTGGGAAGAGAATCCTTCCGGTCACAAATTTTTCGCAGATCAGTACCCGCTTCGGCGCACGGGGCTACCTGACGATATTGCAAACGGCATAGCGTTCCTGTGTTCGCAAGATGCATCGTTCATCACGGGTCACACACTGACGATCGATGGTGGTTTGAGTATTCAGCTTCAGGAACGGTTTGGCACCCGACAGGCTGAGTACATCAGGGCGAATCCGGATACGAAGCTGCCTTAGGCTCACTACCCCGTGTACGAACCTTTGAACGCGATATCGCTGACGTCTTTTCGGTCGTTGGCGAGATTCTGCTTCACCATTCGAGGGTGAATATCGTCGTCTGTGCCACGGGTACCTACAGCAATTGCGCAGATCGTCTCAAAATTGTCTCGAGACACCCCGGCGACATCGTAAGCGGCATCGAGATCGATACCGCCCATCGCACGAGTGTTCAGCCCCATCCGGTTCGCCTGTAGAGCTAACGACATCCACGCTGCTCCAGTGTCGAACTGCGCAGTTCGAATCTTGTTGCCTTCATCATCGACCGTTCGAGCGAACACCAGCACCATCATTGCGGCGTTGGGGGCATACCGGGCATTACCTTCGCTCAGCAAAGCATTGAAGCGTTCACGATCGGGACCATCGGTAGCGTAAACAAATACCCAGGGCTGCCGGTTACTAGCAGATGGGGCCCAGTGGGCAGCCTCGAACAATGAAGCGATCTCGTCATCTGCCAAAGGCTTGTCGGCGAACGCTTTCGAAGACCAGCGTTCGATGAACATCGGCTCTACGCTTGCACTCGCTTGTCGTGAATTCTTCGAATCGCCGTTGGTCATAAATACTCGGTGTCCCGTAAATCAGTTCAGTTGTTTGAATCGCGCCTGCTAACAGGCGTTAGATGCGCGCTGGTACGAAAAAGATGCTTGTTCGGTGAGAAAACTGTTCAGTTAGCTTTGTTGCGAATGGCGGTCGATGAGAGATCAGACCGAAAATCCGATTCGCTCAGCTCTGTGAACATGCTGCGGAATCTGGCAGGCACTTCGAATTCGATGTCGTGCAAGCCACGGAACTGACTGTGATCATCAACCCTGCCAGCAACTACAAATCTACAGCCGTTTTCGTGAATCAAATCAAGAGAATTTTCGACTGAGGAGTGAGTCCCAGCTACGTGGTCCGGGTAGTAACGCTTGTCCATCAGGCGGATATACGTATCGAATCCGATCACGAACGTTGCGCCGGGTAGCAATGACGATTTCTCGGTGAATCGAGGGGCGCTCGTGACTATCAACGAACTGCCTTCAGCCATTATCTGAGAGGTTCGCTTTTCGAGCTCTGCCAAAGGGAGCATCGGTTTATCGACATTGGTGATCGATATTTCGTAGAACGCCGGTCCACTCACGACTTTCGAAGCTGCGTTGAGCATGGAACGATGACCGTCGTGCAGGGGATTAAACGATCCCGCAAGAACAAGTGGATGCTCTGGCAGTTCTTCGCTCACATCGCCATTGGGCGAAATTACGAGCGCACCAATTTCTTCTGCGTAAAGCCGATCAATCGATTTCATCAAATCGTTCCGTTTCAAGAACGTCAATTTCCAGCCGCTCTTCGATATCTAAAGCCTCGGCGATTGAATTCAGCACAACGGCCGAAACAATCGCATCCTCATCCGCACGTGTTCGAACTTGCTTGTCGAACCAGATCGACGCACCGCCAGATGCGGTGCTTGTTGCCCAAGCAATATGAGCTCGATCTTCACCACGACGCACTCTATCTGTTGCCACCGCAGCCGTACATCCCACGCCGAACAGCGGCTGGTCGCCGTCATCGCCCTCCGCAAGGTGCTCAGCTCGCTTCAGGGCCGCACGTGCCATTAGCTGAGCCTCTAGGGCAGATACGTGCTGCTCGGTTGGTTCGCCGACAAATTCATGAAGTGCTTTGCGGGAATATGGCACTTGGGCTTCGAGAATAGTTCGGGATGCGCCCGGTTCCGAGAATAAATCGCTTATGGCTTGAATTCCAGAACCGGTCACCACGATGCAGCCGCGCCCGGGCAGACTGTGAAGCTTTTTAGCGATCTCTTGAGGAGTGACGTTGGTTGCCACTATTTGTCGCCCCAAGCTTCGTATATTTCGGGTCTGCGGAAGTGCCTGAAGAAGGTTTCAGGAACATGCCTTGCGTCTTCCAGCACTGAAGCTTCGAGTTGGGCGATGACGATATCTTCAATCGATCCGTCGTTCGATTGCGCCATAACTTTGCCAACGGGATCGCAAACGAACGTCACGCCTTCGAAAGTATGTCCTGCCTCGTTGTCTCCAACCTGGTTACATATTGCAGCGAAGACGGTGTTGTCGTACGCCCTTGCTGGAACATATCGTTCCCAGCGCGCTTGCTTGTCGGGGGCAGGTTCTGGGCCGCCAGAAGCGTGCGGCATGAAGATCAGCTCAGCGCCTTTGTTGGCGAGTGCTGCCGAAACTTCTGGGAAGTGGGTGTCGTAGCAAATTTCGATGCCGAATCGTATTTTCGGATGATCAAATATCGGCAGATCGTCGCCGTGTCGCCATGTGCCAATTTCGGTAGTTGGCACGTGGGTTTTGCGATATTTGCCTTCGATTCCGTTTGGCGAAATCACAAGCTGGGTGTTGTAGACGATCCCTGACGAATCACGTTCGAGGAGCCCGACTAAGAACCAGATTCCGTGCCTTTTACCGATCGCTTCGAGTGCGTTTGTTGTCTCGCTAGGAATTTCTACAGTTGGCGGTATTCGAGTGCCGTTGGCGGGATCACCAGAACGTTCGCTGGTGTTGTAACCGCTTACTGAAAGTTCAGGAAAACAGGCGATATCGGCGCCTTTGGCAACCGCACCACCAAGAAGACGGTCTATCGAGGCGAGATTGCCTTCAATATCGCCCACAATCGACGTCATCTGTATCGTCGCTATCGTTACATCCTGCAAAGTTCGCTCCGGGTACTCGTCTTCTAATTCCAAATATGGCTGAATCGTACATTAGATATCGGACTGATAACGGTCGGCAGCAATCGGCGTTCGAACGAGAATTGCCGAAGCTTATTGCATTTACGCGCTGAAGAATCAGGCGTAGGGTGTGCCGCACGCGGGCGATCAGGCTGGATAGCGCCAGTTGCTGATTCGCTGATGCCACCAGTGAGAAAAATTTCTAAAAATGCTTGAACATTTTCATGTTGCTGAAGAAGACGAAGTCCGAATCATGCCGGACGCTCTTCGAAAGACCGTCAACGAACTCTTCCTGAAGATCGGATTTTCTGAGCAGGACGCCTGGCAATCGACCGACGTGCTGCTGCTTTCGGATACCCGCGGTGTAGATACACACGGCGTTTCGAACATGATGCGTCGATACATCGAGGGCGTTGCAGAAGGGTTCATCAACCCAACTCCAAAATGGACGATCACTCGGGAAACTCCGACAACTGCGAACGTCGATTGCGACCGAGGACTCGGCATCGCCGTTATCCCGCAAGTAATGGAACTGGCTATCGAAAAAGCTCGTGACACCGGCATTGGTGCGATCACGATGGGCAACGGTCGTCACGCTGGAATGATCGCCTATCACGCAATGATGGCTCTGCCACACGACATGATCGGCTACGCCATTACTGCTGGCGGCCAGAGCATGCCTCCTACGTTTGGTGCAGAACCTCGTTTGGCCCCCAACCCGCACGCATGGGCAGTTCCTGGCGACAAGGAACCACCGTTTGTTCTCGATATATCTTCATCGTCGGTGGCAGCCAACAAGGTTCAGCTTTTAAGACGAATGAACTCGATGACCATCCCCGGAATGATGGCTGAAGCTGATGGAACGCCGATCATGGATGAACGTCCTGTTCCCGAAGAAACCATTGTGCTGCCGAACGGCGCGACCCGAGAGCTTGGATCGCACAAGGGCTATGGTCTCAGTGCTGTTGCTCAGGTATTCGGCGGAATTCTTTCCGACGGAGCGTTTGGCGATTATCAAAATGGGCACATGTCACACTTCGTTGCCGCCTACTCGATCGAGGCATTCACCGATGTTCAACGATTCAAGGAATCAATGGACGATTTCATGAAGTACCTACGAGAGACTCCTCCAGCACCGGGTCACGATCGTGTTTATTACGCAGGCTTACCTGAACACGAGGAATCGATCGATCGTCATGAACGTGGCATCCCGCTTCATCACGAAGTGGTCGAATGGTTCGATCAAGCGACCGCCGAATTCGGCCTAACCTCACTGGAACGATAGGAGTTTAAAAATGCTTGAACACTTTCATGTTCCAGAAGAAGACCGAGTAATGATCCGTCATGCGGATCTGCTCAAGACCACGACGGATATTTTCGAAGCGATGGGCATGCCTCGTGACGACGCTGAATTGGCCGCCGACGGATTGGTTACTGCCGATATTCGTGGCTGCGAGACGCACGGTGTTTCGAACATGCTGCGGGCGTACGTGCAGGCTTTCGCCGATGGCAAGATCAACCCGACGCCAGACTGGAAGATCACTCACGAGACAAAAGCCGTGGCGACCATCGAAGCCGACAAAGCTCATGGTTTGGTGATCTGCCCTCGTGCAATGGACATCGCTATCGAGAAGGCCAAGAAGGTCGGTATCGGTGCGGTGACGATTCACAACAGCACCCACGCTGGAATGATGGCGTACCACGCAATGCGGGCAATGCCGCACGACATGATCGGCTATGCGATCACTGGCGGCGGTGCTGTGATGGTGCCGACATTCGGTGCCGAGCCGCGCGTTGGCGCAGTTCCTCACGCTTGGGCGGTTCCTGCTGGCGATATGCCGCCGTTCGTTCTGGATATTTCATCTTCATCTGTGGCAGCGAACAAGATAAACCTGCTTAGACGAACCGGGGCTGATTTGTTGCCTGGTCTACTTGCCGGTGAAGACGGAACGCCGCTTATGGAAGCTCAAGATGTGCCTGAAACCACTCGATTACTTCCGTGGGGTTCAACTCGAGAGCTTGGATCCCACAAGGGCTATGGCATGGCCGTTATCGGTCAGGTCTTTTCGGGAATTCTTTCGGCAGGTCTGTTCGGCGTGAGCAATCCACCGGGCAACGGTGCGCAGTTTGTCGGAGCGTTCAGCATCGATGCGTTCCGAGATGTTGCCGAGTTCAAGGATTCGATGGACGAGTTCCTGACGTATCTGGTCGATACGCCACCGGCTCCGGGTCATGACCGTGTCTACTACGCGGGTCTGCCCGAACATGAAGAAACAGAGATTCGTGAGCGAGATGGCATTCCGCTTCACCGCGAGGTAGTCGAATGGTTCGACTCAGCGTCTGACGATTTGAAACTGGAACGGCTCGGACGAATCGAGAGCTGAGGGCGGCTCTCGAAGCGAAGAGCTACTTCGTGCCTGTTCGATGTCCTGAATCAAGTTCAGGATGACGTGGCTCTGGGATTCCACCCACACCTAAATCCTCTCCCTTGAGGGAGAGGACCTGTGAAGCAAGCGCAGCTACCTAAATGGCGGCGCGTTCGAGTTCGACGACTTCTTCTGCGAGAGCTTCGATTTCGTCGACATCATCTTCATGCATGTCGAGATCGTCTATCTCAAGTTCGTCTACTTCAGAGATGGTCGCTACTGGCTCAAGCTGAGGAGCCATCACAACGTCTTCTTCGAGATTATTTGGTTGTTCGATCGAGCCATTCGCCCTAATAGAGCGAGAATTGATCGTGTAGCCGCAGGTAATGCAGCTCAAGAACGACCCGAAGTTGTCGGATCCAAGCTCGACCGTACCGTCTTTGCAACGTAAGCAAGATTTAAAATAAAGCACCGTAACGCCTCCATATGATCACGGCGGACACCGTGGTGTTTGAAGTCACACACGCATATGACGCGTGGACCGAACGAGCGGCATCCTATCCGGTAACGGCTAAAACGTTCCTAGTGCCGTTTTTTACGAGTTTTCGTCATTTTTGCGTTTTTTGTGAAATTTCGCAGATTCAAAGATTCTTCAGAAATCCATGAATCCCGCATTAGTGATGTGAAGTGACTCGACTGGGGCAAGAATATGCTTCACACCATGTGCCGTTGCTACCCATATTTCTTGTAGCTGTGAACGGTGCACTAGCAAGACGGCTGCGATTCTCGGAGGCACTATCGAATGGCAAGGCTCTACATTTTGGGGGCGGGCACACCAACCCCAACACCAACTCGATTTGGCTCCGCATACGTTCTCGAAATCGAGGGCGAAAAAATCATGTTCGACTGCGGTCCTGCCACGACGCATAAGCTAGTGCAGTCGGGTCTGTGGCCGCTCGATATCGACTACATCTTCTTCACTCACCACCACTTCGATCACGATATCGACTACCCATGCTTCCTCCTAACCCGATTCGACCAGTCGATCGGCAAGGAAAACCAGCTGCAGGTATTCGGTCCAACACTCACCGAGAAAATCACCGAAGGCGTGATTGGTGAAAACGGAATCTTCTCTCACGACTGGAAAGCACGTATCTATCACCCGCTTTCGCAGAAGGTTTACATGAACCGTGGCGGAATCATGCCTCGTCGAGCGCCAAAGATCGCAGCTCGTGACGTTGGAGTGGGAACGGTTCACACCGCTAAGAATTGGGAAGTAACTTCGGCAAACGCTGAGCACGTTCAGCCTTATCTCGACTCACTCGCCTACCGAATCGAAACGAGATCAGGCAAGTCGGTAGTGTTCACTGGCGATACTCAACCGTGCCAGTCGATTATCGATCTGGCTAAAGGTGCTGATGTTCTAATTTCTATGTGCTGGGACGACCAAGAGTGCATGGACGCCGATGGCGAATCACCGGGTCAGTGCGGCACGACGGGTGCGGCTCGCATGGCTGAAGAAGCTGGCGTAAAGAAGCTGATCCTCGTCCATATGGGAGCGCACATCGCCTCACATGGTCCGCTCGAAAAGGGCATCGGCGACATTCGAGAAGCGTTCAGCGGACAGGTCATCTTCTCCGAAGAACTAATGGCCATCGACGTTTAGCAGACAGAGGCTGGTTTTCTTGAGCGGCAACGTATGTTCCGGTTGGGCATCTAATATCCGATGATGCCCTCTGAACTGTTGACCACCGCCCTGCTTGTTCTTATCGCCTATTTGATTGGCGGAATACCTGCTGCCTACCTTGGCGCCAAGATTCAACGCGGGGTAGATATTCGTGAGCATGGCAACGGCAACGTCGGCACGGTTAATGCTGTTCGAACTTTAGGGTTACGCTCCGGATTGCTGGTGCTGGCGGCTGATGCGGCGAAAGGAGCAGCGGTTATAGGAATTGGTCGATTGGCCGGGGCTTCCGACTACACACTGTTTGCCATGGCTATTGCGGTTACCGCGGGTCACAACTGGTCGCCGTACATCGGGTTCAAGGGCGGTAAGGGCGTTGCAGTTATCTTTGGAATATCGCTGGCGATGGCGCCGGTGTTATCGATGATGGCGGGTCCGCTAGTGTTTGCGATTTACTTTGCGACTCGAAGCTGGGTTTGGGCTTTTGGGGCCGGGATCATCGCTATCAATGCAATATTCATCATCGCCGGTGCGCCGACTCTTTGCATCGTGCTTTGCTTGGTGTTGAGTCTTCTCGTCATCGTCACTCACTTCGCTCGGGAATTCACCGAATTGAAGCAGGCTCTACGTGATAGGAACTGGCGCAAGGTTGGATTGCTGGAGTAGTCAGCCCACTCGCTGTGCCACGATTAGCCCGTAACCCAAAGTGCCCTCTTCTACTAATTTTGAAGCGGTCTTGAGGGCGTCACGGGCGGCGACGATAAGCGAACGATCCACTTTCAGACTGCCTAGTCCGATTGCCGCGTCGGCGATCAACAAGCGAGTTCCGATCTTCTTGATAAGTTCTTGAACTGCTTCTTTCGCCGATCGATACTCCTTCACCTTGAATCCGGCTTCTTCGACCAAGCTCATGTACTCGTCGAGATCACGTGCATCGGCCATACACAACGCAGCACCAAT
>Ga0233439_10004141_pt1 | contig 14314 bp, 9 predicted proteins | sample SI_123_September_6_FD_182713 | JGI IMG/M metagenome (GOLD analysis project Ga0233439, IMG submission 182713) | Seawater microbial communities from Saanich Inlet, British Columbia, Canada - SI_123_September2016_100_MG | ecosystem: Environmental > Aquatic > Marine > Inlet | place: Canada: British... | reverse complement strand
GTAGTTATCCGTACTGAATCTGCCTCAGAAACAGCCATGCGTCTCGGAGCAGTTTCGCCGTGCATACCGAACTGCTCTCCAATAATCAGACCCGAGTTCAGAACAACGGTTATCTCGGTACCGCCACCAATATCCACATCGGCAATCACACCACTCGGATACCCGCACGCCCATCCGCTAAGACTCAGACGTGAATCACTTTCACGGTCAAATCGAGAACGGGGACTGTCGAATCTAATCGTTTCGACATCGCCAATCGACCCGTTCGAGAGCTCTAGAAAGCCGTCCCAGATAATTCCTGAATAGCTCGACATCCGACTCGCACCATCCCACAAAAGACGAATTCTAGAACCGGATGGCTTGGATCCGAACTGCTCGGTGTGGATCAACTCGAGACCCCGATACACCTCGACTCGTTCAAGTGGTCCAGTGCCTTCAACGTTCACCCGAATCTCGGCAGTCGCATCGCTCGAATACTTCTCGCCAATAAAGTGACCACCTACGGTGTGACTAGCCCTAATTCGTGCACCTGTCGTTGCGTAAATACGTTTGGCCTTGATCGCATCTAGAACACCTTTAAGTGTTAGCTCCTCAGTGTATACGCCCGTCAGACCACCCTTCGAATATCGACGCAACTGGTGACCTGGTCGATCGTCGCCCGGCCTACCCGTGTGACAATCATTTCCACCTACAAATCCCATTTGATATCCGCGCCCGATCGACTCCCGCAAAATCCACTCGAACGAACCGTGGGTCGATGTAACTTCTACTGCCGGCTCAAGAGTCGGATCGTGCCACTGCAAGTCAGCATGTTGCCCTCCTACGTGAGGAGTGATAACCGTGTCGGTGCCACGATAGAAGTTGTGAAGATCACGAACGTGCGGTAGGTCCGACTCCCCATCCCGACCTAGTCGGTCAGCGCCGCGCCAGCGTTTCATTGGAAGGTCATATCGGCCGAAGTAAACGTTGTGGTGCCCACCGGCGGCGAGATTGCCCGACCACTCGAATCCCGGCAACGGAACGAATCTACCCGGCTGGTGATACTTCTTTTCCTCTACCTGCTGAATCTCGTAAGCATCAGTTGAGTGAGCGCTGTCGTTTCGTTGATACCCGGCGAAATCTAAGCCCGAAACATCGCGAGCGTAGTCGAAGTACTTACCGATCTTGGAGGGATCACCAACCTGACCCGAATGAGGATCACCCCAGAACAATTTCAGTGCAGGCAGTTCCTGTGAAATCCGAATCTGATTACTGGCTACTGTAATCCCATTGGAGGTGTCTTCAGCGCTAATTCTAGTTGCACCTGCCTCTGTGAACACAGCTCCAGTTATTCGGCGCACACCGGATTCTTCTTCGCCGAACTCAATGGAATTCCCGTCTGGCAAAATCAGGCCAGGTGCAGAAATCTCAACACTTCCACGGTACTTTTCGGCAGGGTTACCCCATCGATCTTCTGCCTTGATAAGCAACGCGAATTCAGATCCAAGTTCGATATCCGAAGGTGCGATAGCCGACAACGATTCGATCTGCCCGCCGGTGACCTCTACAACCACTGGATCGATCGGCGTTGAAGCCCCTTGACCAGTTGGATTTACGTGACATCGAAAATAGTGGCGTGTCTCATAGAAAGTCTGCGTGCGAAGCCCGTTGCCGCCGCCAACCATTATCAACAAGCTTTCACCCGCAGATACCCGCCCCGATTGCACAGTTATGACCGAGGTTTTGTGATCGGGGGTATGAACCGAAACTGAACACCCCAACGGAGGTGTAACTACCAGAAAATCGTCTGCGCCAGAATCTGAAAGCTGCGGCCGGCCCCAATCGGAATCAGATTCTGTATCGATCGTTATCGTCCCACAAGCTTCCAATCCGGCGTTTCCCGCGGTATATCGCATTTCGATAACGGCAGGCTCACCAGCCTCTACCTGCACCGAAGAAATCAACTCAATCGATCCAAATTCACCCGTCATAAGCTAACTGTTCCTACCTTGCAAAAAACAAAAGTCATTCTAAACGCATGTACACAATAGGCCAGTTCACGTTCGTTCAGACAGAATTCTGGCAAGATAGCAGATAGAACGGCTCCTGAGTGCAACTCGAACCTAAGGTCAAATTCGAGTTTGAACTTGGAGTACACGATCGGGCTGCCCTAGCATATATTGTGTAAAGGGCAGGAAACTTCGCACTTTCTTCAAGCTCGTTGATTACTCGTATTGGGAGTGGATAGCGATATGTCGGAAAATTTTGATGTTGAAATGCGACTGGATGTGAAAGTGCCGATGCGCGATGGCGTAGAACTATCGGCAGACATTTATCTTCCGAAGTCGGACGGACCATTCCCTGTTGTGTTGATACGGACGCCCTATAGCAACAATAGCGATCCGTTGATTGAGAAGGCGCGAAAACTGGCAAACCGTGGTTACGTATGCATGCTGCAAGATGTCAGGGGCAGGTTCGACTCTCAGGGCGAGTATTACGCATTTCATCAAGAAATCGATGATGGTTTCGATACTCAGGAGTGGACGGGACAACAGGATTGGTGTGACGGCAATGTTGGAATGGCAGGATCTTCGTATGGTGGGTGCGTCCAGTGGTTGAGTGCGCCGCTCCAAAACAAGTATCTGAAGGCCATGGTTCCTCGAGTAATGTGCACTGACTACTATCAGGGTTTGATGCACCCGGGTGGTGCGTTTCAACTGAACGTGATGATGACCTGGGGCATGCGAACGAATGGTCGGACGGGTCAAAGCATCAACTATCACAACTGGACAGAGGCGTTTCGGTCTCTGCCGTTGACAGATCTTGCAGGTAATGCCGGTCGTGAAATGAAGTTCTGGCAAGACTGGCTGGCACACCCCAGTGATGATGAATATTGGGACGAGGTGAATACCGATAGGCGCTTTAACGAAATCGAGGTACCTTCCCTGATTATGGGCGGTTGGTATGACCTTTACGCCAGCGATGCATTCGACAACTTCACCGGGCTGAAAGAACGAGGTGGATCTGAATTAGCACGAGGGTCGAAATTAATTGTCGGACCGTGGCCGCATGCCCTTAGCACCTCGACTAAAACAGGTGATATCGACTTCGGAGCTGAATCGATGCTAGATCTTGATTCGATTGAACGAGACTGGTTTGATAGATGGCTAAAGGGTGATAAATCGGACAAGGATGAAGAAGCACCACTACGGCTGTTTGTCATGGGAATTAATCAGTGGCGCGACGAACAGGAATGGCCTCTCACTCGAACGGACTGGCAATCATGGAATCTTCGTTCGGACGGTAATGCCAATAACTCCGCGGGTGATGGCAAATTATCGTTAGAACCTGCTGGTGACGAGACTGCAGATCGCTTCACATACGATCCAGATATGCCTGTGCAGACCCTGGGAGGCAACAATTGTTGCTCCCCCGAAATTGTCCCGTGGGGGCCGTATGACCAGCGACCAGTTGAGGCTCGGAACGACGTGCTTTGCTACACAACTGATGTTCTGGTTGAAGACCTTGAGGTTACGGGTCCGATTCGTCTGAAATTATTTGCTGCAACCGATGGTCTTGATACCGATTGGACTGCCATGCTGGTGGACGTTTCACCGACTGGATATGCGAAAAACCTTTGTGATGGCATCATTCGTGGTCGGTACCGGGAGGGTTTTGAGCGACCGAAACTGCTCGAGCCAGACAACGTTTATGAATACGTAATCAAGGTTGGCGTCACTAGCAATGTGTTTAAGAAAGGACACAGATTACGCTTAGAGGTCTCGTCTTCGAACTTCCCTAGATTTGATCGTAATCTGAACACAGGCGGCGACTTGTACAAGTCTACGGATATACGGGTGGCACAGCAGACGGTGCATCATTCACTGCAGTACCCGTCACAACTGATATTGCCAGTGATACAGGAATAAACGGCTGATTTTGGTACGGATCTGAGCTTGTGCTCTGAGTACTGACTGAACCCCCACTCCCGCCTTCCATTCCCGCACCCTCGGTGATAGGTTGTTCCTGAAATCAAAAAACGTCTCCGATTCCTTGAAACAATGTCATGGAGTTATACAACTTTGAAGATCACCGATATCAAGACCTTCCTCATGTTGGCAGGTGCACCAAAATCAGCAGGAGCGTCGAGCTGGAGTACCCGCAATTGGTGCTTCGTGAAGATCTATACCGACGAAGGCATCATCGGAATCGGCGAAGGGTCGGGCTGGCCACGCCTGGTCCAAACCGCAATCGAAGATATGCGCCCAATCATCGTTGGTGAAGACCCCTTCAATATAGAGAACATCTGGCAAAAAATGCTCGTCTCAACGATGGGCAACGGCATGACCGGCACACCTGGTTCGGGAGCCATGAACGCCATCGATATGGCACTCTGGGACATAAAAGGCAAAGCGCTCGACACCCCTGTTTGGAACCTATTGGGCGGCAAGGTTCGCGATCGAATCCGCGCCTATGGACACGCTAAAACTCCTGAACGAGCACTCGAACTGACAGCTCAGGGACTCACGGCCATCAAAACTGGTGGAGTTCACCGAGTCGCCGACCAAGTCGAAAATATCCGAAAAGCCGTAGGCGACCAAATCGACATCATGGTAGATGCCCACGGACCTCCTTGGCACAACACCAAAGACGCAATCATCGTCGGAAAATCCCTTGAACAGTTCAACCTTCTATTCTACGAAGACCCCGTGCCACCCGACAACATGGATGCGCTAAAGCGCGTGCAAGACAACGTCGACATTCCCATCGCAGCCGGGGAGCGACACTCCCATATTTGGGGGGTGCGTCGACTAATCGAAGAAGAAATCGTCGACGTCATTCAGCCCGACACCGGCCGAATCGGTGGCATAAGCCAAATGATGAAAATCGCTGCAATGGCAGAGGCTCACTACATTTCAGTGGCTCCACACTCCGGATCACTCGGTCCCATCGCCGAGTACGCAGCGATCCACATACTCGCAGCAATACCGAATGCCCTCATTCTTGAACGCGTCCACGATGACGTACCCGTTCGATACGAATTAACCCAACCACATCTCGAAACCATCGATGGCTACATCGAAGTGCCAAACCTACCCGGGCTAGGTGTCGATATCGATGAGGCCGTAGCTCTCGCACATCCATCCAGTGGCAACACAAACACCCCGGGCAAGGAAGGCGATGGAAACTACGAACCTGGCACATGGGAAGAACACGTCTATGTCCAAACCCGTTACGGCCGTCAAGCGAACCTACGAGCACCGAACTCCAGAAACTAAAGCTCTACATCCTTCCGTAAAAACGAATTCCAACCAAGGAAAATTCCTGATGTACCTCGGCACCCAAGGTCAGCCTACTGATGACGACGAACTCAGCGTTCTAAGCCAACTCGGCGTAAACCATATATCCTCCGATCCGCCTGGTGATTGGACGACGTGGGATCGCCATTCCTTCAACGCCCATAAAGAAAAGCTCGATAAATACGGCATCACTCTCGATATGACTCTCATGCCGCTCGGGTCACGTTCGGCATTCGAAAACGATTCCGGCAACGTCTTTCTTGGCAAAAGCAAAGAGCGTGACGAAGAGATCGACCAGCTCTGCCATCTCATCGAAGAAGCCGGAGCTGCAAGCATACGAGCGCTCCGTTATAACATCACGATTCTCGGCCACATGCGCACCGAGCCTCAGTTCGGTCGTGGCGGTGCTCAACTATCATCGTTCGACTACTCAAAGCTCGACCAATCACTTGGTGAATTTGAAGGCGGGGCCGCAGACGCCGACGAAATGTGGGAACGAATCGACTATTTCCTTAGCAAAGTCGTCCCAGTCGCCGAATCCAACAAAGTTCAAATAGCGTGCCACCCGCAAGACCCTGGAATTGGTAACCGCCTCTACCGGGGGGTCGCACGCGTCATGGGAACCGTCGATGGCCTAAAGAAATTCATCTCAATGCACGAAAGTCCCTATCACGGGCTCAACTTCTGCCAGGGAACCGTTTCAGAAATGCTTGAAGACCCAGGCAAAGAGATATACGACGTAATTCGTTATTTTGGCAAACGAAATAAAATTTTCAACGTCCACTTCCGTAACATCAAAGGTGGCTTCCTCGACTTTGTCGAAGTGTTCCCAGACGAAGGCGACATAGATATGCTGAAAGCGATTCAGGTGTACAAAGAAATCAACTACAAATACATGCTTATGCCTGATCATGTACCCGGCCTCGCAGGTGAAAATGCGAGAAGAGTCGGCTTCGCCTACTGCTACGGCTACATCAACGCCGCGCTCCAAACCGTTTCTTCCTAAAAGCCATTAATGCCCAATAACCAAAACCTAAATCTCGAATACAGATACGACGATGTCAACTCATCGCTCGGCATCCTCGGCATTCGACTCGCCGTCGGTATACCAATATCAATGGTCACCGGGTTTGTCGGCAATATCTTCAACGGGATCCTCGTACCATCACCGGCAGCAGGTGATGAATTAGCATTCTTCGTAAGAATGCTTTTACTAGGGATTTCAGCCTCAACTGGCGGAATGGTGGCTTGGTTCAACGCAATTGAATCTAAATCCGGTGCCACGGCGATCTGGATTATTGCTGCGCTAGGCGGTTTCACGGGTGCACTAATCGCCTATTACATCGGTTCCACCTACATCGACCACCCTGATGATTACATCCTCAACCAACGATTAACTCAAACAATCATACTCGGCGCAGCGGTGGGCTCAAATGTATTCGCCACCATCGTTTCGGCCATTCGTGCACGAATCTAAGTTTGAAATTTCGCAAAGTAATACATAATGGCCTCCTATTTTGCGAATTCCAGTAAATATAAATTTCAACCGGATATATGAGATCGAATTACATGGACGTTTTTGTGTAATAGGTCCCGAAAACAAACTAAAAGAGTGACTTTAGACTTTAATAGTCGTCCAACAGTTACGAATGGCACTCCACTTTTTTGACGTGTAATACGAAACGACTTATACTCCCGGCTGGCTCAGATAGTCAGAATAGCTGAATATGTGGTCATCGAAATTAGGCTAGGCTCGTAACAGTGTTTACTGATTTACGAATCAAGTCCAAGGAGAATCAAATGAAGTTTGAGAAGAAGCGATTACTTTTGTTACTCGGGTTGACAGCCGTGATATTTGGATCATTTGCCTGTTCAACTGAGACTGAGACTGTGACGGTTGTTGAGACGGTTATTGTCGAAAAAGAAGTCAAGGGTGACACCGTTGAAGTGATCAAAGAGATCGAAGTCAAGGGTGACACCGTTGAGGTGATCAAAGAGGTCGAAGTCAAGGGTGACACCGTTGAGGTGATCAAAGAGGTCGAAGTCAAGGGTGACACTGTCATCCAGACGGTTGTAGTTAACGCAACGCCAGTACCTGAAGTAGCAACATTCTTCGGACTACCCCTGCCAGTTGTTCCAACTGATGTTGGGACCGCACCTCAGCCTGATTCAGCTGCTGGAATAGTTGTTGTACGTGGCGGACTTGAACTTCGTGGTTCAGGTGTACCTGGTGACAGTTCTGGTGGAATGTTCACCGCCCAAAGTGTTACTGAGAAGCTGTTCATGACTGACAAGGGTGGTGACGCCGTTGGTCTTATAGCTGAATCTTGGGACCTTGCACCTGATCTTTCGAAACTGACTATCACCATGAAACAGGGTGTTCAGTTCCATGGTGGATTTGGTGAACTAACAGCAACTGACGTTGCTTGGGCTATCAACACGGGTAACCCTGGCTTCAATCCAGAATCTGCAACTGATGGTGGTTCAAACTGGATCTCATTCATCGGTGACCAAGAAGTGCTCGCTGTAGACACTTACACCGTTGAAATCCCAATCGCTACGTTCGACCCTCGCTGGGCGACGTTCATCCTTGGCCAATCTGGCTTGGGCTTGAGCATTACCAGCAAGGCTGCGTTCGATGAAAAAGGCGAAGAATGGGTACGAGACAACGTGATTGGCACAGGTCCTTTCGAGGTTCTTGACTACTCACGTGATGACATATTGGAGTTGGGTGCGGTTCAAAACCACCACCGAGTTACTCCGACCATCGACAAGTACATTCTTCGAGCTATTCCGGACGATGCAGTTGCTGAAGCAGCTCTCGTGACCGGTGCTGTCGACGTTTCTCAGGTTGCACTTCGCAACATGACTGGCCTACAGGCAGCTGGATTCCAGGTTGTTGGTGCGGGAGCTGGTAGTTTCCACTCGATTTCCTTCTCAGGTAACTACTGGGAACGAACTCACTTCATCACTGATGAAGACCTGGGAACGAACTACACAGTTAAACACCACATGCCATGGGTCGGTGACCCTGAGCGACCTGACTTCGGCAACCCGCCTGAAGGTATGACTAACATGGAACGGGCACGTCTTGTACGTACAGCTCTTTCACATGCAATTGATCGTGAGTTGATTTCGGACGTTCTGTTTGCTGGTGCTGCGTGGCCTAACTACGTATACGGTGCAGACATTAACAACCCGAACTGGCAGGATAAATGGGCGACTGAGTACGACCCAGCGCTTGCTGCTTCATTACTCGATCAGGCTGGCTACCCGCTTGTTGACGGCACACGTTTCGAAATGCCGTTTTTCATTCGAATTGGCCGTGGTGACGAAGAAATCGGTACTGCTGTAGTTGGCATGTGGCGAGAACTCGGCATCGACGTTCAAGACTGGAAGGCCCAGTACCAGACCTACCGACCTAACTTGATTGGTCGGACTGCAATAGCTCCGTGGATTCACTCCGCTGGTGCTGAAGGTCCGCAACAGCCGTGGGACTGGCCGGTAATGGGTAACTCTGAGTGCTCACGTGGTCGTGGTGGTTTCAACATCGGTGTTGAAATCCGAGAACTCTGTCAGTTCTTCGATGATATGAGTGTCCAAGGTGACGTAGCAGCACGTAACGAATTACGTAACGCCAACGTTGAATACCTTGCTCACTGGATGCCAGTAATTGGCACAATCGCTGAGCCTCAGGTTGCACTCGTGAACCCGAACAAAATTGCTTCGTGGGACATGCCTCTTTCCGTACGGGAATCTGCATTGCACCACCCTGAGTTCATCGTACTCAAGTAAGTAAGTTCGAAATTATGGGTGGAGTGTCGGGCGCTATATGCGCCTGGCACTCCACCTTTCTATCTTTAGATATTTCCTGTGGGCTGACTAGCTTCTAATTCATGAAAAATTTCCTCGCAAGACGCCTGATTTTTTCGGTTCTATCTCTGTTCATCGCTTCGATGGCGGTGTTTGGATTAGCTCACGCAAAAGAAGACCCGATTAATTTGTTTATTCAACCGGGTTACTTTGTTTCACCAGAAACTCTTGAGGCTCTCAAAGCGAAATGGGGGCTCGACAAGCCTCTTGCTTTGCAGTATTTGACTTGGGCCGGAAACATGCTTCGAGGTGATCTCGGAGAGAGTGTTCAGCAGCAACGCCCTGTTACGACAATTATTGGTGAGAAATGGGGTGCCACGTTCCAATTGGCAATTGCCGCCTGGATATTTGGAACGATTACGGGTATTCCTTTGGGAGTGGTTTCTGCGCTGCAGCGCGGAAAATTCACTGATTATCTAGCGAGAGGAGTGGCGCTGATCGGTCAAACATTGCCTGCATTCTGGATTGGATTGGTGGGTATTTGGATTTTTGCCGTTTATTTAGGATGGCTGCCGGTATTCGGCCGTGGTGCGGGCTTGCCGTTCTTCGAGCAGGCGAAGCACTACGTGTTGCCTGTGCTTGTACTGGGCTGGGGCCCGATGGCGGGTTATATGCGTATAACTCGTTCAGCAATGTTGGAAGTTCTCGATTCCGAGTACGTGAAGCTGGCTCGTGCTAAGGGTGTAGCGAACCGGTCGGTGATTTGGAAACATGCTTTCCGTAATGCATTGATTCAGCCTCTGACTATTGCCACGTTGCTACTTGCCGGATTTATGGATGGCGCCGTGTTGGTGGAAGTTATTTTCGCTTGGCCGGGCGTTGGGCGAGTGGCGGTTGAGGCCGTGAACCAGAATGACTTTATGTTGATTACTGGAACGGTATTTATATTCACGTTCTTATATTTGGTTATGAGTCTCGTGGCTGATTTGTTATATACGGTTGCTGACCCGAGGATTCGATTGTCATGAGTACACAAATTGAGTCATTCGGAGTCAATCCTAATTCGTCGGAAAAAACGTCGCTTTTTCAGTACCCGGGTACTGTTTGGCGGTTTATTCGTCGATGGCCGGTGATACCCATCGTGATTCTGGCGATGCTCGTGTTTCTGGCGCTATTCGCGCAGATGATTTCTCCACATGATCCGAATACTCAGAATCTTCGCAGCAACCTTGCACGTCCTGCTTGGGACAACGACTACTACGAGAATGATCGAGTAGGTAGCAAGATCGCAGAGCGTCATTTGCTTGGTGCCGATCTATTCGGTCGTGATGTATTTAGCCGAGTTGTTTACGGCACTCGTGTTTCTCTTAGTGTTGCGATCGTTGCGATGGTCAGTGGCACAATATTGGGCGCGTGGGCCGGGATTATGACCGGTTATTACGGTGGAATTTTCGATGAGTTGATGACGAGGTTTGTCGACGTATGGAATGCCTTGCCGTTCTTGTTAATCGCGCTTGTGGTTTCGATTACCATCGGTCAGGGCGTCTTGATTATGATAGTGCTTTTGGTCATGCTGACGTGGGTCGGTTTAGTGAGGAATGTTCGCGCGGAAGTCTTAAGTTTGAAAACCCGTGACTACGTTTCGGCAGCGAGGGTTGCTGGGGCGTCGGACCTGCGGATAATGTACAAACATATCCTTCCTGGCATCACGAACTTATTGCTTGTGTTGGCGAGTTTGAGAGTCGGTGGACTGATCTTGACTGAGGCTTCATTGAGTTTCCTTGGTGTCGGTATTCCGTCGCGAATTCCATCTTGGGGAGGCATGATTAGTGATGGTCGAGGTACCCTCGACGAGGCTTGGTGGATTTCGTTCTTCCCCGGACTTGGAATTTTCCTGACAGTGATGTCGATGAACTTCCTGGGTGACTGGATTCGTGATCGAACGGATCCACGATTGAGACAGTTGAAGGATTAATTGTTAGTTTTTAGGCCGTCAGGGATTTCTCTGACGGCCTACTTGTATTTGAGGGTTCTTTGTTATGGCTAGTTATGATCTATTAATAAAGAGTGGGCACGTTATTGATGCTGCAAATGGCATCGATGACGTGATGGATGTCGGTATCGCCGGGCGAGTGGTCGCCGGTGTAGCCAAAGATATTCCAGAGTCGCAAGGTAAGCGAGTTATCGACGCCACCGGCAAGTACGTCACCCCCGGCCTAATTGACATCCACGCCCACACAACGGGCTTCTCAGGGGCAATGTTCCCTGAAGAGATGTGCTTCCCCTACGGCGTAACGACAATGGTCGACTGCGGCGGTTCAGGCTGGCGCACATTCGACCAGTTCAACGACGACGTAATCAAAAAGTCTGCGGTCCGCGTCTTCGCCCTCCTCAACATCGTTGGACAAGGAATGGAAGGCGACGTCGAACAAGACACCGAAGATATGGATGCCGAACTCACCGCCGCGAAAATTCGCCAACGCTCCGATATCATCGTGGGTGTGAAAGTCGCCCACTTCCAAGGCAAAGGCTGGGAATCGATCGACCGCGGTGTAGAAGCCGCCCGACTCTCCAACACATTCTGCCTCGTCGACCAAAACGCCAAGCCAACTAGAACATTTGAAGACATGCTAAAACGCCTGCGACCGGGCGACGGCACAACCCACTGCTTCGGCTACGGCAAGCCAATGATCGGCAATGACGGCAAGGTAAAAGAGCACTACATCAAAGCCCGTAAACGCGGGATCAAGTTTGATGTAGGACACGGAAACAATAGCTTCTCATTCTCTATGGCACAGCCAGCGCTCGAACAAGGCTTCCCGCCCGACACAATCTCAACAGACATGCACCGCATGAGCCTCCACACCTCACGCGCAACCATGACCGAAGTTATGAGCAAGTTCCTCGCAATGGGCATGCCTATGGCCGAAGTAGTCGCACGCTCTACATGGGAACCCGCCAAGTGGATCGACCATACTGAGCTCGGCACGCTAACACCAGGGGCCCTTGCCGACCTTACGATTCTCGAGTTCCAAGATCGTCCCGCCGGCCTATCGGACTCCGGCCCAACCGGCTACCGAGTTATGAAAACTGACGGTCGACTCATTAACCAGCTAACGATCAAAGACGGCATCATTCGCTTCGACTTCGACGGCATGACTAAAGACGACTGGGCCGAAACCCCAACAACCGACCTAAACCTGCCGTAAATCAAGTTCAATCAATGAAAAAAGCCCTCGCAGTAATTGCGGGGGCTTTTTTGTGAAAGATAAATGGACCTCTAAACCACCTACCGCATACCCAACACATGCCCAACACCTGGATACACATCCGGAATCAAAGCCGTATCCCCGGTCTCGATCTGCCAAGCCCTAATCTTCCTAGCCAACTCAACCACTCGCCCCGAATAAGTCGGATCATCGTACAGATTCACTTGCTCATAAGGATCTGAGTTCAAGTCATATAGCTCGCTCTGATCCCCCACCGACAAATTCAGTTTCCACCCATCGCCCGAAACAATGCAACGATGCGGAATTTCCCTCATACGTTCCAGTTCGGTCAGCGGGAATTTTTGATCGATACTTCGACCATTCCAATCCAAGAAAATATCGTTGTCTTCCAACGACTCACCACTCCGCAAACGCCCAGCCTTAGACTCCCCCTGAAGGTGCTCAGGAACGTCCAACCCCATCGCATCCAGCAACGTTGGAATCGTATCGATGTGCGAATATCGACCCAGCACGCGCTGATTATCTAGCCAAGGAACTCGCATCAAGCACGGAACCTTCACCGACTGCTCGTACATCACGATCTTCTGGAAGAAATTGTGATCGCCCATCTGATCACCGTGCTCCGACGTGAAAACCACAATCGTATCGTCCCCGAGACCAGCCTCGTCGATCGCATCTAGAATCTTGCCGACCGCCCTGTCCATTAAAGTCACGAGACCGTAGTAGCTCGCCTGCGTCCGTCGATAGTCCGCTTCGGTATTGGCAGCCGGTCCCTCGCCCGCAAGCTCTTCAGGCGGCAAATCCCGCCCCATGACCTCATTTGCAGCCAACGATCCCGGTGTATCGCTCTCCGACTGCTGAGCCTCTGCCATTAAACGGTGCATACCCGCCGCGTTGGCAGGAGGGTCGACCATGAACACTGGCGACTGCGGCAACTCAGCAGGGTCATACATGCCATCGGTCGGCCCCACATACGGTGGGTGCGGTTCTAAGAAATTAATGCAAATAGCGAACGGATCGTCCTTCCGCTCGTCGATGAACTCAGCCACTCGATCGCCCAGATACGTCGCCTTCGTATGTTCAGTTGGAAGCGAAGCGGTGAACGGACGCGAAAACACCATCTTCCCCCGAGATTCCTTATCCGGCTCGTACCCCAACCCAACCAACCAGTGGTGATAGTCGCTCAACACCTCATCATGCTCAGGATTAGTGTTCCAAATCCGATACTGATCCTCGATTGAATGCCACTCATCCCACCCCTTGCGCTTAATAACTTCATCGCCCAAATGCCACTTGCCGTAGTACGCAGTGTGGTACTCGTCAGGGAAGAACTCGGCAAACGTCTGAACATCGTCGGGCAACGGAATATTGTTCTTGATACAACCGTTCGTGTGTGGCCAAAGCCCCGTCATCTGTGTCGAACGGGAAGGCGTACAAATCGGCGAACTCACATATGCGTTTTCAAACACAAAACTGCTGTCCGCAAGCCGATTCAAATTCGGAGTTTCGATCCAACCGTTCCCATAAGCGGCCATCGTATCGGAGCGCTGTTGATCGGTGAATATATAAACAAGATTCGGACGAATAGGTTGTGTCATTTGCTGCTAACTCCGGCGAATATCGACGCTAACGGTGTTCTTGCGCCTATAATCGCCCGAGCCGACATAGATCGCAACATGAAATGCAGCATTCATCGCGAAATTTCAAAGTCATCACGAGGAACTAAATGAAGTACCGTAACCTCGGAAAATCAGGACTCGAAGTCTCGGAAATTGGACTCGGAGCTAACAGCTTCGGCATGCCCGGCAGGCGAACCCGACCCGAATCTGCAGCAATAATCCACTCGGCGATCGACAACGGCATCAACTTTATCGATACGTCGAACGTCTACGCTCAAGGACTCTCCGAGGAATACATCGGCCACGCCCTCAAAGATCGCCGAGACGAGATGCTCGTTGGCACCAAGTTCGGATCTATGCGCCGGCAAGGACC
>Ga0233439_10004135_pt1 | contig 14334 bp, 16 predicted proteins | sample SI_123_September_6_FD_182713 | JGI IMG/M metagenome (GOLD analysis project Ga0233439, IMG submission 182713) | Seawater microbial communities from Saanich Inlet, British Columbia, Canada - SI_123_September2016_100_MG | ecosystem: Environmental > Aquatic > Marine > Inlet | place: Canada: British... | reverse complement strand
AGATGTTTGACAAAGGAAATAGTTTTTTTTAAATGACAAATTTTAATCAAAAATTGGAAAACACGCCTGGTTCCACAATCGGACGCTTTGACGGAAACTATTTGCAAACCTGCCTGGAACCCATCGTTAAAGAACCTATTTCCCGCCTTGAGATCATTACGTTAAAGGGGGACGCATCAGACCGGAGTTATTTTCGGATTAATTATTTACTCAATAGTCGCCCCGCAGAAAATTCGTCAATTGTCATCATGCAACTTAAAGAGCCTGATCCTGAAAAAGAACCTGACTTTAACCGCATGCAAAAATTTCTGTTACATCTGGATATGCCAGTTCCAGAAATTTTATACTACGATTCCAACCGGGGTCTCCTGTTTCTTGAGGATGGGGGCGACACACATTTGGAGGATCTAGCCCGGAGTTCCCCAAAGAACATTATTGTTTGGTATCAGAAAGCCATAGAGCTTATTGTTGCCATGCAAACCCGTGTAACAAAAAATATGCGTCCCTATTGTCCCGCCTACTCTTTGCAATTCGATGTTAAAAAACTAATGTGGGAAATGGACTTCATGATAAAACATTACATCAAGGGCTTTCTAAATCAGGAATTAAAGCCGGATGTAGAGATAAAAATCAGGGCTACATTAACGGAACTTTGCCAAACTCTAGCCGAAGAAGAGAAGGTTTTCGTTCATCGGGACTACCATTCAAGAAACCTGATGATCCGAAGGGAAAGCCTGATGCTCATTGATTTCCAGGATGCCAGAATGGGTCCTCGTCAATATGACCTGGTATCCCTTTTAAAAGATTCGTATATTGTTCTGGAAGAAGAAACCAGAAATGAATTGCTGAGCTATTATCTTCATCGTATGGAACAGGAAGAGGGTCGGCACATTCCCCGTTCCGCTTTTCTTAAAATTTTCGACTGGATGTCGGTCCAGAGGAATCTAAAAGCAATCGGCACCTTTTCCTCTCAGTATATGGAATTTAAAAATGAACGTTATCTGGAATACATTGACCCTACTTTGAGGTACGTTCAGGACGTGATCCATTCCCGGCCAGACTTGGAACCACTCGGTCAGGCTTTAAAGCAGGCCATACCCGGACTCAACACAAGTACCTGAAACGCAATTAATCCGCCATGATGATACTCAAGAAATATGTTTTGTTCCTGTTCGTAAAAGTCTATTTACTTACTACAACCGGTTTGATTGGAATTTATTTGCTTGTTGATTTTTTCGAGCGTTTGGATGAGTTCGTATCCAGAAATGCCCCTCTCACTGATCTTCTTTCTTATTACCTTTACAAAATTCCCTTCATAGCCAATTACATGGCTCCTCAGGGTGTGCTTTTGGCTACTGTTATCACCCTCGCCTCTCTTGCCAGAAATAACGAATTCACAGCAATGAAAGCTTGTGGAATAAGTATAACCGGCATCACATTTCCGATCATCGGTGCCTCAGTTTTTGTTGCCTTGTTGGTGTTAGCCAATAGCGAGTTCATTGCCCCCGTCACCAGTCAAAAAATGAATTATATTTTTCTATTTAAAGTTCGCAATCAAGTAACCTACGGAAAAGTCCAAAAAAAAGATCTCTGGCTCAAGGCCAAGGACAATTCTATTTGGAGTATTGATTCTTTTAATCCGAATAACTCCCAGCTTAATGGAGTCATCATTTTAATTCCTGATTCAGGCTTTGGGATCAGACAAAGGATCGATGCCCGGACTGCGACTTGGGCCGTTGATAAATGGAATTTCAGGGATGGTTACGTTCGCAAATTTGACAAGGAAGGATTAGTGTCCACCGAATACTTCGAAAACCGTTCATTTTCAGTTTCTGAAATCCCGACCGATTTTGCCAAGGTAAGTAAACTGCCGGAAGAAATGAGCCTGCGAGAAATGTATGCAACCATTCAAGTTGATGCGCGGGAAGGCAAGGATACCTCTCAAAAGCGGATCGAACTACACCGTAACCTATCCTACCCCTTCATCAGCATAGTATTAGCTTTAATAGCGATTCCCTTATCATTGAGGTCCAGCAGGCATGGGGGACTCCTGTTTTGTGTGGGGGTAAACCTGGGAATGGGATTTGTATTCTCTTTCCTTTACGCCATCAGCATATCCCTGGGCCGAGGTGGAACATTTGATCCCATCCTGGCCGCTTGGGGTCCCAACGTACTGTTCACCGCTCTTGGGTTTTATTTATTACTTACCCTGGATAGTGAAAAAGCTTTCCCGATTTAAAGTTTAATGAAAAAAATCGCTTCCATCGATATTGGCTCCAACACCGTTAGACTTTTGATTCTCGAAACAGACGGGAACCAAAAATTCCAGACCCTGGCTTCCAGAAGGGTGATCACCCGCCTCGGCGAAGGGATGGACACTTACGGAAAGCTAATGGAATCTCGAATGTCCGAGACTTTTTCAGCTTTGTCCCGGTTTCAAAAAGAATGCGTGGAGCATGGAAACCCACCCCTTTTCGCGGTAGCTACCAGTGCAGTTCGAGAAGCTTCCAACGGTCAAGAGTTTATCCGCCAGGCCCTGAAAAAAACAGGCATCAAAATTGAAATCATCTCCTGGGAAGAAGAAGCTCGCCTGACTCTGGAAGGAGTTTTCTGGAAAATACCGCATGACAATCGCAGGATACTCACCTTTGATATCGGAGGCGGTAGTACCGAGTTTATCCTTTCAGAAGGAAAAAATATCGCAGGCTTTTGCAGTAGTTCTTTAGGGGTTGTTCGCCTGACAGAAAAATTTATCAGTCAGCATCCTATTGATGATACAGAATATAAAAACCTGACAACACACTTAAGAAACGAATTACTAACCATCCAGAAAAAACTCTCGGTATTTTTGCCGCAAGTAATTATTGGAACAGCAGGAACCGTTACTACTCTTGCGGCTTTAAAAGAAAATATATATCCTTATGATCCCGATAAAATTCATGGATCTTTATTATCCAGACAGGATATCAACACCCTGAATCAGGATCTGAAAAAGAAATCCCTCAACGAGCGACTGGCTTTAAAACCTCTTGAGCCGGGACGGGAGGATTTGATCATTGCAGGAACCGCACTCGCCCTGGAAACCATGCAGACGTTTCAATGCGATCCATTGCTCGTCAGCGAATACAGCTTGCGGGAAGGAATCATCCTGAAAGCTCTGGGTTCCATCGCTTCATGAAACAACACTCATATTTTCCATAAAACCCTGACAAAATAGCGCTTGAGGGCCAATTGAATTTGACTTACCGGGTCATTTCAGATATGGTTTTTTTTCATCATGACTACTAAAAAGAACACAGCAAAAAAACTGGTTTCCATCAAGAAATCTCCGAAAAACCTGGGGAATCCCATGAAGGGCCGGGACATCATTGTCAAAGCCCTGGAGAATGAAGGGGTCAAGGTTATTTTTGGCTATCCGGGTGGAACTTCCATGGAAATCCATCAAGGATTGACCCTGACTAAAAAAATCCGCATGGTCCTGCCTCGCCACGAGCAGGGCGGTTCCTTCGCGGCGGGCGGCTATGCTCGCTCTACGGGAGAAGTTGGGGTCTGTATGGCAACATCGGGTCCCGGAGCCACAAACCTGATTACTGGAATTATTGATGCCAAAATGGACTCCATTCCAATTGTCGCCATCACAGGTCAGGTGGCAAGTACATTGTTAGGCAGTGACGCATTTCAGGAAACGGATATCATGGGGGCCACCTTCCCGCTGGTCAAACACAGTTATATGATCCAGAATGTTGAAGAAATCCCGCGCATCATTCATGAGGCGTTTCATATTGCCCGGAGCGGCAGGCCCGGACCGGTTCTGATAGATATTCCTAAAAACATTCAACAGCAGGAAGGGATCGCTGATTTTCACGTTTCATTCGATTGCCCCAGCTATAGGCCCAATTTAAAACCCTCAGTACTGCAATGCAAAAAAGCGGCTCATACTATCCAAACCGCAAAACGCCCGATAATTTATGCGGGAGGTGGCATTATCAGTAGTGGGGCTTCGGAAGAACTGCGAGCCTTTGTAAAGAAAACCGGCATCCCCGTAACCACTACCGCAATGGGTTTGGGGGCGTTCCCCTCCAACGACCCGCTTTCTTTGCGCATGTTGGGAATGCATGGGGCGGTTTACGCCAATATTGCTATCAACCATGCCGATCTGGTTATCGCTATGGGAGTAAGATTTGATGATCGGGTCACCGGTAAACTGGCAGAATTTTGTAAAAATGCCCAGTTCATCCAAATTGATATCGACCCGACGGAAATCAATAAAAATATCATGATTGATGTCCCCATCCAAGGTGATGTCAAACAAGCATTGAAAATTCTCCAAGGCTATGTAGAACCAAAGAAAGATATCAAGCCGTGGATAAAACAGGTGAACGATTGGAAAAAAGAATTTCCTCTGGAATTCGAGCTTAAAGAAGGAGAAATTGTTCCGCAATCTGTAGTCAGTGATGTCAATAAACTCTCAGATAAGGACGCTATTTTTTCTGTAGGTGTCGGCCAGCACCAGATGTGGGCGGCTCAATTTCTGGATTTTGACAAACCCAATAACTGGTTATGTTCATCCGGTTTAGGAGCAATGGGATTTGGACTCCCCGCCGCGATGGGAGCCCAGGTTGCGTTTCCGGACCGTCAAGTAATCAACATAGAAGGAGATGGAAGTTTTCTGATGAATATTCAGGAACTGCAAACTCTGAAAATAGAAAACATCCCGGTAAAAAACATTGTTCTCAACAACGCCCACCTGGGAATGGTGGCTCAATGGGAAGACCGTTTTTATAAATCCCTTCGTGGTCACACTTTCATAGGCGATGCAAACTTTGCCGAGGTAGCGAGTGCTTTTGGAATCAAATCTGAGAGCATTTCCGATCCGAATGATGTGGTTCCAGCATTAAAGCGTATGCTCAAACATAAGGGACCTTATGTCCTGGATGTTAAGTATCCCTATAACGACAAAAGCCATGGTCATGTCATGCCCATGATTCCCTCGAACCACACTTATCTGGATACCTGTCTGGATGCTTCCACCTCGCTCCGCGACTATTGGAAAAATAAAGGCCTGCTGAAAGACGACTAGCCGACTCCTTTAGAAGAAATTGCCGGTTAAGAACCTTGTTTCAAACTATATTCCAGATAAACACGTTCGATATTGCTATCGATCCATTTGTGATTTTTCCAGCTTTTATATTTTTCCATTAAAGCGGGTCGGACTGCGTCCTGGGTTTCCTTGAGAGACTTGCCATTTTCCAGCTGCTTGAGAACCATTCCTTTTAGTTGGAGCATATAATGTTGCATTGCCAAAAACACAGGCTTTCCACCTGGCTCACCGTGACCCGGAATATATATTTCAGCATCTAAATCCCCTAGATAGGTCAAGGCAGAAATCCATTCCTCTACATACGCATCCCCCATGTAAGGAATTTTTCCGTTGAAGACCAGATCGCCGGTAATAAGAGTTCTTAACTGCTTAATATAAATAAACAAGTCCCCATCAGTGTGCCCGCGAACATGGATCAACTTTAAATTATATCCACCCACAAAAATTTCCATCTTCTCCTTAAAAATCATATTGGGCGGAGTGATGATGGTCTCGTCCATTCCGGGAATATTCATGGTCTTGAAAAAGTCCAGATGATCCTTGCCCGAAGAACCCATCAAGCTCTTGCGAACATTTTCATGGGCAATGATGGCCCTGCTATCTTTGAAAATCTGATTCCCAAAAGTGTGGTCTCCATGATAATGCGTATTGATGGTATAAAGGATAGGCAGGTCTGTGCGCTTGCGAATTTCTGCAAGCACCTTGCCTGCTTCCTGGGGAGTGACCCGGGTATCGATAACAACGACCCCCTCAGAGGTAATAAGAAATGTGGTGTTTGAATCTATCCCATCGCCATTCACAACAGTGAAAAGATTCTTCCACACCTCAACAGTTTTAAAACCCTCCGCACTACAGATACCTGTCAAAATGCTCATGAAGAGTCCCACCCCGATCAGCCACTTCAATCCCTTAAATGCCATATCAATCCCCTGATAATTTGTTTATATAATCAATTTAAGTTGTGGAAACGATGCGCATGGTAGCATTTCCCCCCTTAACCGACAAGTAGAGCTTGAGAGTTCATAATGAATGTTTTACTCTATTTATTACGAAATAAAATAATTCGATTCCGGTTTATTCGAGACCAATGTCATTGAAATAACAATAGTTGTAATTACACACTCCCTATTATTTTGGTAAAGCCTAATGTCCGCAGTTTTAGTTATTGAAGATTCCAGTTTCCAACGAAGAACTCTTTCCAAGTTCATCACCAAAGCGTCTTGCAAAATACTTTTGGTTCGGCATAAAAAAGGAAAACGTAATGAAATTAACAGAAGATCAAATTGATGCCCTGGGAGAAATTTTTAATATAGGTGTCGGCAAAGGAGCTAACACGCTCAATCAAATGCTGGGGTGCCAGATTAAAATTCGGGTTCCTCATATCCAATCCCTGTCATTAAAAGAACTGGAAGAGCAAGCTCAGGAGTTTGGGCCAAAAGAAGTGGCGACCGTCAACCTCCGTTTTAAGGGTTCATTAACGGGCAATGCCATGCTGGCGTTTCCCCCTCAAAGTGCTCAGAATCTGGTTGCGGCGTTAACAGGAGAAGAACCCGGGTCGCCGGAGTTGGATTCGGTGACCGTGGACACCCTCTCCGAAATGGGCAATATCATCATCAATGCGGTCATGGGCTCCATCACCAATTTTTTTAATCAGCGGCTGGATTATTCTGTCCCCCATTATGCGGAAGATGCGATTCATAATCTGGTGGCCAGTTTCGTCAGTGACCCCAACTATTCTATTATTATGGCTAAAGCCCACTTTTCAATTGAAAACCTGGAGGTGGATGGCGAAATAGGTCTGATTTTTGGAATGGGCTCGCTCGAGGTTTTATTGCAAGCCATAGAGACATTTAAAAATAACCTTGAGTCCGACTGAACTATAAATGAAAGAAAATCCCCACAACTTTATCGCTAGAAACTTTCTCTTTCTAGATATGATGCCGGTAGGAACTTTTATTATTGATCAGAATTATTGGGTACATAATTGGAACTCCTGCCTGGAACGGTGGTCCGGAATTTCTAAAGAAACCATATTAGGAACCAGTCTTTTAGAGCATTTTCCCAGACTCAAACAACCGCAATACTCTCTCCGCATCAATGAAATTTTCAAGGGCGGTCCACCCGTTATTTTTTCTTCAAAATTCCATCAATACCTGATCCCCTGCCCTATCGGAAAAGGAAGGTACCAAACCCAGCAGACAATGGTCACCCCAGTGCATGATGAAAAAGTTCAAAACCATTATGCCCTGTTCACTATTCAGGATGTGACCGATGCCACCCACCAGCTGGCGAAATTTAGAACCATCAAGGAAAACCTTTTGAAGAAGGAAATTGATCTGGGAAACCTGCTATTAGAGGTTAAAAGAATCAACATCGAACTGGAACAATTCGCCCAGGTGGTTTCGCATGACCTCAAAGCGCCACTTCGTAGCATCCAAAACCTGACCAACTGGATATTGGATAACCTTGAAGACAAGGTCGCTGAAGATTCAAAAGCTCACCTGCACCTTATGAAAGAGCAGGTCATTAGAATGCAAACCATGATTGACGCAATACTGGAATATTCCAAAGATATTGGCGGCGAACATAAAATGGAATTGGTAAATACCCAAACTCTTATAAAAGAAATTATTGAGGAAGCCCATGCTCCGGCAAGCTTCCGTTTCCATATCCATCCCGATCTCCCCAAGTTCTACACCCACCGAACAAAATTGAAGCAGGTTTTCTCTAATTTAGTGAACAACGCCGTCAAGCACCATGACCGCCAGGATGGGGAAGTGGAAATTGGGGTCAACGACAAAGGGGAAACGTTTGAATTTAGGGTTAAGGACGATGGACCGGGAATAGACCCGACCTATCAGAAAAATATATTTATCATATTTCAAACCGCCAGCAAAAAACTCAGCGAAAATAGTACCGGGATCGGTCTGGCCATCGTGAAAAAGATTGTCACCGATAACAAAGGCACGGTCGAATTAGTATCCTCTCTCGGTGAGGGGTCCCAGTTCACATTTACCTGGCCTAAAAACCTGCAAACCCTGAATAACCCGAACCCATAATTTTCATCCTCTACCCCCTCTTTAACCTTAAGCCCATTTATGTTAATTTAGTTGAATGGATGACTTGAATAAAAAGAAATATGATTTTCTTTTATTCCTTTTAGAAGAAGGCGATGCCATGGTTTGTCTGGATGCGAGACATGCCGAGGTCGATGTGCCAGCAAGCCATAAAAACAATTCATCCCTCAACCTGGTCTTCAACCTCAATTTCAGGCATCCGATAGAAATTACAGAAGAAGGCATTTTTTCTTCTCTGGCCTTCAATGGCAGGCCCTATAAATGCGCCCTGCCCTTTGTCGCAGTTTGGGCCATTTATGATCCCAACATGAAAAACGGGCAAGTGTGGGAAGAAAGCATCCCGGCAGATATGAATCTGGCAGAGCAAGCGATGGAAACCCCGAAACCCCTGACAAAGCTGAAACCGGTGAAATCCAGCGGTAAACCCGCCGGCGAACCGCCAACGGGGGAGCCAAAACCAGAGGGAAAACGCGACCGCAATCACCTTCGCGTCATCAAATAAATCGACTCTTTACAAAGGTTTGAAGTTAGATTAAACTTTGCCTCTGCATAATTAAGATCAAAAAATAATGGTGGGCGTAGCTCAGTTGGTAGAGCTCTCGGTTGTGGTCCGAGTGGTCGCGGGTTCAAGCCCCGTCGCTCACCCCATTTTTTGGCTACGCTCTCCGCTGTCACCCTGCGTTAAATTCTTCCTAAATTCTCGTGCCCCTGTGGTAATAGTAAAAATTAGATTTTCATCTATCAAGAGCCAGGGTCGGGTGGGAATATTCCGGCAGGGTCTCGGGGAACCCCTTCACCCGAACCCGTAAAGGCATATAAAAACTCATAAATAGGAAGCGGGAGTTCAGTGGCTATACCGGGCAAAAACCGCATCAAAAAATTCGTGGCCAACCAAAAAACAAGCAACGCCATCATGAGTTCTATAAACATTTGCATATACTTTTCCATGGCCCATTATAACACCTTGTGGTTTTCAGGTTGAAAGTCACCCTTCCCAGGCAAACCCCGGCGCTACCCCACCATCAAAACTTCTCATTTTTCTATAAATCCGGTATTCTTAAGGTATTAAAATCAAACCCCTAAAATGGGTAATGAGGACGAGAAACACGGAGCATTGCTTTTGAGTCAGTCCAAGTCAGAAGATAACTGGTTGCAGGATTCCATGAATGAATCCACCTCTGAAGTTTTTAAGACCACCCGGGAAGAAGTCAGGGAATTAAAGATTTTAAGACGGAAAGGTTATAAAGATTTCGTTGATGCTTATCATGAATATGTCCAACTGAAAAAAGAAGAAGGTTCATTGGATTACACTCTGAAAGAATTTTGCGAACAAAAAGGGGTTATCTATCGGTTTCCAAAATGATCGAGTATTTACCCGTTCCGGGCATGACCCTTCGAGTACCCCTGCTACCCGTTCCGGGCATGAATCAGATGTAGAAATATTACACGCTCATGAAGGTTAGGGAAGAGGACATCACATACCTCAGGGTGACAGGAACTATAAGGACCTCAGGATGACAAGTGCAGGGGATATCACCCTCTGGACTCTGCGAACAACCCAAAAATAAAGGGGTCTTCAAAATTTGCGTACTTGTTTATTTGATCCTTAGTCGTATCATAAAAAGTAATAAATTTATTTAGCCGGGAGATTTGTGTAATGAAGGCCTATAGGGTTCATGAATATGGAGAGGCGGCAAGGTTTATTGCAGAGGATGTTAATAAACCTGAGGCAAAAGAAGGGCACGTTGTGGTTGAGGTAAAAGCCACCAGCCTTAACCCTGTTGACCATAAACTCCTGAAAAATAATTTGGGAATTAATCCTGCTTTACCGGGAACCCTGCATATGGACGTTGCCGGGGTCATCACCGAAGTGGGAGCCGGGGTAACTGACTTTAAGACAGGTGACGAAATTTTCGGTTGCGCTGGGGGATTAAAAGGGAAAGCCGGAAATATTGAAGGGGCATTGGCTGATTTCATGCTGGCAGATAGTAAGTTAATCGCTTTGAAACCCAAATCTCTGAGCTTTTCTGAATCGGCGGCATTACCTCTTGTGACGATCACCGCGTGGGAGGGGCTCTTTGATCGTGCCCATATAAAAAAGGGCGATCATGTTCTTGTTCATGCTGGAACGGGAGGGGTGGGTCACATAGGTATTCAACTTGCCAGGCAACAGGGTGCACGGGTTGCATCCACGGTTTCTTCGGAAGATAAATCCAAAATCGCCAGAGGCCTGGGAGCCGATGATATTATTTTCTATCGTGATGAAACGGTTGCAGACTATACCCAACGCCTCACTGGGGGTGAAGGTTTTGATGTGGTGTTCGATACCATTGGCGCGGACAACCTCGATAAATCTTTAGAAGCTGTTAAAGTCTGCGGTCAAGTGATCAGTATAATCGGGCAAAACCAACACGATCTTACACCGATGCATATAAAGGGATTAAGTTTACATTTAGTGTTTATGCTTCTACCCATGCTAACCGGAAACGGTCGTGCCCATCATGGTTCTATCCTGAAAGAAGTCGCAGAATGGATAGATAAGGGATTCGTTAAGCCACTTATTCATGCAGAGAAATTCAGCTTTGCTCAGGCGAATGAAGCCCACGCTCTCTTTGCAGGCAATAAGCATATTGGGAAGATTGTTTTAGAAAATACTTGATACCCGACCATTAGGTCGGCAAAATTTAATAGCCGTAACCCGACTGGCTCTAAGCTCCAGGGGTCGCGGGTTCAAATCCCGTTGATCACGCCATTTTTATAGTATTGTGTTTGGCTTATAATATAATTTTATAAGCCAATTTTTTTGAGGTCTATCAGGATGGAAGATGAAGAAGCATTTGAAAAATACGGCGACACTCCCCTCTATTTTTCTCATTACTATAATTTTTTATTCGTTTTTAAAAGCGCGGTTCTCGATAACGGCGATCAAATCTTTCTTCAATTAGGCGGTAATATGGAAAAGGTTTCGGCATTGGTGGTTGATGCCCAGGAACCGATAACTCTGAACGAGAACGGAGACAACGAGATCGCCTTTATAAAAAACAAAGAAAAAAAAGTGCTCTGGAAACAGGACTTGGAATAAAAACCTCTACTACTTTTTGCAATTGCTTTTTCCGAAGCGACCCGATTTAGCGGTTGTCACGCAAATATGTCCACCCTTCCCCGGTAACCAACTTTTCTGACGGTGCCTCACGGACCAGACTTTGACCTCATATAAAGATGCCAAGCTGGCCTTGACAGCAGTCCTGTGGTTCCAGCCGTAAAAATTGTCCGGGAGTCCTCTCCATCCAATGATGATATTCTTTTCATAAACCTTGTACCAATCTACATTATCAATATCCTCAAGAAACTTTACTCGTGTTTCCAAACTCTGTGCAAATAATAATGAAACCGGGAAAACCCAAAGACCTAAAACTAAAAAACCCATCCCAAACTTTTTCCATTTCTTCATGACTGTCTCCTCAAAAAGTTGACCGGCAATAAAAGGAAAGTATATTTCTTTATTATCTATTCAGCATCAAAGCGAAGCCTGTAATATATTTTCTAGCCCAACTAAAATCCCATAAACATAATAATTTAAATGGGCTAAATGCATCATTGTCAATTTATATTTACAGTTAATATTAATATAGAATAACAGAATTATCCAACTTATTTTATCGGCATTCAGATCAAACACTGCTATCTTATTGAATAGAAGTTCTTTATGGGGATAAATTAAAAGCCAACCTTTTGGTGCAGATCAGCGATTCTTTTTATCTTTGGTCGGCGGGAAGTTTTTGGAAGAGCCCAGACGTTTGACGACATTAAACAACAGTCCCAACATTACGAAGATGAATAAGGCTCCATACAGGATATAGGTTTCATCACTGGGTTGCATTTATCTTGCCTCAATCAAAACAATATTATTTTTTGACTTTAGGATGAATGAATCTCTCGAAAGGTTCTGAACCGGTTGGCTGTATTTAACAATTTTTTCGGCGGCCTTTTCCAGCATCATTCCAGGGATGGCAAAATCATGCACAGCTTTTACCGGAAAGACGGACTTGGCATGCACTCCCAACAGCACCATTCCTATCACTTCCTGGTTGGCATTGAACAAGGGACTCCCACTATGCACGGGATCTAAACTCATCTTCAGTTTAATGAGCACCGACGCGGAATCTGCTATTGTTGAGCCTTCTATCAATACATGTTGGTCTTCCATCGTATTAGTCCACGGGTAGCCTAAGGTAAATACGGATTCATTCTTCAAGCCTATTCCTTTTGCGTTCAGTTTTAATGGCTGAAAATTTATCTTCGGCTTTTCTTTCAACTCCAGAATGGCGAGATCATGAGAAGGGTCGGCTATCAATACCTTCGCTTCTATATCATCTTCATTGGGAAATTTAACATTTATGACATCCGCCTCTTTCACCAATTGGTGATAGGTGAAAACATGCCGCCCATCACCGATCAGGAATCCGGAACCCAACTTCGTCACCGGCGTATTGAAGATCATCAGGGCCAACAACAAGCCCAGAAGAAATATCCCCCCTATTACCTTTAACATTTTAAGCCCTCATTAATTTTAATGCTTTAATAGAAAACCGCTAATCAGGCTTTCTCCGCCTTAAAGTTTGCGTTTTTGTGTCGTTGCAATACATTGGGACTCAGAAACATGTGAAATTGCAGGGTAAATTTTCGAAATTTTCTTGTTCCCTTATTTTAAAAAGACAAGTAGAATACCTAACTTTAGCGAACTACTGAGAAATTTTTCATAGTATTTCCTTTTTGGATAAGTCCTCAATAAACATTGAGTTGAGGTTCCGTGAGTTGAAATTCCGAGGCTCACCCCATAATAAATAGGCGCCCGTAGCTCAGCTGGATAGAGTTCCGGACTTCGAATCCGTAGGTCGCAGGTTCGAATCCTGCCGGGCGTACCACATAATATGCGTAAAGCCATGCTGTTTTATGCTCAGAATTTGGCAACTGCCCTGTTCTACAATCTGGTGCGGGGTAAAATAAATTTTTTCTTCATCACCTTGGGTAGCTTCCCAACTGGGAAAAGGAGGTTAGGATGTTTAATTTAAAAATACGACAACTGATCATGCTGGCTATAACAGCAACCCTGTTTTTTTGCCAAAATGCCTTGGCGTCCACCGCGATGGATTCTATCGGCACCGGCAGTACTGGCAGTTATAGCCATGGAGCAGGAAAAAGTGAGGGCAGTAAAGGTAAAAAAACCATGCCTCATCATATTTCCGGGAAGAAAGGCCATTATAAATCGGAGGGAAGTAAATCCTCCGGTCCTCAAGGCAAATCAAAGGGACACGGCTACAGCCATAAAAAGCCAGAGGGAAGTTCCGGCAAGCATCACGCCCGATCGGGTCACGGTTATAGCAAGGGCCATAAATCAGGCCATGGCGGGCACTCCAGCAAATGTCCCTTCACACATTTGTTACGGTTCAAAGACAAACTGGGTTTGACAGAAGCACAGATTGCAGAAGTCAAACGATTGCGATTTGAATTTGGAAAACAGAGTGTTCGCAACAAAGCCGAACACAAAATCGCACACATGGAGTATGACCGGGTAGTGCATGCAGAAAAAGTAGATGCTAAAGCTATAAGATCTGCGGCCATGAAAATTGCCGAATCCAAAACCAATAAGATCATGGCCAAAGCAGAGGCAAAAATCGCTTTACTCAATTTACTGACGGAAGAACAGCGAAAGAAAGCACATAAAATGTATTCTTCCCACTAGATTGCATTTTACAGTTATAAAAATTATTCGGGGCGTGGCGCAGCCTGGCTAGCGTACCTGCTTTGGGAGCAGGGGGTCGGAGGTTCGAATCCTCTCGCCCCGACCAGTACCATCAAGGACTTACGGCTTTTAGCTGTAAGTCCTTTTTGCGTTTTTGACCTATGCGTGACTGGGCAAAGCTTCCACTGCTTTCCGAAGCCTTTCGGGGCTCAAGTGGGCATACCTTTGAGTCGTGGCAATATCTTTATGACCGGCCAATTCCTTGACAGCATAAAGGTCCACTCCCTGTTGTACCAGTTGTGAGCAAAAGTCATGTCTTAGGTCATGAAACCGGAAATCAGGGTAACCTGCCTTCCTACATGCTTTCTTGAACGCTCTGGTAACACCCCATGCGGTATACTCCGTTCCGTTGT
>Ga0233439_10004132_pt1 | contig 14350 bp, 15 predicted proteins | sample SI_123_September_6_FD_182713 | JGI IMG/M metagenome (GOLD analysis project Ga0233439, IMG submission 182713) | Seawater microbial communities from Saanich Inlet, British Columbia, Canada - SI_123_September2016_100_MG | ecosystem: Environmental > Aquatic > Marine > Inlet | place: Canada: British... | reverse complement strand
TGGCTTTACTCTTTTAATAGATATGTAAAAAGCTATGAGGAAAGCGCAAAGGGAAATCGATGGGAAAGGCATCCCCATAATATCTAACTGGGTTATCGCGCCCATTTCGGGCCACCCATCCCCATTAATTAATCCCGATATATAAGCTCTAAAGGGCCACGCTATAAAGGCGATTGCGCCAAAAGCTGATAATGTTACCGACCATCGCCAGGGTAAATAACATCGATAAATTAAAACTAAAATAACAAGGGAAGCCGATGAAAATAAAATTCCACCAATAATTGTTGCCCAGGCCCCGCCTAACAAATGTATTAAGCCACCATAGATCCATAAAGAAAAATATGGATAAGAATATACAACGGCCTCATTTCCGTTCAATGATTGCGCGGTGAGGAAAAAGTTTCCTCTTGCCACCTCGTTTGCTAAGGTACGCCATGATGAAAAGTTACTAAAATTTTCGAAGGGGTGGTTCGTTAGACCATTAATTAAGACGCCTTCGGTCAAGAATTGACGAACGTCCCACATGCAAAATAGCCCGATACTCCACAAGAAGGTAAGTATTAACAGCTTTTTCCCCTTGCGCAGAAGTAGCAAGGGATTCTTCATTGAATTAAGGAGAGGCAGGCGCTCTTGATGTTGCACAGGCTGTTTCCTGAGAATGTTACCATTTATCTGGGATCTTAGTGCACACAGCGTCTATTTTCAATGAATAGTTGTTGATTACTTGCTGCATTTTTGTGATCTCGCCTTCTCTTGAAGGATGGTGCAGTTCAGGGCTGACTAAGCAAATTTTAAACCCTGCATCTTGTAAAAGCTTGTACTCTGAAACTGAAATTGGAAACCCTTTGAAGCAATCAAGCCAAATCCAGCTCACTTGACCTTTCAGAGTTAAAGCACTCGACACATGTTCGTATTCTGATACGCGCAGAGCTATGCGTCTTTCTCCACGATGTACCATTTTGATAAGTGCAGGGAATGAAAGGTCCAACAACATGTAATCATTAATGGCATATTTTTCAGCTAGCTCGCAAACACGTTGCTCAATACCTTCTTCCTTAATGTTGAAAATGACGAACCTTTGTTGATAGGCTTCAAGCCAATGCTCAAGATCCACCCCATCTGTTAAGGCATTGTGATGCACGATAAGCCGATTACCAAACCCGTGGATATCCATTTCAACGCCATACTCTTTAGGCGTTTCCATGAGTTGTTTAACAGAATTAATTCTATGTTGAATCTTGATCACATCTGATTTAACGATTATTTTTTATTAACTTACGAAGTTTGAATGAAAACAAGGTAGCTCTCCAAGAGAATTTAAATTTGTCTTTTAATGTATCGTTGTGACCAATACCGCTGACTCTTTTTCCAAAATAAACGGGGAAAATTTTAATGATCTGGTTTGCTTTATAGGCCTGATAAACTACGAATAAATCTAATGAGAAATCATCAGGCCATGAGGTCCGATTATTATAAAAAGTGCGAGTAAATAAATTTGGTTGCGCATTAATATCCGGAATCCAAACACCCAATACCATGAGTTCAAATAAAGACATTGCCCATGTGAATATAACATCTATGGGGTTTCGGCCATAGCGTCGACCTTTAACATATAGATTGGTTATATTCTTATTCGCCTCGATCAATTCTATAGCTTTGAGAAAATCTTTCACATCGGTCTGCAGGTCGGCATGTGTCCAGCCTAAGAATTGACCTTTACACCTAGCAAGTCCAGCCTTTATTCCAAAACCATACCCCTGATTAATTCCCACTTTCATGGAACTCAAACCTTTGGTCGCAGGCCCTAAAAGCTCTGCTAATACTTGCTGCGTACGGTCTGTCGAACCGTTATCAACAAGAATAATTTCCATGTCATCACGCACCAATATCTCTTGGCAGCGTTTGATCAGTATAGGCAAGTTATCTTCTTCATTATAACAAGGAATAACAAAAGAGTATTGTATAGGTTCCAATTAATTAAGTCCTTAATTAAGTAAGGGTTTTAAAAGAACTTTTATAACTTCAAAGGAGGATTTTCTCTGCTTATGATCATATAGCTTGTGTAAAGTGTTATCTAATTCCCCCAAGCTGATTTTTAAATCAACAAAGCTAGAAGGGCGCAGGCCATCCGCCATCAATAAAAGCGCCTCAAGCCACTCATTCTTTGAGCTTTTATTAAATACAGAGTTCCATGTTCCTTTAATATTAATTTCTTTTCGTAAGATTGAGCTCACCATTTTCTGGTCGATCATAAGGTCATCAGTGATATTTCCCATCCAAACAACGGTGCCGCCATGATCAACTAAATTAATAGACCTAGCGAAAGTAAGAGGCACACCAGCCGCTTCTAAAACATAGTCGAATTTATTTTTTTGGAGCCCATTTTCAAACTCAAGCCAATCTTTTACATCTTTTAGGCAATGCGTTTGATGGATGTATTGTTTTACAATATCCAATTTATATTGATTTCGATCAATTAATGTTACTTCACAAAGCGGATATCGCAATTTCAAAATTTGACAAGCAATTAGCCCTAAAAACCCTCCGCCTATAATACATAAGCTGGATTCACTATTTACTGGCAAATTCAGACGATTAATTGCATGTAGGGTAACGGCCGTGGGCTCCGTTAGAGCAGCGTCATCTAAATCCACTCCACTTGGGATAGGTATCAAATTCCATTCATTAACATTTAGTTGTTGGGAATAACCACCATCTTGGCGTGAGCCATAATAACTATAATTGAGGCACTGAGCATATTTTTCCTCCTCACAAGAATAGCATTCGAAACAAGGAATTAACGGGAATAATGTAACGCGATCGCCTAATTGGAATTGGCCTTTAGTTAGTTTACCTATCTCTGTGATCACCCCTGCAATTTCATGCCCCATAACCAATGGATAAAAATAAGCACCATGTCCATTGCTTCGCTCAATATCGGACGAACATACTCCCGTTGCATGAACCTCAATAGCACACTGATCATCAGTAATTGCTATAGGCTCTGTAACATGAACAACGATTTTCCCATTTTCTTCTAAAACCGCTTTTCTCATTATTAACTCCCAAATGTACATGTTATTATAAAAAAAGTGACTATTTCTATATTCTCAACCTCTACATGCTTAAGTTAATATATTGCGGTTGTTCAAGAGGAGAATTGGCCTCGGCAGCTAGTTAAGCTGATTTCTTCCGCTCTGCTCCACAAGAGATAGATGGTTTAATCGTATTGCTTTCACAATACTAGGGTTATTTATGAACTTACACCTAAATTTAACTTACCAACTGGTTGCGACAGAAAGTTTTCTATCCTTACAATTATTTATTGGGCTGGCCCAGTTAACTAAGTTAAGTTCGATTTAACCCATTGTCTTAACTGCAACAACTGGAATGACGGGTCACTGTTGTTTAAACGCCACTCACATTCTTTTAAAAATAGCCCAAAAAATGCTCTTTGGGAACACCATTGAATTTGCGCATATGACGCTTTTCTTGGTTCCAAAAGTTCTCTATGCCGCCGTTGTTTTATTGACACTAACTAAAGCGGCAGCTGTTCGTGCTGTTGAACCTGACACAAAATGGAGTTATGGTGATCTCTGGTGTATGAGATCTGAGTAGGCGGCGTCCCCTTTGTTGTAAAATTGTTTTCTACGAGAAAAACAATGCAAAACAAAGGAGGCACCACCATGAGTAAGGATAATATTATTTCTCTTGATAATCCAGAGTGGAAAGCAGTAAGAAAAGTTTTTTCTCAAACCCGTAGCCAACGTCGCTGGGTTCATAAGACGGCAAACATACTAAACAAGCTTCCAAAGCATAGTCAGGCCAAAGCAAAACAATATATCCATGACATCTGGATGGCAGAAACCAGAGAAAATGGAGAGCAAGCATTTGATCTATTCATTAAAACCTATGAACTCAAGTATCCAAAAGCCACCCAGTGCATTGAGAAAGGTCGAGAAGAACTCTTGGCCTTTTATAATTTTCCTGCTGACCATTGGCCATACATCAGAACCACCAACCCAATAGAATCAACCTTTTCTACGATTCGGTTGAGAACTAATAAGACCCGTGCCTGCGTCAGTAGAACAACCATACTAACCATGGTTTATAAGCTTGGATTGAGTGCAGAAAAAGGCTGGCGAAAACTACGAGGATTGAGGCGATTAGCCGATGTCATCAATGAAATAAAATTCATTGATGGTATAGATGAGGAAACTTTCGAACGACAAAGGAACGCCGCATAATCATGTTCCCATACACCACATTTGACTATAACTCCCGTTTTATTCTGATAGACTCGAAAAAAACTCAAAACATCTAAGACCAACACTCTGTCCGGTGAGTCACACGGGTTGAAACGATAAAAAACTCAAATTATCTCTTACATCATCATTTTTAGAGGTGACCTTAATTAACTGTCCACTGATACCGGGAAGATCATGTTTGATATAAATACTCTATTATCTAACAACAGCTTGATACTGGTTTTTTTTACAGCCCTAGTCTATTTTGGCATAGGTAAATATATTCCAACCCGAGGTGTGTTTTCTAAGATTTTAGGTGGGATAGCAATATCAACACTTCCAGTAGCAACCTTAGTAAACTTTAACGCATTAGTAGCTTATTGGCTCCAAAGTACAATCTTTTGCCTGTCAGGAATTTTATTGATTTCACATCTAGTGAATTTCGTAAAGTCAGAAAATTATAGGGATTCTTCTACTAAACGAACCCTTGCGCTATTATTTTTCAGTTTTGTTGTTTTTTATGTTAGTTCACCATTAAGTACACACGTGTTTCAGAGTTCTGGTCAAACTCTCCTTCATTACAATCTACATGATGGTAATTACTCATCGATGATGCTTGAACTTAGTCAGGCCGACTATAGTGAACGATTGAGGTTCTTTGATTTTTACCCTGCGAGCTGGTCTAAGTATCATTTTTTTAATATCATGGGGCTTTCAGCAACTACGGTTTTACTCCCTCCTCTAGATATATTTGACTTTTATACTTCTAGAATATTGATATTAATACTTTTTCTATTTGCTGTTGTGGAACAAGTAATCATCACTCAACAAAAAGAAAAATCTATACTAATCATCTCTGCCTTTATAGCTATTGTCTTGACAATTTATTATCCTTTATTGCATTGGAATTTTGCTACTTCAGGAGCTTTTTCTGTTATTGCAATTTCTATGTTTGTCTTGAACTTTGTGGTTAAAGGGTTTAAAGCTCAGCAAGCATCATCATATTTTTGGGTACTTATATTTTCTGTAGCAACAATTAGAAATGTCCCCATTGGCTTTATCGTAATATTAGCCCTATTAATCAGCAATCACAAAGACTTCAGGCTGCTTGATAATAGAATCAAACTATTTCTTTTTGGCATTTCTATTTTGGCTGTAGCATATGTCTTAACTACAGTTCTTTTCGGCGAGGTTACAAGCGAATCTAAATTAAGGTTCTTTCAACCACATCAGGAAGAATGGATGGTACAAAATGTTTTTCAAAATGGTTGGGGGAAAATTGATAAATATTTAGGTACTAATCTGCAATTTGCAACTGATGCTAGATTAAGAAATTCCAATCCTTATGCTTTTCTTCCATACTTATTCTTTTATCTATCTTTGATAATAATGATATTTAGCAATAGTTCTTGTAATAAATCATGGAAAAAAATAGTACCATTTGTTGTGATTTTTTTTGCGTTACCTAACATAAATAATGGTCTTTTGGCCATTAATATTAAATATACTCTGACCGTTTTAATGCCTACAATTTTGGTTCTTTATATTTGTTATGGAAAAAGAAAACCATTTTTCATATTCGGGCTTATGGCCCTGTTAGTGCATTTTTCTTTGCCTATTCATCTTGGGTATCCGGCATTTCAAGCTGTAGAATGGATTTTGTTATTTTTCTTTATTTCAATGTTGATGAGATCATCAACTCAACACGTTACTCTACTAGTAAGTATTTTCATGCTTGCCATAGTGTTAACAAATACTCCCATAGCAAATCCTTTTAAATTATTAAAGCCCTATGGGGAAAGAACCTCGGAAATTGTGATTGACGCAAGATTGCTTGAAAAATTATATGTTCAAAAGGAAACTCAACAATTTTTTTGTAGTGATGATGCGCAAACCTTGAATTTGAGAGCGCATGCACTTATTGCCGGAGTCAGATTACCATTTAACAATACATACACTGGTGCGATGAATGCAAGGTTTCTCGGAGAATTAGAAAAGAACAAATTAAAAAAAATGAATTTATGTGAGGTTAAAAAGTAATGCATGTTGTAATACCAATGTAATCAATGGCATAAAATTCATTGATGGTATGATATGGTATGATGAGGAAACTTTCGAACGACAAAGGAACGCCGCATAATCATGTTCCCATACACCACACTTGACTATAATTCTTGAATATCCCTTATGAGTTCTCCTAATTCCACTGAACGATACCATTTAGGCATTAACACTGGCTTTGCCGTTAATCGATATTCTGAGCATGAAGAATGGATTCGTATTGTTGGCGAGGATCTCGGCCTCCGACGCGTTCAGTTCACCGCTGATATGCTCAACGTTGATCTTCCTGATAAAGTCATCGCTTCACAAACCAAACGTATCGTTTCCAGTTGTCAAAAATATGATGTTAATATTAGCAGCACATTCACTGGTGGGTTTACCCGCGTTAATCATCTTGCTCATCCTGATATTGACATCAGAAATCACTGGATTGAATGGTTCAAAAAATTCGTCGATTTATCGGTAAATCTCGGCGCTATATCCATGGGCAGTCACTTTGGAATTTTCACTCACCTTGATAATATTGACCCAAAACGACGAGCTGAACGGCGACGTCATAATATTGAGGGCTGGCACCGGATTGGTGAGTATGCCAGCAAACGGGGTCTTGAGTATCTGTCGTGGGAACCCATGTCGATTAGTCGAGAGCAAGGTGAGACATTAGCCCTGGCAATGGAACTGCAAGACGATGTCAATAGAGAGGCTCCAATTCCTTTTAAGGTTTGCCTCGATGTTGATCACGGAGATGTCTCCTCTACCAACCCAGATGATACTAAGCCGTATGTTTGGCTTGAAAAGTTCGCTAAAATCTCTCCTCTCATCCACTTAAAGCAAAGCTCTGCGAATAAAGGTGGTCACTGGCCATTCACAGCTGAACATAATGCCCAAGGCCAGATAAAACCTGAACTCGTTGTCGAAGCCTTGACCAAGCAGGGTATTACAGATGTTGAGTTAATCCTTGAGCTCAGCTTTCGTGAACGCGAACCAGAGGATTCTACCGTCATCGAAGTACTCAAAGAATCCGTCGATTACTGGCGCCAGATCATCAAAAACTAGCGAGTAATACGAGCATATGCCTAACGTTCATGTAATTATTACAATGGCCGGACACTCTACCCGGTTCAAAGCGGCTGGCTATATCGGGCCTAAAGCATTATTGAGCGTTGGTGAGAGCCCAATGATTGAACATGTGGTGAATATGTTTAATACGACGAACGACTTCTTCCATATTGTTGTCAATGAAGACCAAATAAAAGAGTGTCCGGGACTCGTAAACTATCTTAATGAACTAGCCCCTCGGCTCGACGTTATTATTATACCCTCGCATGACAAAGGCCCTGTATATTCTGCTCTTCAAATTGAAGGCATCCCGCCAAACGAGGAAGTTATTCTTAGTTATTGTGACTTTACTGTCGAGTGGAACTACGGTTTATTCTTACGCTCCACACACGGCTGTGATGGTTGCGTTGTTTCTTTTCGCGGTTTCCACCCCGCATCATTTGGTGAAACTTATTATGCCTACATGCGGGTTGATAAAAATAACCGAATGTTGGAGCTACGCGAGAAAAAACCATTCACAGATGAACGCCATAATGAGCACGCTTCTACAGGTATTTATTATTTTAGATCATGGTCAATATTTAGTGAGTATGCTGAACGTTGGATGACGAAAGAAAATAAAATCCTACCCGAAGTTTATGGGAGCTTACTTTACAATGATATGGTCAATGATGGCTTGGATGTATGCATATATGAGGTTGAAAAATTTATCTGCCTAGGTACTCCCGAAGACTTAGAGCAATATTTATTTTGGTATAAGTATTATTACTCTGATGCTCAGATAACCAATGATGTATCTAGCTGCTCTCCATCAACAGGGCTTATTCCGATGGCTGGCACAGGCAGCCGTTTCAGGAAATTTGGCTACCGATTGGCAAAACCACTTATTACGGTCAATGGTATGCCAATGGTTATACGGACGGTGCAATCATTACCACATCAAGACAAATGGGTATTCCTTGTCCGCCAAGAAGATCTAAAACGACACAACCTAGAGACATCATTGCGAGGTACTATAGAGGGGGCTTGCGTTATCGGTGTGACAGGCACTACATCTGGACAGGCAGCAACCTGCATGCTTGCGGAAGACCTGCTACAAGACGGCGCTGAATTATTAATATCCTCATGTGACTACGAGCACCGGTTTGATTATCAAAAATGGCAACAGTTGGTCAATGATCCGTCGATTGATGGAGTAATCTGGACTTACCGCACCCGTGGCTTACCCCTGAAAAATCCTCAAGCTTTTGCCTACTGCGAAGTTGCTGAGGATGGGTTCCAAATAACCAGAATCGTAGAAAAGAGCACTATCAGTGATACTCCACACCTTGACCCACTGGTCGTTGGAACGTTTTGGTACCGTAGAGCAGTTGACTTTAAAGCCGGTGCCAATAATCTTATCAATAACGACATCAGGATTAATGGCGAGCACTATGTAGGAACAAGCATCAATCACCTGATTGATAAAAGTCTAAAATTTGTGATCTTCGACATAGAGCAATGGATAAGCTTTGGCGACCCCTTCGAACTTCAAGTCGCCGAATATTGGGATGAATACTTCCTGAGACTGTCAGCGTAGATGATGATGATACTGGTGATCATGGCGTTAATTTGACGGGACTCAACTCAACTAATTAACTGTCAAGATTTGTGGGAAGTTCAGTTTGATAAATATGTGAGCTGTGTGGTTGGCTAGTAGCGATTGACCCAGCCACCCAACTCTTGGACGTTGATGGGTTTTCCTTTTAGAAAGGGTTTCCAGCCTGCTTCTTCTGCCTCTTCATAGGAACAAAACCAGGTTTCACCTTGTTTGGGGTTTACTACCGTGGCGTCATACATCTGTTGCCCGATTATGTGGTAGATCTTATCTCCGTCGTTGTCGACGTCGCCTTTAATGTCACAGGGTAATTCCACATCTCTTCCTACCGTCCAGATCTTTATTCCCAAACGTCTTTTTTCAACAACTTCTCGCAGCTTGAACAGATAGTTTTCGTCTGCAGAGTTTTGGAGTATGAGTACAACGCCAGGGAGTTTTCCTGTACTGAGCGATTGGTCCCGAGATTTTCTCATGGACTGGACCCATTTTTCTGCAAAATCAAACTCAATGGAATAGTTATTTGTCAGGCAATCGACTGTGGAACTCTCCTGAGTTTTATAATTGATTTCTCCATTATGTTTGGCGCACCATTCTTTTTGGTATTCAGCCTCACTCATGGCATAACTGGGCGCGGCCACTATCGTGCAAAATATAAATGTAAATGTGAATGCGATATGTCTCATGATTAACAAAATAATAGGGGATTTTTAAAATGTCAAGGGGGAGGAGCTAAAAAGTTTCTAAAGGGCAGAAAACGTGACTTACATATATTGAGAACCTGACAAAATAATCGATGAATGCCTAGTAGGAAGAGACGAGCCGCTCCTTAGTTTGCAACTTTATCTGCACTTTAGAATAAGGCCATGAGTTGACCGTTGTGTATTGAATTTCCTGGAACGCTTTGCCATGTGATGTATCGTGGTTTGAATCAAATGTCATCACTAATTTAGTAGCGATTTCGTCCGTATTTTTTTATGCAAATATAGCTTAATGTAGATAGTAACCCCTGAAAAACCCTGTTTCCCAGAGGAAAAGTTAAAGAAGGTCAGTATTTTTAATCAGCAATCGGTTGAAAACGGGTTTTTAACAACCTCCAAAAAAGAAACAATTAAGAAAGCCCTTAGGAACTTTCGGATATTGTGCCCTGCGCCACATAAGATGGCGTTGATCCTGTCACCTTCCACACCTAGCAGATAATTTCTGCTCAACCACCCATCGGTTTTCATATGACCGATCACCGGTTCTATTGCCGACAGCCGTTTCAACCAACGCCTCAACGATGGCTTCATCTTTCTCATTCCTTGACGGGCAAGATGTACTTTGGCAGAGCCCTTATAGTCATGACCTCGATAACCTCGGTCAACGTAAATTTCTTTCGCTTCAAAGTCGCCCAATCGCTCGGCTTGCTCTAACGCCTCGTTGAGACTATGTCGGTCATAAGGGTTGTCGTGCAACGCTTGCGCTCCAACTAAAAAATTATTTTTAGACGTGGTCGTAATGCTCACCTTGCAACCAAACTCGTATTTCTTATGCGCCTTGCCTTTGGCAATACACTCCACTTCCGGCTCATACAGGCTGTACAACTTATTCTTGTCTTGGCGTTGTTTTGATAACAATCGGTGGGCGGTTTCAAGCAACGGCGCAAAATGCTCCTGCAAGTTTGAAGAATTCTCGATCTTTCTTTCGATATCTCGTACCACACAACCCAGATACGTCTTCAGTTTCCTGACCTGTTTTTTTGCTCGCTTGCCTTGACGGGCATGACGATATCGACCTTACATTGTCAACGACTTCTTCGATAACCGCTTGTAACTCTGGCGAAGCTCTAGTTCACAAACTTTTGCTTCATTCACCAACCTCTCCCGCATTCGTTGATACAGCTTAGAGTCCCTTGGAAACGTCACGGCTTTCTCCTGAACCGTTGTGTCAACGTTCAAACGTTGTAGACTCGCACGACTCAACACCTTCGTCTTCAATCCTGCGTAGATCGTCTCGGAAAGCAGAACCTCCAGCCCTTCACTTTTTAACCGGTTCCGCCAACGCGTCATCGAACTCGGATCAATAGGCAACTCATGCTGAAACGTTTCTTCGCCGCAAAAGTATTGCCAATAAGGATTCTGTACCCACTGACGTACGACTTCCTCATCACTCAAATCCTGTGCGTGTTTCAGGTAGTGCAGGCCTACCATCAAACGCGTTGGTTTCGCAGGGCGACCTTGACCTTCGCTATAAAGATTGCCAAATATCTCATCGAAATCAGACCAGTCGATCACTTGCGACAAACACATCAACGTCTGGCTTGAATCACACAGAAATTCCAGATGCACTTCATACAGATTTTGCTGACGATAACGAGGTTTTGCTTGCATAAAATCACCAGGTTTTGAGGGGTATTCAACAACTTCCGGCAATTTCATAACACTCAAAAGCAACCTTCACCCTTTATATACAGGCTCTATTGACTTTTTCAGGGACGAATAGATAGAGAAGGTTGGGTTTTTAATACGGTTATTTCTTTTTGGTTTTATTGGTTGTTCGTTGGCTGAAACAGCGGGATTTCCGTCAAAACGCACACATTTTTCTTTTTTGCTGGCAAAATTCCCCTATGCCAGCAAAAAAGGTATTTCTTCAAGTTCCCTAAAGCGAAAACGAGAACGAGAACAGCCTCAATGTAGGTTTTCTCATAAGTTTGAAGACCACAGAACCTTATTAAAATAGTAATGAGCCATGAGTAAATATTGATCCAGATAAAGATTTGCCAATCCAGCATTATGGCGCCAGTCCTCTAATAAATGGCGATATTTGGATTCCAGAGGAATCGGATGTGTGGTGAATTCTGGTTTTTGAAATCTATTGAAATAAAATTGGAATTTTCGTGTCTCATAATATGGAAGAAAAATATTTGCAGTCTTAATATTATTCTCTTCCAAAAATTGATTTAAAAAATGAGTTGTTTGGTACGCGTCGCTAAGTGCATGTGGAATGATTGTCAAATCGTTCAGATCTATTCCTAATTTTCGGGCTTGGCTATGGATTCCTTTGGGGTCGCGTAGGTAACCAGTTCCCCCAGAGAAAAAAAATATTTTTTTGCACATCCCTTCTGAATAGCATGTTGAAACTCTTTCAGATAGTTTAGGTGTTATTGCAATACTCGAAGTTATTTTGTTTTCGTCTACGACCAGAAACTCCCCAATTTTGAAATTTATGAGGCGAGAAGTTTTTTGCAAAAAATTTCCAGAAAATAAATCATCATTTTTAATCGTGGGTTCGATAAATGTTTTAGATGTTTTTTCTTCAGGTTCCTGGGGAGGTTCAAAATCTTTGGTGGTGGTTGAGGAAAGCAGGAAATAGTTTATTGGAAGCTTGATCCATTCCTTAATTACATAAACAAAGGAGTGAGGTGACAGCCACCAGTAGTCAGGATTTTTTCTTTCTTGGTTTGTAGGCGCAAGAAATAGCTCTAGACCAGAACCTCTAAAAACATCTTCGAAGATCATAGTCAAACGACGCATATTATATGGATCGCTAATCACTAAAGCAGATTTCAGATTTAAAGTAGCCATTAGTATTTTAGCTTGAAGAGCATCTGTGCGAGTCCCGGTTGAATGTTTAATATGAATTTTTGATTCGGGAACTCCCCGGTTTATTGCCTCCAGTTTTGCTAACTCTGAAGTCGTTTTTCCGTTCCAGAGTGATTTTATTCGATTGTCTCCTACTAGTAGGATTTGCTTTGCATACCCATTTTGAAATAAACCCAGGGCATGTAAAAAGCGAGGTCTAAAAGGTGTGGCAACGACAACTAAGTCCGCTTTCTGAGATGAATTTTTAATTACTAAAAAATCTGACGCATAAGGCAACCAGAGACGGTGGGTGAAAACAATAAAAAGGTAGAAGAGAAAAAATGCGATTACAAACAGCTTAAAGCACCATTTGAATCCAAAATCCTTTTCGCCACTAATCCAATTTTTTTTAAGATACACTGCAACACAAACCTTTATACACATCTAATAGACTATAAAAATCCTCAAACGCAATACCTTTCCCGTCCTTAATAATCTGAGATACATTTACTCCTGAGTGCGTTTTTTGAATTGGAGTCATCCCTACTGATGTAGCGCCTTCAATATCACTTATTGGATTGTCGCCCAACATCCATATTTCAGAAGGTTGATAACCAATTTTTGAAAGAGTGATTTCAAAAGGTGCCTTATCAGGTTTATCTCGCCCAGCTTTTTCAGAAGTAACAACATAGTCAAAGTAATCATCTAAACCAAAGTATACAATTTTCTGAATTGGATTTGAGATGTTAAATCTGTGATATTCGCTGTAACTACTCCGTCGCTTTTCAACTGCAAAATGAAATCTTTTACCCCAGGGAATAACCCGGCATTAGCAAGAAAAGCGCTCCAATAAGTTTGTTCCAGATCTAGAGTTAAAAGAATTTGAGTCCCCATCCCAAAGTTCTCTAGTGTACGTTGAAAGTAAAGAAGTAGCCTTATCCTGTATTGATTTTGTGGCGGCAATATGGGCATGGTCATAAGGGTATAGTGTATTATCAGTATCAAAAATAACTGCTTTTGGAATTTCCAATTCACCAGGGGTCGGCTCATCACTATATTCGAAAAATACGTTGGCTCAACATCGTAATTTACATAAAAATAAGGAGTTGGGAAAAGCAATCCTAGTAATACTATTAAGGTTAAAGAAAATATCCCATAAAAGCATAATGAAATATATTTTGTGCGTTTAAATTGGAACATAAATATCTCCCCAATTATCTCTCATCTCAAACGCTTCTTGCCTGCTTCCAGAAAATCCTTGCTCCAGCGGTAATATAAATTATTAGGCATGCCTTCACGGCGACATAGGTTGGCTATGCTCTCTTCGCCACGAATACCTTCAAATACAATGCGGATCTTCTCTTCTGAAGAATACTTGGTACTGGTTCTACGACGAATGTCTTTAACAACGGATTCACTTGATACTTTCTTCTTCATAACAAACTCCTTTTTAGGAAAGTTTTGCAGAAAGTACCTCTTAGCTTTTTAACTCATAGGGTCCACTTTGGGCTGACGGGATAAACGCAAAAGAGCCAGAGGTTTTCGTCAAACACAGCTACACAACTGCTAAAGCGTATTTACGAAAGAAGTGGTTTAAGTGGAGCTACATCACATAGTGGGAGGAGATCATTTATTACTGATTTAGCTACAAAGGGAATATCAGTGCGTGTGTTAGCCTTACTAGCTGGCCATCAAAGCATTGCAACGACGCAACGCTATATTGATGTGAATGATGAGATGCTTAGAAATGCTGTTGAACTCGTTTAAATCGGCTCAATCGTACCATCGTCATTTCGTTTGTAATCAGCCAATGCATTAGTAAGACG
>Ga0233439_10004127_pt1 | contig 14356 bp, 18 predicted proteins | sample SI_123_September_6_FD_182713 | JGI IMG/M metagenome (GOLD analysis project Ga0233439, IMG submission 182713) | Seawater microbial communities from Saanich Inlet, British Columbia, Canada - SI_123_September2016_100_MG | ecosystem: Environmental > Aquatic > Marine > Inlet | place: Canada: British... | reverse complement strand
TTATTAGTTTTTGTTTCATTAATCTAATACCTCAAGTGCTCGTTTCACCCAACCATAAATATATTTCTCTAATGTGGGTTTCTTATTAACCAAATCGTAGTAGTGTTTTAATCTATAACAGAGTATGCGTTCTAATTCTGGTGGATATTGTTCCAATGCTTTAAACGTGTTTGGCCCTAATCCTCCGTCAACAACCAGATTTGCACCTTTTGCATTGCATGCTTGCTGTAATATCTTTGTTGCTCTACTCTTACCTTGATTTACGCACATATCAAAATAAATATATCTGTAATGTAGGTTTAGTTTTCTCACTTTGCAACCTTGCCAATAATCTCGTTTATAGATTGCCTTTGCACTATCTATTGTTAGATTCTGTATAGCGACATCTGGATATGCTCGTTTAGATATTCCGTATTTAGTTTCTCCACCTGGGTCAGCCGGGTCGTTAATGTATCCACCTTCATGCTTCAAAAGTGCTTCTATTATTTCATCAAAATCAGTTTTCATAGTTTCCTCCTAATATAACCTTTTATTACATATAAATATCATTTAATTCCTGAAAAGAAGAAATATTTTGGGCTGGCATGAAATACCCACTTGAGTCGTCTATGGTTACTTGACTTAACTTATCAGGAAAAAACGACATTATACAAGTGGGTATAAATTAATAAGTGGTGGAGTTCATTGGAATAACTGTATCATTTTATTTATTGGAGGATATTTCATCACATAAAAAAGGACAGTTGGAAACGCCTTAGAATCCACCACTTAATCTAATTACTAATAAATAGTATTAAATATCTGTATATTCAATATAATTTTTCTTACAATATTGCTTCCATTTATATTTTTCATATATCTCATCCACTACTGACTTTTTAGTTTTCTTTTTATATTTGGCAAAAGCATCAATATCTTTCTGTTGCTTCTTATCAACATATAATTCATCAAAAGAATCTTTAATTTCTTTTGGTATTTCTTTTACATTTATTTTATGTATATTCATAGCCTTTAATCTTTTTCTATATCTTTTTTTTGAAGCCTTAGTTAATCTAATATCTAACTGTTGATCAAATTTTTGTGTTTCTTTTTTCTTTCGTTTATATATTTCTCTATTTTTTCTTTTTTGTATTTCTGATTCTATATCAGCCCTTTTCCGTCCTTTACGACCACCAATCTTAAATAGTATTTGACCTGAATTATATATTGAACTTATTTTCGCCACTTATACCTATCCTTATATTCACCACCCACTTTAATAATTGGTCTTTCTTTCTCAACCATAACTATTTTACTTTCCTCTATTTTATCTCTATTAACCAAACTATTAATTCTATTTATTCTTGCCTGTTCTTCTATTTTCTTTTTCTTTTTCAATCTCCGTTGTTTCTTTATAGAGTTCATTATTTCCCCACACCATATACTTTTAATACACTATTTTCAATTCTATTATCTAAAGCTATTGTAATTCTTCTTATATCCTGATATTTCTTTGGTGTATCAGTTTCTACTGGTAGTACATCAAAGAACATTTCTGTAATTGGTATATCTACTTTATTATTAACAATATTTATATGTTCGTAAAACTCTACGGGTAATCTATTTTTTCTAAATTGTCCAGGTTCAATAAGTTTTGGATTTCTGTTATATATATTCATACTATAATGTAATGCACAATTTAACGGATTTCTATGTAATACCTTTAACCATCCATTCTTCTTTCTCCAATAATTCATTCTAATTACTAAATCTTGGTAAGTGAGTTTCTTATTCTTTTTTGTTTTATATTTATGTAAAGCTTGAATTGCAAGTGTAGTTACGAAATTAACTCCTTTTTCATGCGATATTAGTGATTCTATAATACTATTGTCCATTTTCTTAATAGTATAATAATAACTGCTATAGTCTTCCATAATAATCCTCCTGTTGTTTTATTATTGCTATATTGATCTAGCGCATATAGGATACACGCTTAGTGTTAATAATATATAGTATAGAAATATCCCAAAACGTATATTATTTTAAGATTTATATGATGTGTGATATACGTCACACTCATTTATCCCAACTCTTCTTTCACGGCAAAGCGTAGTTCATATGCTCTCGGTGCTCGTTCTCTAAACTTAACCGTATCACTTATTAACCTCACCTTATAGAATCGTGGTGTTGTAGAATCACTATTAAACGAAATCCAAAATGGCCATTTCTGTCCGCCAAGAAGATCAAAGAAATCCTCGAACTCCTGTCGTTGCGATAGCAATAACCTACTCCAAGTCATCTCAAATATTCTACGAGATTTATGTAGTTCTGTTGCGAACTGGTTACCACCTATTGCTTCCTGAACTTTCACTCCATCGTATTCCACACTCTCGTTCCAAGTATTCACATCTGGGTTAAAAGGAGTATCAAAACGATGACATATTCCAATCTCACCAATTAAAGCATTTGTAGAATAAACATCACTTGTAGTTCTATCAAAGTCTAATAAAAACTCTTTCTGCACCAAACCAGAGCCTGTAGCATTCATTACAGTAAAGCCATCTTCCTTAAATGATACTTTAGAACTTGCCATCGTGGCTGCAGATAAACTACCACTCCTGTTTCCTTCGTAGGCAGTGTCTAAATGCATTAGCTTAGATGTACCATATTCTACCTCTACTCTCATAACTTTAGAATCATTTCCTTTTACGTGAGCGGTTTCCAGATTATGATTATCAATTATTACTGAATTTGCACCCACGGAAGGGAAATCTAATAAATCCATCTCTATTTCAGGATCCGTATTTAACCCAGCAATTCCTATTGTTAATTGGGGATTTGATCTCCCGTCTACTAAATCAAAGTGAGGTGCAGTTGTTCCACCATAACTTCCCGTTGCTGGGACGATTGATGAACTTGGGTTCGTGGATTTATTCCCATATGCCAAGTTCAAACTTGCATACATACTAATTTTGGTTGGGTTAATACTATTAGCCATTACTTATTCTCCTTAAAATTGCTATCACCACAGATACGAGAACTTAATGGCAGAAAAGTACAGCATTGCTTATAGGAACAATGCTCATCGTGTGGTGATAGCTTAATCATAAACATTTTGTTTATATTTTGTGTATATTTTATACACGCCTTGTGTATATTCATTAACTTACCTCCTGGGCGGTGAAATTAAGAACTCCTGGACTACGTTGGATTGTCGTAATCATAAAATATCTGTTAGACCAATTCGTTCCAAATGGTTTTAAGTGCATCTCATCATTATCAAACAAAACTATATCACCCGTTTCTAATCCATAATATCTTTTATTAACTATCTCACCACTCACTTCTAATTTAATATCACCGAATAACTGGTCGTAATATCTAATGAAATTATCATTTGGATTACCCGTAGATGCATCCACACTACCGCTTATTATAGAGGCTGCCCCATCTACTAACATTTTTAACTTTATTTCTTTAATACCTTCCTTGGCCTTTATATTCCAAGTATCTCGTGTGGCAGCGTTCGTAGCCGTCACATTACCAAAATATGATTTTCTTGCTGGGTGTTTTCTGAATCTAACCACTCTTTTAGTAAGTAGATCACCGAACTTACTATTATTCAACTTAAATCTTGATAGATCATTTTTAGTCAAAGTAGCATCAGCATCAGATGCACTATAACTATCTTTTACTGTTATATATCTAGCTCCATTAGGCCTTAACTTAAAGATAAATCCACCTTCATATTGTAGTGTATCTAATGTTTTCTTTAATGGCTTTGGTTCTAATGCAAAGTATCTAGCTTTCCAATTCCGTCTTGCACTATTACTACCACTCCAATCTAATATTTGATTATCCGCCTTATCATATCCAGCAAATCTATTTAACATATCTCTATGTATCTCCGTTACTCTGGATGCTGATATTGCACTTGAACCAGAATAAGATTGTAACATACCATCAGCACCACTATATAATAACTTTAAGTCATTTATTCTTTTATTATGTGAGTCAGGCTCACTAGCATTTGGTTTAATTGTAGCATATACATATAATTCATTTATTGCAACTTGACCACTTGCATCTCCACTTTGTTCACTTGATACTTCCACCTCACCAATTAACTCTATTGGGTCAATCCCACCAGCCGAACCAGTCCAGTTTATTTCTAATGTTCCAATAGAAGATGTAACTGCTGTTATTTCCACATATGTTAAACCAAACTTATCTGTAATTCTGGCAGCAACACTTGCATGGTTATTCGCTTCGGTTACTTGTAATTTATATCTTATATGAGCTTTAACTTTAGAAACAAACCCGTCAGGTTGTTTCATATTAACCATAAATCTTTTATTTGTTTGCTGTTCGTCAGGGTCTCCAGGGTCACCAGATGCATCTACACTCATCAATCCTGTGCTTGCACTATAATGGGAAAAATCTGTATCGGTCACATTAGAGTATAATGGAGTATTAAACTCATTTGTATCGTGTTCTTCTAAATTATTCCACTTAAATCCTCGTTCTAATGATGAAGATACATTTATAGCCTGTCCACTCTCATATGGGATTGTAGTTTCATTAACGGGATATATAGGAACAAATACATCAATATTCTTCTCGTAAAAGTGTAAGTTGGCTTCAGTAGGGTTAGTATCGTCTCTTTGATTACTAGCTGTACTAAATCCCGTTCCGTAATGTAATAACCCTTTAATATTATCACCAATCACCTCACTTACAGGTACTGGAAATACACTTGCAGAATTACAGAACTGAGGGCCTGAACCAGAGTCAATAGGTTCTGATACTTCCCTTGTGAAATTACCATATGCCACTGGGAAATATCTATTTGTTCCAATAGTTTTATTCGTTGGAAAATCAATAAAGTCCCACGGCCGTTGTTGCACTAATAATAAAGTTACTTTATCTGCATCGTGTTTTACATCAATCAATCTATAATCATCTAAATGCAAGCAATCATCTATATCAGAAGCATTAGATAGACAAGAATATATTTTAGCACTTTGATTTAGATAATAATTACCACTACCAAATAACTCGGATGAAAGTGAGAAATCACTTGAAGAAAGTGGAAAGTTAGCAACGGATAAAGATAAAGATGATTGTTTTGCTGAAGATTTTGCTAAATCAATAGATTCTCTAATCGTAGGAGTGTTTAATATAGCTCCGTGATAGAACTGGCTACTTACTGTCTTATCGTTAAATGCTAATCCAATAGAAACATCATCGGAACCAGATTTGTATAATTGTATTAAATAATCTTCTGTTATTGCTGATATTTTAGAGGCTGATGCATAATTGCCAGGTAGTGTAAGAGACACCTTCTATGCCTCCTCATATCGGAATTTCCGAGTTCTGTGATTCTCCATTCTATCAAAGAACTCATCAAAGGAAACTAAAAAGTTATTATTTACCGTCTGTGCTCCCGCATTACCAATTCGTCCTGTTTCATTAATTCTTCTGGCTGTTTCTACCCCAATAGAAGATACAGCATGTCTATTTAGGACAAACTCTCCTGGTTCTAACATAGTTGGTTGTGTATCACCTAACATCGTTCCTTCTACCACTCCCCCAAATTGTTTCCCTGGTAGTTTTTGTGAAGAAATCAATGCTACATTTGCTAAACCAGAGGCTAATGTTGTTCCAGCCGCAATCAGATTAGCTGGATATGGTAAACTTGCTAATGCTTTAGTATAAGCCTGATAAGAGTTTACTAAACCTGATGCGACAGCCGCTGCTTTACCAATATTAAATAATACTCTATTCTGTTTCCCCCCAATTTGAGCAACTTGCATAAATGTATTACCAAGTTCATTCAATGCTGATTGGGAATTTGCCACCGAAGCAAATATAACTTCTCCAAGTGAAACAGATGCATTACTAACTCCATCAACTTTAGGAACAACTACCTCTGCTATCTCACCAAGTTCTTCTAATGGCGTACCTAATTTTTGTCTAATAATATCTGGTTCAGGTAAATCTACCGAGACCGCTTCGGCTAATGATTGTACCCCGTCTTTTGTTTGACTGACAACCACTCCACTACTTAACATCCTTGCTTCAAACTCAAGGAACGATTGTTCTGCTTTATCTACTTCTTCTCGTAATTTGAATACCACCCCTGCCAATTCAGATGTTTTAAACATACTATCAGTTAATCCCATCCAATTATCTTTATTCGTTTGGGTCAATATATTTTGAGCTGCAGCTAATTCAATTTCTTTCTCAATTAACTCGGTGGTTATATCAGCAAACTCTAATCTTTTCTTTAATAATACATCTTCTGCCGCTGCCAACTTTATTTTAGTACTAAAAGCTTTATTAGCTTCTTTAATAGCATTTTCTAAATCTTCAAATGTAGCCTTCTCAAGGTCTAAATTGGATAAATACTCACCATATTTACTTTGTAGTGTTGCAATAGTTTTATTTCTAGTGTCCTGATGAATATTTGTTTTCTGTAATACTTTCATCAAAGCAGTAAATTCTACACGCTCTTCTTGTAATTTCTTTACATCATCTATCGCAATGAACTCTCTTAATTTATCTGCCCATTTACCTATACCACTTACAACATTTTTCATCATAGGTAGTAATCTATCACCAAGTGCTGCCGTCAATCTACTAACACTATCACCCATATTAGACAACTGCCCATCAAAGGTTTGAGCTAATAACGCAGTAGAACCAGCAATCTTTCCTGCTGGGTCTTCTATACTATCTAACATAGCCTTTCTAAACTCTGGTAGTGATAGTTTTGTTAAATCATCTATACCAGTTTTCATTTGGATAAGAGATAATACACCTCGTTCTCTCAACACATCGGCTGCACCTGCACCCGCTGCAAAAGCCCTACCAAATGCTGCTGATGCTTCAACTATTCCAATTCCCATAAATGCAGCCAAGTCAGCAATAGATTTAGTAGTTTTTGAGGCATCTGCTCCAAATGCTTCTAATGTTGCACCAGCCTCCACTACTGCCTTTAATGCAAATGGAGTTGTTGCTGCAATCTTATTCAGTTCCTTAAATAACTTTGTTCCTTCTTTAACACTACCACGAATAGCAACCAACCGAGTTTTTAATGTCTCAAACTCTGCTGCTGTTTTTACTGCATTTTGAGCAACCTTAAATAAACCAACGGCTACAGCACCTAATGCTGCAGGCCCTGCTAATCTTCTAGCTGTTTGTGCAATACCACCAAGTTTCTTATCAACTTTATCCGTATCACGGATAGTTTTATCAGTTCCCTTGGTCTTATATAATATCTCAAATACTTCTCTTGGCATTATTAACTCCTGGCTATTGTGGCCTTCATACGAGCACTACTTATAGCTCTCTTATGAGAATATTGGTCACATGCTGACATTTCTCTATCTATATATTGTAAATATCTCAATTCTCTATCATCTCCATTAAAAGGTTTACCATACTTAGTTACGGCCGACCATAAGTTGGCCCAATCATTATATGATTCACTCCATAATGCTTTAGGGTTAGCAAAGAAAGGAAGTTGCATATATAAAGCTTCACCAACGGTAGTTTTAGTACCTTGTGATTCATTTACAATACGCACCACTTCATCTCTAATTTCTCGTTTAGTATATTTCACCACCTTGTTTAAGGTAGGGGATTGAGCTTCATAGGTGTATAATACTTTCTCGGGATATGGTGTCTTTGGAAATCCAAAATATAAACACCACACCGCAAGAGCTAATCCCCAGGTGTAAAAGTCGGTATGTCCAGATACTCTAATGTTATTTCATTTAGAATATCTAAGGCATCAACATCTTCAAACTCATTAAACACCTTATCAGGATTATCAAATGCTACATCTGCAGTAAATCCCAACATCTGTCTAGTTTTCTCATTAGCTCTATTACCATCTTTACCGAGTTCTAAAATTAAATCTTCCCAGATTCCCTTTAGTCTCTGTTTATCAGAAAAGGCAATAGGCTTAACATAGAAATCACCATGTAGAGTTTTAACATCTATGGTTTTCTCAGCCATTATATATCTCCTAACTAACAGTTATGCTGTATAAGTTTTGTCCTGATCCGTCAGCTGTAGCTTCAAATGGAATATCTACGAATACGCCTTCTTCATCAAAAGATTTTGCATATCCAGTATAGACTGCTTGAGGAATACTGATTGTTACATCTTGTCCCCCAAATGCTATAGCTTTACTAGTTCCATTAAAAAATGAACTTAACACACCAGAGGTTGCTTCATCAGAATTATCATCATACTTAACGCTAACTGAACCACCACACGTGTATTCACCTGATCTAGAATATACTTCCGCTCCACCATCAACACCATTAAATCCGTGTCTACTTCCTGGATAGCCCATGCTTAATTCCATAGAACGAATAACTACATCATTTCCACCAACAGTTTTGGTAGGTTGTGCTGTAAATACTGGTTGGAATGAACTCGTAGTGGCTATTTCACTAATTGTAAGTCCGTGAGCACCAATAGTAGGTTTATACCCACTATAAAATGTTCCACCAACTCGTAATCTGCCACCATCACCTGCTATATCCCAAGTGAAATTTAAGTTTGTTAGCATGCAACTATGTAATGTTCTTGCATTAGCTGCAATAGGGTCAGCAACTACTAGCGTGAATAGGTTAGCGTTTGCACTTGCACTTGCATAAGTGGCAGGTGTAAAATCACCAGCTGTGGTATAAGGGGAACTAGTATCTTCACTAATGCCTTGCATTAGATGCTTTAAAGCTGTTCCGTCATTAACCACCCACTCAAAATCAGCAGTGTAAAAAGACCCAGATTGTGTTGCAAAATGATCACTACCGCGTTTCATTTGCTGACCAATTCGTTTGGTTCTATCTTGAGTTATATTATCCCAACTAATATCAATAGGTTCACTTAAGTCCAAAATAGAAGCCATGCGTTCGCTTGTTTCAGCTGCACCCATACTACCTGTTTGAGCCAATAAAATTACTTGATATTGATGAGGACTATTAACTTGTCCTGTTATAGCCATATTTATGCTCCTTGTTTATTATTAATGTCCACGATCTTTACGATCATACATGAAATCAACGTCAGATGATAAGATTTCTTCCGTCGTCGGTTCATCTGGCACTATTTCTTTCTTCTTTTCCCGTTTCTTGGAAACTTTTTCTACACAATCACTTATTTTATCGGCAACATCTTTATCAATATCCACCTCTTTTCCTGCAAGTAATGCGTAATACTTTTCTTTACCTAACCCCTGATATTTACTATCAGTGCCTAGCTTCTCAAACTTTTCCTTAAATGCTTTATATTTCATTCCTATACATCTCCTATTATTTGTACCGACATAGTAGCAGTTACTAAATCAGTAATTTCTTGTTCTTCTTCAGGTAAAAGCTCACCAGTTAAATACTCTATATTTGTTACGAGTGCCTGTGTCCATGCCTGGTTGGCCGATGGATCAAATCCTCTATTAGTATTTATAGTTGCTTTAACCTGTTCTGCCTTTTCAGTAACGTCATCTAATACTTGTTTTCCAGTACCACCACTATCTATCTTGTAATACTTAACCTCAAATGTCTGCTGTCGTGTTTCACCACTACCTATTCTAGCTTGCATAAACTCATTATTCACAGGTCTAATATTAAAGTATGGGAACTCTCGTTCTCTAAATAGCATATCATAATGTACTGGAACTGCTCCTCCAAATAATCCATTGAGGATAGAACCAAGTTTATCATATATCGTTTTTGTCTGATTCGCCATCTATTATTCCTTACTAATAAATATCAATAAATAAATCATATTCACTTTTATTATCTCGCGTGGAGTTCCATAACTCCTATTTCACCCATATCTACTTCTATAGATGAACCTTTTATTATATAATAATCTCCAGCCGTGTAAATATCACTACTACCTGAACTATGTGAGAATAATGCACTTAATCCTTCACCGATACTTTCATATTGGGAGCCAGGTATAATCCCGGTAGATACATCTACGTTAAACACACCATCGTCATCTCCAGTAGTCGTTTTAACCCTTATAGAGGAAGCGCTGCCTGTGTTATATGTTCCACCCGTGGTGCATTCTACTTTCAAGTATCCATAATTACCAGCAAAAGTTCCAATCAAATCTAATATCTTCCAATTAGATGCAGTGGCTAAATGTGATTCTGTAATGGTTCCTGTTTGAGTTCCTCTCTGTATCTGGCTGTATAAAGATATATCACCTTTTTTAATACCAGTAATAATCTCTTGTGCTTTAACCGTTAGTGCATCTGCTCTTGTTTCATCTCTACCTCTAACCAATTCTGCACACGCCAATAGTGAGTTAGCCTTTATTAACACATAATCATAGTTTCTACCTGTGGCTGAGTTCTCACGTTCAAATAGAGAAAAGTTCCCAAGAGATGCAACTACATATTCTGCCTGTTCTTTAACAACAGTTTCCTTTAATGTAGTCCAATCTTGTCCACCCTTTACTATAGATGCTGATGGGTGGGATGAGGCTGATACTATTACATAATCTTCATCACTATTGTAATACCATTCATTACCAGCATCAACAGCATTTTCAGTTGTGGTAGCTGAACCTAAATCTTTCCCATTTAAGTATAGAACTTCCGTATATCCTGAATTATGAGCAACGTATTTACTACCCGTGCTCACCCAACGCGTAATCTCTGTCTTTCTATCATAATCATCAATATTATTTACGATAGCTTTTAAGTCACTTGTAGTATTGCAGAAGCTGCTATTAAATATGCTCACCTTAACTCTCCTATTATTTCTTCATTACTTTTATGCCAGTTAATATTTTCTTAACTGATGCCCAAATAAGATCATCTGCTTTAGTTGGCGATAAGGCAACTATCTTATCTATTACCATAATACCAATTAAAACATATTCCCAATTTGCTATAATATAATCTATCATTTCTATTCTCCTTGTTAAATAATTCCTGCTATTTTATATGCTATTACCATCATTCCACTACCACCAATTCCAACATAAAATAGTTTCTGTATCCAATTTAATTTATTTTCGTGTTCTGCTAACTTACCATTCTGTATTTCATTTTGTTTCACTAACCATTGCAAAGAATACCAAGTTTTTTCTCTATAAGTACTTAACTTAATCGGCATAGGTGGTGGTGAAAAATCAGTTCTATTCATTCTCAAACTCCTTTAATAACAATATTTCTTCATTAAACTCCAATTTTGGAAACTCTTTTGGTAAATAACTCACATCAGTTTTCTCATACCACTCTATTACTTGTAATGGGTTCTTTAATTCTTTTAATACTAATTGTTTCATACCTTTTGGTAATGAGGCTATAATACCATAAGTAGCCCTCTGTAATGAACTCCCACAAGCAAAATCTAATGCAATCATTTCTTTAATCTTATAAATCCACATTTCCTTATCTAATCTATCGTGGTCTTCTTCTGTTAGTTCTCCAAGTTGGTCTTTCAAATAACAGGCCTGTTGGTAAAAGTTACAAAACTCTTTCTTCTGTTCTTCTGCACCTCTTACACTATCTTCTAATCCACTCTCTAATTTCCGTGTCTTTATCTCTGCCCGTTTCTTCTTAAAAATATTATTAGATGTTTCAGCAATATATTTCTGTTCTTCTATATCTACAAAGCGTTCTTCCATACCAAACATACTACTCTTAATGCTCGTATATCTACCATATAACTCTCTTAAAGATTGTTTATATTGCCCATATAAAGTTCCACCTGACCTAACAGTAATAAAATTGTCCTGTTGGAACTTGGTATGATGTGAAGTATGGTCTTTGAATAATTCTTGTAATTTATTCATTATGCAGATGCCCCCGTTTGATGTTGTGGTTCATAAGTCAAATCAGCTACATTAGTCCAAGTATTACCACTCACACTATATTTCTCAACCTTGGGGCCAGAATAATCGTCCTGATCTCCACCAATACTATATCCAGTATCTCCATCGGCGTCTTGCGATGCACCCCCAATATCTACTTTTTCATTATTAGTATCTGTTTTAACACTCCAACTATTACCACTCACACTATATCCCCGAACTTTTTTACTCATACTGCCCGCCGTTTCCGGATAATCCCAACCATTATGCATATATAAATTACCCCCGGCAGTAAATCCGGCACTCCTTCCATCACCACCCACCCAATATCGTAATGAAAAAAGTGAAGTCATAACAGTTATAGCATTAGTTGCTAAAGTATATTTATCTGTTGCCCCATTATTTGCAGCATCAGCACTAGTATCATCATTAACCATAAACCACTTAGCAGAGGTTGAATCTCTATCTATTACTCCGGAGGGCATGGCCGCCATAACGTGTGAAGCATCTGTGCCAGTATCACTCCAACTATCTCCTGAAACTGAATATTTATGAATATCTTTCGTCGCGTGTGTTTGCCTCGCACTTGACCCATAGGCTTTTCCACCAGTCATATAATAATTACCATTCATTTTTCCATGAGCCCTCTTATAGTTTTCATCTGTAAATTGTGTTAAATTTCCCCAAGAATCACTGCTTATAGTATATCCGGCATGATGCTTATGTCCGTCACTATCCCTACCACCTTGTGCATACACTACTCCTGCAATACCTACAGCTGTGCCTAAATTACATGCAGTTATACTCGCAGCTGTTTTTGCTGTCCAAGTGTTTGCATCGGGATCATATTTGTCTATATTTGCCACAAAACCTGGTGAAGCGGCATCTTCTAAAAATCCAAATAAACAATATATATTCGCATCAGCTGCACCTGCCGCCGCCGCTGCTCCTGGTATATAGTTCCAATAACTCATATTAGATTCTTTCCATCACTAATGTCCAGTCAAAATCACTAATCGCTTCGGCCCCACTACCCGTTATATGTAGAGTTAATGCCTCATTTGTAAAGGTATTAGCACTTCCGTGATATAAGTTACTTCCTGTAGCGGCTCCCCTTAATAAGTGTGAACCACCACCCAAAGTAGTATGTGAACCACTCGGGCCTATTGCAAAGGATGCCGTTAGAGATCCTGTAACCATATGTATTGAAGATGATAATATCTTTCTTGCTATACTACCACTTCTTATCAAGGTATAGAAACTACCAGGATGAGTTATAGAAGGTGATTCTATCATACCACTAAAAGTTTCTCTAAATCCCACTAAAGTATTATATGATGCTGAAGCTGCAGTGGATGCTGATATTGCTGTTGAGGCTGATATTGCTGAAGCTGCAGTGGATGCTGATATTGCTGTTGAGGCTGATGCCACAGTAGAAATATTTGTTAAATTACTACCATCACCTGCAAATGAACCACTAAACGAACCTGATAGTCCTTGATTGCTTGTATGTCCTTCATATGAACCACTAAACGAACCACTAACACCTGTAAATTCTGTTCCAGTTCTAACCACCGTTCCATCAACCGCTACAGTAGCACTTGCATTACCATTATAGGTAAATGTACCTATACCTGTTCCATCACTTAAAGTTCCAGCTAAACTATCTGCCACATCAGCTCTAATAGATTGAGATGAAGATACTGCGTTAGTTGCTGAACCATATAGATATGAACCACTACTAACATATATACCTCGTAATGTATGCAAAGATCCCGTCGTCTCAATTCTATCACCTGCACCATCACCTAAAATAGAATTACCTGTAATGGATAATCCATTAGCAACTAAATTATCTCCCGCCGTTATATTTCCGTCTGCCTGTATAGTGCCTGATGATGTTATACTACCACTTACATCTAATACTTCACTAGGATAGTAATTATTAGCACCTAACCCCACATTACCTTCTCCTCTAACGAATATTCTTGCAGTTAATGTATCTCCTGAACCACTTGCCGCCAGTTTAAGTGCGAAATAAGAAGACACTCCACCTGCTCCAATCGCATCACTTGCAAACTCAGGAACCATTTCCATAAGTCCCATAGAATAATACTTACTACCATTATATCCATATGAAGTAAAATTCATAGCCCTGCTAAATGCAGATACGGCAGTCGGGTTCTTTGCCGTTCCTTTAGAACGCCAGAAAGAAACATCTCCAGTTTGTTGTGATTCATCATGTATTCTAAACATAGCTGATGAAGTTGAGGAATTACCACCACCAGCATCACCATAATCATCAGGATGATTAACAACAGTAAATAACGCGTTTTGTGTTGATGATCCATCACTAAAGGTCATAGTTCCCATATCATCGGCCGAGCCGCTACCATTAAGAATTAACTGACCCGTAGCTGACTTAAAGAACATAGAACGGCTAACTTCACCTGCCTTATGGACGAATAAATCACCACTACCACTTATATTACCACTAAATCCTCTTGTTCCATCTGCTAAAATATATTGT
>Ga0233439_10004126_pt1 | contig 14358 bp, 10 predicted proteins | sample SI_123_September_6_FD_182713 | JGI IMG/M metagenome (GOLD analysis project Ga0233439, IMG submission 182713) | Seawater microbial communities from Saanich Inlet, British Columbia, Canada - SI_123_September2016_100_MG | ecosystem: Environmental > Aquatic > Marine > Inlet | place: Canada: British... | reverse complement strand
GCCGCACGCCCATGCAGACCCTCGTGGACGGCAAACGTATCTGGAAGGAAAAGTTCATAGGCTAAATCTGACCTGACAGCCACCGCCTCAAATCCGGTAACTGTCAGATCAAGTCGCGATCACTACACATTATGGACGTTGCGGCTGCCCAACTCGCGTACAATCTAATTACGCAGGAAAGTGCGAAGGGTAAAGTTTAGCTTCTCCTTCGCCCCCCTTTGTCCTCGCGTTGTCTCTAAAGACGGTTAACCGTCGCTTGCTGCCTTTGCCTTCGCCAGGACCTCATCTTCATAGGCTTTCTTGTCCCGGTGCCAAGCTTCCTCCTCCTTGGCTGATGGCCACTTCCGCGGTCTCATCCAGACAACAATTTTGTCCGGGTATTGCTGAGCGGCGCCCGATGCCGCATCGATGAAGATGCCGATGCCGCCGCCAAGGATAATATTGCCCAAGGTGGCGCCAACAAGGGTTTCGTCGACACTGGTTGTCGCTGTTTCGTACCCATTCTTATCGCAAACAATGTTCATGGGTCCGTCGCCTTTTCGAACCGTCGCGCTTCCCGGTGTACTGGGCAGATACCAAACACCTGCCTTGCTGTCATTCAACTTACAACTGGCGCCATTGACCTTCGGTGTTTCGACAAAAACCGTTTGGGTGGTACCGGATACTACCGTTGCACACCCGCTGAATAGAAACATGAGTCCAATTAAAAGAAGTCTCGCCACGTCTAATCCTCCCTACTACGTTAAGTGTGCGCGGGTGTTTAATTGCAGATTTGCCCGGCTACAATTACGTTAGCGTATACTTAAATTAACCGCAACCAATACTGGTGATATGAGGCTAATTGAGTGACCAATATGAGCGAGTTTTATGAATTACTAACTCGATTTACCGCTGGAGCTCATTTGGAATGAATGCGCTCTAGCGGTAACATCGGCAAGCAGGTGGTCCAGATCGCCGAGGCGCCGAATTAGCGGCGCCAATAGTCAGGCCAGTACTCAGGCCAGTATTCATAATTTTCGGCCGCGCATCTCGCGATATAGGATGAACAAACCGGCGCCCACCACCAGGGCGGCGCCGGCCAGTTTCCAACTATCAGGGACATCGCCCCATATGGCATAGCCCATGACGGCGGCCCAGACCAACGAGAGGTACCTGAACGGGGCCATGGTCCCCCCCGGCGCCAGCAACAGAGCCTGGATCGTCAACAGGTGCGAGACCGAATTCAGAATACCCGCGACGGCGAACAGGCCCCATTGCGCCGGGCTGGGCCAATGGGCGCCGAACATCGGCATACTGATGGCGCCGGCCAGAATTCCCGCCAGCATGGAGTAGAACAGGATCGAGACGGAGCTGTCGCCGCCGCGCAGACGGCGGGTCGCCACGTCACGCAAGGCCGACAACAGGGCGGTGAAGAGGGGGAAGAAGTAATAATAAGGGATGCCTTCGGCGCTGGGCTTCACCATCATCATCACGCCGGCGAAGCCAATGAACACGGCCAGCCAGCGCCGCCAGCCGACCGGCTCCCCCAGCATTGGCCCGGACATTGCGGTCAGCATGATCGGGCTGAGAAAAATGATCGCCAAGGCATCGGCCAAGGGCAGATAGATAAAAGATACCACCACGAAGATCGAGGTGCCGGCGCCCAGGATGGCGCGGATCAAAGTGCCTTTGAGATTGCGGGTCGCCAAGGCCCGGAAACCGCCGGCCCGCGCCGCTATGATAATGATGGGTACGAAGGTGAACAGACCACGGTAAAACATGATCTCGCCAGGTTGGAAATCCGCCGTCAGCCATTTGGTGATGCCGTCCTGGGTGGTGAGCAACAGTCCGCCAACGATCATGCACAAGGCACCCTTGGCGCCATTCGATAAATTACTGAACATCAATATATTATGCGTGCGGATCAACGCCGTTGCAGCAGGAATTCACGGCCCACCTTGACTTTCGGCTCGCCGTCGTAGGCGACGATGTCGGCGGTGGCATAGGTCTCGCGCCAGTCATCGGGCAGGTATGATCCCGTGCCGACCACATCGATGGGCGCGTTGACGGTGCCCATGACCTGGCATTTGAAAAAGTTGAAGCCCGAGGAGGCAACGATCCGCGCCTTCGGAAAGCCGGCTTCGTCCAGCCTGTCGCGCATATGGAAAATCGCCGCCGCCGAAACCCCGGTACCGACCAGCCAGCGCAGTTCTTCCTCGTTGCGGTATTGCCGCACCGCGCGGGGGACGTGGCGCTCCAGCACGGCGTAGGAAGATTGCGTGTCCAGGCCCTCGACAAAGCGGCCGCCATGGGTGTCCAGGCGCACGGCAAGCGCGCCTTCCTCGGCCAGATCTGGGAAGCGGTTGCAGACCGCCAGGGCATCCGTGACCTCCTGTCCGAAATAGTCGACCAGAATTGTCAAAGGCTCGCCGGGAAAAGCCTCGGCATACATCTCCGCTGCCTTCAAGGTGCTGCCGGCATAGCCGATCAGGGCGTGCGGCATGGTGCCCAGGCCTTTTTCGTTGCCAAAAAAGTGCGCCGTGGCGTCCGTGGCATTGCCGATAAAGCCAACCGCGTCCCGATCGCGCCTGGCCCCTTCGCTGCCGACGGAGGCGGCATAGGCCATCATCTCGGCCATTTCATGGCCGGCGCAGTGGCGCGCGTCCATGGCCAGGAACTGACTGTCAGGCAGGGCCGCACACATCAGATAGGCGTTGTAGGCGGCAACACAGCAGGCGCCCAGCTTTTGCAGATACAACGTTTCCAGATCGACCAGTTCGGACAACGGGCCGCTCAAATACAACAGCGGTTCGCCGGCGCCGACCCAATCGCCTTCCTCGAAGCATTTTTCGATATTGAACGTGACCCCGCGTTCGGCAGCGACCTGGTTCAGCCAATCGATCATCAGGCGGGGGGCAAAACTAACCGGGCGGCGCATAAAAACCGCATAGGTCACCTGGGCATCGCCGTTGCGCTGCACAATTGTGCGGGTCTTCTTGAAATACTGATCCGTCCAGCGATCAATATCGCCTTCCAGATCGTCACTCTCGTTTGGGCTTTTGCCCGCCATGGCCTGCGGTTCCCTATTGTGCGGCTTCAACCATTTCCGGCGCTTGCCGTGCCGGGCGCTGTTGTTTCAGCATCTCCGCGATCAGGAACGACAACTCCAAACTCTGCGAGGCATTCAGGCGTGGATCGCAGTGGGTATGATAGCGGGATGCCAATTCCTCTTCATCGATCAACTGCGCCCCGCCCAGACATTCGGTCACGTCCTGCCCAGTCATTTCCACGTGCACGCCGCCCGCGTGCGTGCCTTCGCCCTGATGGACGGCGAAGAAGCCCTTGACCTCGGCCAGAATGCGGTCGAACGGCCGCGTCTTGTAGCCGCTGGACGCCTTGATGGTGTTGCCGTGCATGGGATCGCAGGACCAGACCACCTTGCGCCCCTCGGCCTTGACCCGGCGTACCAGGGGCGGCAGTTTTTCCATCACCTCGACATCGCCCATGCGGGCGATCAGGGTCAGGCGCCCGGCTTCATTTTCGGGGTTCAAGGTGTCGATCAGGCGGATCAGGTCATCCGCCTCCATGCTCGGGCCGGCCTTCAGGCCCAGGGGATTGTGGATGCCCCGGCAATATTCGATATGGGCGCCGTCGGCCTGGCGGGTACGGTCGCCGATCCAGACCATATGGGCCGAGGTATCGTACCAACCGCCCATGCGGGTGATGGTGTCCTCGCGCGTCATGGCCTCTTCGTAGTTCAGCAACAGCGCTTCGTGAGAGGTATAGAAATCCGTTTGCCGCATTTCCGGCACGCTGTCGCCGTTGATGCCGCAGGCTTCCATGAATTCCAGGGCCTCGGTAATACGGCCGCACAATTCGCCGTAACGGGTGCCCGTATCGGTGCCGTCAACGAAGTCCAGGTTCCAGCGGTGGATCTTGTACAGATCCGCGTAGCCGCCCTGGGCGAAGGCGCGCAGCAGGTTCAAGGTCGCCGCCGCCTGGGAATAGGCGGTCAACAGACGGTTCGGATCGGGCTGGCGCGAGGCATCATCGAAATCAATGCCGTTGACGATATCGCCGCGATAGATCGGCAGCTCGACGCCATCGATGGTTTCGGTGGGGCTGGAGCGCGGCTTGGCGAACTGCCCCGCCATGCGGCCCACCTTGACCACGGGCACGGCGCCACCAAAGGTCAAGACCACGGCCATCTGCATCAGCACACGAAAGGTATCGCGGATATTGTTGGGATGGAATTCGGCGAAACTTTCGGCGCAATCACCGCCCTGCAGCAAAAAGCCATCGCCTTCCGACACCTGGGCCAGCTTGCGGCGCAGAGCGTTTACCTCGCCAGCGAAAACCAGCGGCGGGAAACTGCCGAGTTTATCCAAAACGCCGTCCAGGACCGCCTGGTCCGCGTATTCCGGCATTTGCAAGGCCGTACGTTGCCGCCAGCCGTCAGGGTTCCATTGCGTAGGCATAACTTCATTCCCCAGGAAAAGAAGCGCCTTGTATACGGTAAGCGGCAGGGCTTTCCAAGGGTGCTAAGTGGTTTTGCGCCGCTGTGTGAAAATGCCGAAAGGCGTGGTCAACCAGGTCAGCCACGCCAGAACAGCGGTGGGAGGGCCGTGCGGCTGGCAGATTTATCACGTTTCGGTTGATTTGCCGTTCCCATGCACCATAATCGATTGGCGCGGTATGAGAGGGTGATGGGTGAGCGGCAGCGGCGTCCATGAAATGTTGAACGGGGTAATCCAGGCTGTTGGCCTGGATTTGTCCGGGTTCACGCTGTTGGCTGTCTGGCTGGCGTCGTTCGCGCTCGCTAAAAAGCTGTTGGGCGGTAGCCGGAAGGCTGACCGGGGCCGCCGCATTTGGGCGTGGTTAGCCGGGAAACTGCATAGTCGCTTAAGGAACCTCTATGGCGATGGCATCACGTTGCTGCTTTCCTGGCTGGACAGGGGGGCCGGCGATGACTTCCTGGAAAAGGCCGCGCGCCTTCAATCTCGAATTGCCTTTCGAAATCCGTCGCCGTGGAGTTATGGGCTCTACGATCTGACCCTTAAATTGGCGTTGGCCTATCCATTGCTGTTCTTCGTTGTGGGATGGATGTTGTGGGGCGGTACGGTAACCGGCCTGGACACCTTCCTGCCACCCGAACCCGAAGTGCTGGCGCGAGCAGTTAACTTCGCCGGTTTCGTGGTTTTCCTCGTATGCTTTGTTCAGTTTCTACGATCTTCAGGCTGGCGCTCAGTTATCTACCTGTTGTTCACTGTCGCTGTCGCTGTCGCTGTCGCTGTCGCTGGCGCTGGCACTGTCGCTGTCGCTGGCGCTGGCGCTGGCGCTGGCGCTGTCGCTGGCGCTGGCGCTGTTGCTGTCGCTGTCGCTGTCGCTGTCGCATATGTATTCGACCGTGTTTCAAGCGCGCGTGGCAAGTCAATTTTTCTTGTTGTTCATTGGTTCGTTTTCACCGGTGCGGCCCTCGCCGCAATCTTTTTTGCCGTGCATATTCAAGGCGGCGGACAGATGAAAGCGTTGCCGTTGCTGGTGTTTTTTGCCTTGTTGCCTCTGGTCAATGCGCCTTTGGATTGGCTATCGTTGGGGTTGACGCGCGGCCTGTTGCGTTATGGCCTGGCCCTTGGGGGCGCTTGGCGCGTCGCCGTAATTTCCCTTGTCGATATAGTACTGGCCGGGATCTTGATATTTCCCCTGGCGGCAATTACGACGGCCATGCTTGGCCTCGCCAATTGGCTCGCGGTCCTGGCCGGGGGCGAGGCAGTCCTGCCGATTGCCCCATTGCTGCGGGCCATGGCCGAAACCCCCGCCGATCCGGCCCACTACTGGGTTTACCTTATGCTCCTTTCCACGCTGTTTCCGTCTCTGGTTCATATCCTGGGTGGCTTCGTGGGGTTGATGCTGGCTTGTCTCCAACCAATTTTTGAATCCGCCGTACAGGCGCAGGAATTCGTGGAAACGGAGGGCGGCGGCGACGTCACCAAGGACACGGTATTGCTCTATGTCTATCCCGCCTTCGCGGCGACGGGTGTGACGGCCCTTGTCTCGCTGATCTGGCTGGCCGGGGCGGCGGTGCCATTGATCGAGACGGCGGTGTATCAATTCGCGGCATGGCTGCTCGCCACGGCGGCAGGCGTTGCGGGACTCTTTCCGGTTTAGGCAAGGCCGCAATCAGCTTGGTGGCGAATTACTCCGCCGCTTGCGCTTCGGGCGGGGTCCATTTGCTGCGCATGGTGACCAGTTCCTCCGCCGCCGAGGGGTGGATACCGACGGTGGCATCGAACTGTGCCTTGGTGGCATTACAACGTAGCGCGATGCCGATGCCCTGGACCATTTCGGCGGCGTCCGGGCCGACCACGTGACAGCCGAGCACCCGGTCCGTCTTGGCATCGACGATCAGTTTCATCAGGGTCTTTTCCTCTGATGGCGTCAGGGTGTGTTTCATGGGCGTGAAGCTGGATTTGTAGATATCCACCTCGCCGATCTCGGCCCTGGCCTGTTCCTCCGTTAGACCAACCGTGCCGACGCTGGGCTGGCTGAAGACAGCCGCGGGGACATCCACGTGATTGGGCTGGCGGGGATTATTGCCAAAGACGGTATCGGCAAAGGCATGCCCCTCCATCAGGGCCACTGGAGTGAGCGCGATGCGGTCGGTCAGGTCACCCACCGCATGAATATTCGGCACGCTGGTTTGCGACCATGCATCAACCATAACGGCGCCGCCCTTGGCCAGTTCCACGCCGACGGCTTCCAGGCCCATATCGCCGCTGTTGGGGTGGCGGCCCGTGGCATACATGATCAGGCCCGTATCCAGGCTTTCGCCGTTGGTCAGGCTGAGGCGATAGCCGGTTGCGGTCTTTTCGATTGCCGTGACATTGGTATCGGTGCGCAGGTCGATGCCCTTTTTGCGGATTTCGCCCGCCAAATGGTTGCGTACGTCCCAATCAAAGCCGCGCAGGATCTGTTCGCTACGGTATAATTGCGTCACCTTGCGGCCCAAGCCATTGAAAATACCGGCGAATTCCACCGCGATGTAACCACCGCCCACAATAGTGATGTGTTCGGGCAGGGTCTCCAAGTGAAAGGCTTCATTGGAGCTGATGGCGTGCTCGATACCGGGCACATCCGGCATGGTCGGGGTGCCGCCGGTGGCCAAGAGGATATGTTCCGCCGTGACCGTTTCGCCGGCCACTTCGATGGTATGAGCATCCGTCAGGCGGGCCCGGCCGTCATAGCGGCGCACGCCGGCGCCATCCAGCATGCTGATATAAATACCGTTCAGGCGGTCGATTTCCTTGTCTTTGTTGGCGACCAGTTTGGCCCAGTCAAAGCTGGCCTTACCCACGGTCCAGCCAAAGGCCTCCGCATCCTCGAAATCCTCGGAAAAGTGCGAGGCATAGACGAATAGTTTCTTTGGCACGCAGCCCCGGATGACACAGGTGCCGCCATAGCGGTATTCCTCGGCCACGGCCACACGGGCGCCATGAGAGGCCGCGATGCGCGAGGCCCGCACGCCGCCCGAACCGGCGCCAATCACGAACAGATCAAAATCATAGGCCATGGAATAGTCCCCTTTGGGCGCTGCCAGAAATCAGAAGTATCAGCTGTCTTACAGGTAAACTAAGCGTCCCCGTTGGCAATTCCAAGATAGAGCGTTAAAAGACACACAATCTTGAACATCGAAGACACCAGATAATGATAGGTATCCCCATGCGCATGCTGACTATTTTGCTTCTTGCCCTGTTGCCTGGCATCGCGCCTTCCATCGCTGCGGCGGCGGCGCCGGAGGCCCGCAAAGCTCTGGCCGAAGCCAAAGCCTTGAGTTGCGCTTTCAAAACCGCGATCGAGACCAATTGGGAAGTTGACCGCTTCAATACCAAGCAACAAAAAGGCTTCAAATTCAGTATCGAAGGCATCAACACGGCCCGGGGCAACGCCAAGGCGGTTAGCGGTCAGGGTGCCAGCCATCTGGAAATGGTCGCGCTGTCCAATGTGCGCCATTTCCTCGGTTTCACCGCGTCGGGCGATTTGAACGTGACCTCGGTCCATGGCCAATTCTCTGACAAGTCCGGCGAATTCCTGGCCAGCCATTCGGTGCATATGGCCAGTGAACCGCCCCGGACCTTTCAGCATTTCGGCGGTTGTAAGGCAAAAGCCGAGTAAACAAGTCCGCCGGGCCGTACCCGTGTCTGGACAGCGACTGGGCGGGGGGCTATTTTCCGGCCGCCTGCCGGGTGTGCCATCGGCGTAGCGAATATATGAACTAGAGTGGTTGGATAGATCGAAATGCAAAGCGCGAACGATATCCGCAAGGCGTTCCTGGACTATTTCGCGGCGGCGGGGCACGAGGTTGTCGCCTCCTCGCCCCTGGTGCCGCACAATGATCCCACCCTGATGTTCACCAACGCGGGCATGGTGCAGTTCAAGAACGTCTTCACCGGTGCCGAGGCACGGCCCTATCAGCGCGCCGCCACCTCGCAAAAATGCGTTCGTGCGGGCGGCAAGCACAACGATCTGGATAACGTCGGCTACACCGCGCGCCACCACACGTTTTTCGAGATGCTGGGTAATTTCTCCTTCGGTGACTATTTCAAGGACCACGCGATCGAGCTGGCCTGGAACCTGATCACCAAGGAATACGGCCTGGATGCCAGCCGCCTGTTGGTCACGGTCTATCATGACGACGATCAGGCCTTCGATCTGTGGCGCAAGATTGCCGGCCTGCCCGAGGACCGCATCATCCGCATTGCCACTTCGGACAATTTCTGGGCCATGGGTGATACCGGCCCCTGCGGGCCGTGCTCCGAGATTTTCTTCGATCACGGCCCCACCATCCCCGGCGGCCCGCCCGGCAGCCCGGACGAGGACGGCGACCGCTTTATCGAGATCTGGAACCTGGTCTTCATGCAGTTCGAACAGTTGAGCGCGGAAGAGCGCGTGGAGCTGCCGAAACCCTCGATCGATACCGGCATGGGCCTGGAACGTCTGACCGCGTTGTTGCAGGGCACCAACGACAACTACGACATCGATCTGCTGCGCACCATCATGGTAGCCTCGGCCGAATTCACCGGCGTCGATGTGGATGGCGATCATAAATCCGGCCACAAGGTGATCGCAGATCATCTCCGCGCCTCGTCATTCCTGATCGCCGACGGCGTGCTGCCGTCCAACGAAGGGCGCGGCTATGTGCTGCGCCGGATCATGCGCCGGGCCATGCGCCATGCTCATATGATGGGCGCCAGTGATCCCCTGATGTGGCGGCTGGTACCCACCCTGGTTGGAAAAATGGGCCAGGCGTTTCCCGAATTGGTCCGGGCCGAGGCCCTGATCACCGAGACCCTGCGGGGCGAGGAAAGCCGCTTCAAACAGACCCTGGAGCGTGGTCTGCATCTGTTGATGGGCGAAGTGGACAAACTGAGCGAGACCGAGTCGCTGCCGGGCGAAGTCGCCTTCCGTCTATACGACACCTACGGCTTTCCCCTGGATTTGACACAGGATGTGCTGCGCGGCCAGAACCGTGCGGTGGACACGAAAGGCTTCGATGTGGCGATGGAGCGCCAGCGCACCGAGGCGCGGGCATCCTGGGCCGGCTCCGGCGAGACTGGCACGGACGCTATCTGGTTCGAGTTGCGGGAAGACTGCGGCGCCACGGAATTCCTGGGCTATGACAAGGACCAGGCCGAGGGCGAAGTGCTGGCCCTGGTCGTGGATGGCAAGCGGGTCGAGGCGGCGGAGGCCGGCGCCGAGGTTTCCATTCTGGTCAATCAAACGCCATTCTATGGCGAGTCCGGTGGTCAGCAGGGCGATGCGGGCCAGATGAATGGTGCTGACGGCCTGAGTATTCAGATCACCGATACGCAAAAGCGCGTGGCCGATTTGCACGTGCATCGCGGCACGGTTCAGGCCGGCAGTCTGAAAGTCGGCGATGCCGTCGAAATAGTGGTCGACGATGCCCGGCGCAATCAATTGCGCGCCAATCATTCAGCCACTCATTTGCTGCACGCTGCTCTGCGTAACCGGCTGGGTGCCCATGTCACCCAAAAGGGCTCCATGGTGGCGCCGGATCGGCTGCGTTTCGATATCAGCCAGCCCAGGGCGGTGACGGCCGAGGAACTCGCCCTGGTCGAGCAAGACGTGAACGAACAAATCCGCGTCAATACCGCCGTGCGTACCGGGCAAATGACCCCGGACGAAGCGGTGGAGCAGGGCGCGTTGGCGTTGTTTGGTGAAAAATACGGCGACGAGGTTCGTGTTGTTTCCATGGGCGATGGCGGTGATGCATCCTATTCGACCGAGCTGTGCGGCGGCACCCATGTGCGCAGCACCGGCGATATCGGCGCCTTTACGGTGATCAGCGAAAGCGCGGTGGCGGCGGGTGTGCGTCGGATCGAGGCCTTGACGGGTGCCGCGGCCCTGGCCCATTTCCATGAACAGGATGGTCAATTGCGCGCGGCGGCGGATCTGTTGAAGACCACGCCCGCCGACCTGCCTGATCGTATCGGTGCCCTGTTGGAAGAGCGCAAGAAGCTGGAACGGGATTTGAGTCAGGCCCGCCAGGCGCTCGCGCTTGGCGGCGGCGGCAAAGGTGAAGATAACGGCGCCAAGGATGTGGGCGGGATCGCCTATTCGGGCCGCCGCATGGACGATGTGCCGGCCAAGGAATTGCGCGGCATGGTCGATGCGGCCAAACAAAAGCTCGGCTCCGGCGTGGTCGCCTTTATCGCCGTGAACGAGGGCAAGGCGGCCCTGACCGTAGGCGTTACCGATGATCTGACGGATCGTTTGAGCGCCGTGGATCTGGTGCGCGCGGGCTCGGCCGCGGTGGGCGGCAAGGGCGGCGGCGGGCGCCCGGACATGGCGCAAGCCGGTGGCCCGGACGGCAATGCCGCCGATGCCGCCTTGAGCGCCATTGAAGATGCCATCGCGACGGCTGCGTCTGGATAGGCGATGGCCATGAAACAGCGGCTCTATGATCTGCTGGAGGGTGGCAACCGCGCTACGGCGAGTCAGCGCGCCATAGACCTATGGCTGGGCCTGCTGATCGTTGGCAATGTGCTGGCGGTGGCGTTGGAATCCGTGGCCCGATTTCACGACCACTATGGCGGCGCCTTCGCGGCTTTCGAGATTTTTTCCCTGGCCGTGTTCAGCGCGGAGTATGTCATCCGCCTGTGGGTCTGTACCGAGCATCCGCCATTGAAGCGGTTGGCGCCTGGCGCGGCGCGGCGGCGCTATGCCCTATCCCCCTTCATGATCATTGATCTGCTGGCTATCCTGCCCAGCCTGATTGTCTCCATCATCGGCGTCGATCTACGTTTCCTGCGTATCTTCCGCCTGTTGCGCCTGTTGAAACTGGCCCGTTACTCCCCCACCATCATCACCCTGGGGCGGGTGCTGTATGGTGAACGCCGGGCCTTGTTCGCCGTGGTCATCATCATGTTCGGCCTGTTGATGCTGTCGGCCTCGATCATGACGATCATTGAGGGCGCGGCGCAGCCGGAGGATTTCGGCTCCATCCCCGCCGCCATGTGGTGGGCCCTGGCGACCCTGTCCACGGTGGGCTATGGCGATGTGGTGCCCATCACCGCGCTGGGGCGGATGTTCGGCGGTGTGGTCACTTTGTTGGGGGTGGCCATGTACGCCCTGCCCATCGCCATCATCGCGGCGGGTTTTACCAATGAAAGCCGGCGCCGGGATTTCGTCATTACCTGGGGCATGGTCGCCCGGGTGCCGCTGTTCGCCAAGCTGGACCCCGTGGCCCTGTCGAAAGTGGGTGGCTTGTTGCGCTCCAAGTCCGTGCCTTCGGGTTACGAGATCGCCCATCGCGGCCAACCCGCCGACAGCATGTTTTTCATCGTCTCGGGCGAAGTCGTGGTCGATATCGACGACCACCGCGTGACGTTGGAGGAGGGTGATTTCTTCGGCGAAATCGCCCTGTTGCATGACACCACGCGCCGGGCGCACGCCTACGCCGTCACCGAATGCCGCCTGATGCAATTGATGAAAAGCGATTTCCACGGCCTGATGGAGACCGAGCCGACCTTGCGCGCTGAAATCGCCGAAGTCGCCGCTGAACGCTTGCGCCAGGGCGAATGGTCCCACGGTGATATACCGGACGATGAAATCAAGGATCAGCCGTTGCGGGGGGAGTAAGTCATCGCGGCATGCTCTAAACCCAATCACCCGGGGGCACCACATAAGGCGAAGCCGCCAGCGTGACTTCCGGCTTGGGCTCGGCGCGGAAGATGCTGCGCAGGTGGACTTCGTCGGGGCCGTCGCCGATCCGGAAGGCTCTGCTCCAGGCGAAGGCATCGGCCACTGGGGTGCCGTCGTAGCCGCCCATGGCGCCGAACACCTGCACCGCCCGGTCGGCGATGCCGTAATAGCCCTGGGCGATGGCCACCTTGAGGATCGATAGATCGCGGTAGGCGGATTTTTCGCCCATCGCATCAACCTGGGCCGCGACCTTGCGCAGCAACAGGCGCATTTGTTCCGTTTCGACCCGGCTATGGGCGATGGCGTATTGCACCGTGTCGTAACCTTCCAGGGCGCGGCCGAAGGCGTGGCGCTCCAGAGCGCGGGCGTACATCAGCTCGATCAGCAATTCGCACTGGCCGATGGCCCGCATGGAATGATGCAGGCGCGCAGGGGCCAGGCGGGCCTGCGAGACCGCGAAGCCTTCACCTTCCTCGCCCAGTAGATTTTCTTTTGGTACCCGGACCTGGTCAAAATTGATTTCCGAGGCCGGGCCGTTCGGTTCGGAATAGCCGAAAAAGGCATTGGCGCCGCCGACCGTGACACCGGCTGTTTCGCGGGGGACGAGGATAACGCTATGGCGCCGATTCTGGGCCGCGTCGGGATTGCTGAGCCCCAAAAATAGATAAAATCGGCAACGTTCATGGCCGCCGCCGGTGATGTACCATTTCCGGCCGTCAACTATGTAGTCGTCACCATCCGGGGTGATGGTGGCGGCGATGTTCTTGGCGTCCGACGATGCCGCGCCGGGCTCGGTCATGGCAAAGGCGGACTGGCAATCGCCGTCCAACAGTGGTTTCAGCCATTGCTCTTTTTGTTCCTCGGTCGCATACCGCTGCAGGGCGACCATGTTAGGCACGTCGGGCCATTGGCAGTTGAAGACTTTCGAGGACCAAAAAGCCCGCCCCAGCAATTCGGCTACAATGGAGTAGTCCAGATTGCTCATGGACAATCCGGGCTGACGATCGGTCAGGTCCGTGTGCGCCATATTCCATAGGCCCATGGATTTGGCCTTGGCGCGCAGTTCGTCAAGAAACGGTGGGTCCAGTTCGCCATCCTGTTTGGTGGAGCGGATCATCTCGCGGTTTCGCGGTAGGATGTCCTGTTCGAACATTTTGCGGACTTGATCGAGGATCGCATTAGCCTCGGGTGATGGTGTCAGGTCCATGGCGTGGTTCCTTCAAAATACAAACAGGGCCCGCCATCACTGACGGGCCCTGCATTGTAACGCGGAAAAGGCTGGAGCCGTTAGGCCATGGCCTTTTGCAAGTTGGTGTCCAGGGCGTCCAGGAACTGGTTCGTGGTCAGCCATTTTGCGTCGGGTCCGATCAGAATTGCCAGATCCTTGGTCATGTCACCGGACTCGACCGTCTCCACACAGACCCGCTCCAGGGTCTCGGCGAAATTGGTCACATCCGGAGTTTCATCCATGCGGCCGCGATGCTTCAGACCACCGGTCCAGGCGAAGATCGAGGCGATGGGGTTGGTCGAGGTCTCGTTGCCTTTTTGATGCTCGCGGTAATGGCGGGTGGCGGTGCCGTGGGCGGCTTCCGCCTCCACCGTCTTGCCATCGGGCGTCATCAGGATCGAGGTCATCAAGCCAAGCGAGCCAAAGCCCTGGGCCACCGTGTCCGACTGCACATCGCCGTCATAGTTCTTGCAGGCCCAGATGAACTCGCCTTCCCATTTCAGGGCGCAGGCCACCATGTCATCGATCAAACGATGCTCGTAGTTCAGGCCTAGTTCCTTATACTGCTCGGCGTACTCGGCCTCGAAGACCTCCTGGAACAGATCCTTGAAGCGGCCGTCATAGGCCTTCAGGATGGTGTTCTTGGTGGACAAGTAGACCGGCCATTTGCGCTGTACGCCATAGCTCAGGCAGGCACGGGCGAAATCGCGGATGGAATCGTCCAAATTGTACATGGACATGGCCACGCCGCCGCCGGGGAAATCAAAGACCTCGCGCTCGATCACCTCGCCGCCGTCCTCGGGCTCGAACTTCATGGTCAGCTTGCCCTTGCCGGGCACCACGAAATCCGTCGCGCGGTATTGGTCACCAAAGGCATGGCGGCCGATCACGATGGGGTGGGTCCAGCCAGGCACCAGGCGCGGTACGTT
>Ga0233439_10004115_pt1 | contig 14386 bp, 18 predicted proteins | sample SI_123_September_6_FD_182713 | JGI IMG/M metagenome (GOLD analysis project Ga0233439, IMG submission 182713) | Seawater microbial communities from Saanich Inlet, British Columbia, Canada - SI_123_September2016_100_MG | ecosystem: Environmental > Aquatic > Marine > Inlet | place: Canada: British... | reverse complement strand
ATCTAGAAACTCCAGCCAAAGCGTTTGTAAGAAAGATGCCACAAAAGGGAAGCACAGTTATTGATGAGCAGACAGGAGAGAAATATTATGCAGAGTAAAAGACGAACTGATTTTGGGATACCACATTTATTATCATAAAGTACGAGATCAGTATTCAACAAGAGATGGGAATTCGATCTCAGTATTCACTAAGAACAGAAAATAAAATAAGAGAAAAGTGAGGGTTTGTTTTATCCTCTTCCCATTGCTGCGTATTTGCCAGATCTTCCTTTAAGAAAGAAAGCTCCTGCAATACCACCGAATACGGCACCAGCAATAACTGCTGCACCAATAACACCGTCTGCACTAATGTATGGAGTTCCTGAGCCAGCTGCTGGATTTGCTGCAGCAGATGCGACTCTTCTTGTTTGAATCTCAAGTGCTTCTTCTAATGTGTATGATCCGGTTTGTCCTTCACTACCGACGTTACCCATGTATTGTGCAAATGCTACTGCACTTTCTGCATAGAGTCCTATAGTGAATACAGCGATTAAGGATGCTGCTAATAGTATTTTTGTATTCATACGATTTACCTGCTCGTTTTGTCTGACGAGACTTATTTAACTTTTATTCTGAACATCAAATTTCGATATAATGTACGAGATCAGTATAAGTAACGTTTAATTCTGCTCTATAATGAGCCAAATCATGGGAAGAATGCACACACACAGACATGGAAAATCACACTCCATTAGACCAGCTGTACTTCGTGCACCTTCATGGATTACACAAAGTCCAGCAGAAATTGAAGAATTAGTAATCAAATATTCTAAAGATGGTTTGACCCCTAGTCAAATCGGAATTAAATTAAGAGACCAACATTCAATTCCTCTAATCAAACCAATTGTCAAAAAAAGTATGGGTCAAATTTTAGAGGAAAATGATTTGAAAGCTGAGATGCCTGAAGATCTTGAAAATATTGTTAGAAAAGCAGTAGGTCTTCAAAAACACCTCAAAGCAAACAAAGGAGATAACAGAAACGTAAGATCTTTGGAATTAATTGAAGCCAAAGTTCACAGATTATCAGTATACTACAAAAGAATTGGAAGAATTGATAAAACATGGAAGTATAAATCCGTGGTTGCTCAACTAGAGTAATGACAAAATCATTAGATGAATCACTATCATTTTTCAAAGATAAAATTATAGATTGTATAAAATCAAAAAAGTCAATTTCAGTTACAACCCATATTGATTGTGATGGACTTACTTCAGGTAGCATCATTACAAAAGCCCTAATCAGAGCAGGAGCCAATTGTACAGTTAGAACATCAAAAGAATTTAGCAGAAATGTTCTAGAATCATTCAAAACAGATTCTAGAGATTTTCATGTAGTGACTGATCTAGGAGGAGGTTTTGCAAATGAATTAGACAAAACATTAGGAGATAATTGGATTGTTTTAGATCATCATCAAATTCCAGATGAGGAATTAGATAATCCAAATGTCATAAATTCTTGGAAGTATGGAATTGATGGGGGAGCAGACATTTGTTCTGGAGGAATGGCATATCTAGCATCAGAAGCACTAGATGAAAGGAATTCAGATTTGTCTGCATTAGCCATTGTTTCTGCATTAGGTGATAGACAAGACCAAGGAGAAAGAAAATCATTTACAGGTAAAAATTTTGAAATTGCAAATACAGCCAAAGACCTAGGTTTAGTGGAAATTGATTTAGACTTGTTATTAGTTGGAAGAGAGACTAGGCCTCTTGCAGATGCGCTTGCATTTACATCTCAACCATTTATCGAAGGGTTAACCTGGAATAGAGAAGCATGTTTTTCATTACTAAAATCATCAGGAGTTAATCTCAAGGAAGAGGGTAGATGGAGAGTACCAGCTGAGCTAAATGAAGAAGAGAAAAAACAAGTCATAGAATCAATTACAAAATATGCATCTGGAAAAAATGCTACTGAATTAATGTCAGAATTAATCGGATATACCTATACATTTCCAAGAGAAGACAATAGAAGTTTCTTGAGAGATGGAAGGGAATTTTCAACTATGCTAAACTCTTGTGGTAGAATTAATCGTTCAGGGGTAGGAATGGCAGTATGTATGGGAGACAGAAATAAGATCCTACGAGAAGCTGAAACCATTCTAACAGATTACAGAAAAATGATTAGAAAATACATGAATATTTTATCAAATGAAAGATGGAGAATTTCAGAAAGTGAAACATGTGTAATGGTAAATGGTGAAGACATAGTTCCAGAAACAATGACAGGAACTATTTCATCATTAATTGCAGGTTCACCAAAAAACTCTGGAAAAATTGTAATACTGAGAACCAAGGCAGAAGAGAATACAATAAAGTTCTCATCAAGAAAATCTTTTGGATGTACATCAGACATCAATCTTAGTGAAATAATGAGAAATGGTGCTGAGAAATTTGATGGTATTGGAGGAGGTCATAATGCTGCTGCAGGGGCCAAAATAACTAAAGACAAATTGGATGAATTTCTTAACTATTTAGAAGTAAATGTCGTTAACGTGTCAAGTTCAGGTAATTCTCAATAACATATCAAAAGAAAAAGCCGAAACTGTGAAAAAAGCCTTAGAACCAGACAATGTAGATTTTCCAGAAGGATTGAGTCTTTATGTTGAAAATATTGATAACAAACTTGTTTTTAATTTTGAAAGTAAAAAGAATATGAAACAGCTTACAAGTACAGTTGATGAAGTCATGGAACATATCCAAGTTGCTCTAAAGGTGATTGAATAGTGCTAGATCCTAAACTAATCAAAGAAAAATCGCAAGTAATTCGGGATATGCTCAAAGCAAGAGCTGTTGATTTTGATTTAGACACATTAATTGAATCTGAGCGAAAAAGACGTGGATTTATTGTTAAAACAGATGAATTAAGAAAAAAGAAAAATCAAGTCGGTTTAGAGATTTCACAAAAAAAGAAAGCAGGAGAAGATGCATCTTCAATTTTGTTAGAAATGAAAGAAGTCTCATCTGAATTATCAAAATTAGAATCTGAACAAGAATCAGTTGAAAAAATATATTCTAAATTAGCATTAACCATTCCAAACCTTGTTCATGAATCAGTTCCCATAGGAGTAGATGAGAATGCAAATAAAGAAATCAAAAAATGGGGAGAAATTCCAAATTTTGATTTTAAAATAAATGATCACATAGATATCTCTGAGAATTTAGATTTAGTAGATCTAGAAAGAGCTGCCAAAGTAGCAGGAGCCAGATTTTATTATTTGAAAAATGATCTTGTTAGATTAAATCAATCATTAATTCACTATGGACTAGATTTTCTTGCAAAAAAAGAATATTCACTTGTTCAACCCCCATACATGATTAATCGAGAATCTATGGAAGGGGCTGTAATTGCAGATGATTTTGAAGAAGTAATCTACAAAGTTGAAGATGAAGATCTATACATGATAGGAACATCCGAACACGCCATGGCAGCAATGAGAGCAAAGGAAATCCTGGAAGGTAAAGAACTACCATTAAGATATGCAGGAGTTAGTCCATGTTTTAGAAAAGAGGCAGGGGCTCATGGAAGAGATCAGAAAGGAATTTTCAGAGTTCATCAATTTGACAAAATTGAACAATTCGTATTTTCAAGACCAGAAGATTCTTGGAAAGAGCATGAGAAAATGTTAGCAGTAGCTGAAGAATTTTATCAAAACTTGGAAATTCCTCACAGAGTAATGTTACTATCATCTGGAGATATGGGAAAGGTTTCTGCAAAAACATATGATATTGAATCTTGGATGGCAGGACAAAACGCATACAGAGAAATTGTTTCATGTTCAAATTGTTTAGATTATCAAGCAAGGAGATTGAAAATTAGATTTAGAGATAAAACAAGTGAAGATACACAATACTTGCATACTCTAAACAGTACTTTGATAGCCACAACCAGGGTTATGGTATCAATAATGGAGAATTTCCAAACCAAAGATGGCCACATTAGAATTCCTAGTGTTTTACAGAGTTACATGGGAAATCAGAAAGAGATCTAGTGATATACCCTTATATTTTGGGTTCAAAGGTCGTAAAGAATTGGCACGTAGAAAAGGTCGAGTAAAGGACAAGTGGCGAGAAAAACGCTGGGTTACAGTACATGCACCAGATTCATTCAACAATGTCCCTATCGCATATGTTCCAATTACAGATGATGAAAATGCAGTAGGCAGAGTCATCGAAGTAACACTATATGATATTCTAAAAGGAGATCCTTCACAACATCAATACAAAATCTATTTCCAAATTCACAAAATTGATGGAGATAAGGCTACAACAATTTTCAAGAGATATGAATATTCAAAAGAATTTTTGCGTAGTTTAGTAAGAAGAGGATCATCAAAAATTAATTTCAGTATTGATATCAAAACTAAAGATGGCTATATTTTTAGAATTAAATTATTAGCTCTAACACATAGACAACTTAACACATCCAGACAACATGCTCTTAGATTAATTGCTCAAGAAGTAATTAACAAAACAATTCCAGAAATGACAATTGATCAATTTGTTCAAGCAACATGTTACAGTAAAATTAATTCAGATATCATGGCAGCATTCAAGAGAGTAATTAGAGTAAGACATGTAGGTCTAGAAAAAGTAAAACTCATTAGAACTGCAGACAAAGAAACAAAATTACTAGAAGCATAACCAACAGAGTTATTCTTTTACAATATTATGGTACATAAGATTGAGATTGCAATTGATGTAATTGTTCATGCAACCGAGGATATTTCAAAAATTTTCCAATCTTTTGAGGATGTTTTGAATCTTAAAGAAGAGGATTTTACACTTGAAGAAATAGAAGGACATTATGAAAATCCAATTATCATGGTAAAAGCAAAAATTGTAAAAAAACAGGCTCAAAATTTGATGAGTAGAATACTTGAACTCTTACCAGTTAAACAAATCAAGGAATTAACTGAAGAGATTGAAGAAAGAATAGACGATTCTAGGTTCCATATGAGATTAGATAAACAGGAGTTGATCAAAGGTAATCTGATAGTTAGTGAAAAAGAGACAATAAAATTAAAAATTCACACACCCATTTACAACAAAAAAGATACATTCAAAATATTTACAGAAATTTTTGACAGGGTCAACTAGATTAAATAGGAATAAAACAACTACACAATTTGGGAATGAGGAAACATTTGCCGCTCCAGTCTGAGCGAAAGCTTTGAAGACGCCGCGACGAACCGACCCATATTATCGATCAATAATTTTGAGTTGTGGATTTTGCAGACCATTTGAGGTATTATTTTAAATACGGATAGACAAACCCCAATATCGTGGCAGATTATGATGTTATAATCGCAGGAGGAGGTCTTGCAGGTACAATTACAGCTCAAGCTATATCTCACTATTCAAAACAAAATTTGAAAATTTTAATTGTTGACAGAAATACAGAATTTTTACCAGGTCGAAAATCACTAGCAGGATGGGTATGTGGTGATGCATGTTCCAAAGAAGCAGTTGATTTTATGTCAGAGAGAATCAAAGTTGAATGGACTAAACCAGAAATTGAACATGATGTAAAAGGAGTCATGGCATTTTCACCAGATAAAGAAACTTCAATTCCTTTTGATGGTGACGGATTTATGTTAAATCGTCAAAAATTGCCAGAAATTCAAAATGAAAGATGTAAAAAAATGGGTATTGAATTTGAATATGAAATTAATGTTATGGGTTTAATCTATGAAGGACAACAAGCAGTTGGAATACAAGGAGTAGATAACAAAACAAAACAGCCATTCAAAAAAACATCAAAAATTGTAATTGATGCAACAGGAGTCACATCTATGCTTAGAAACGGACTCCAAAACTCAACTAAAGTAGAAAAGAGAATCGATAGAAGAGATTTAGAATCAACTGGAAGATACATCATGCATTTTGAAAAAGGCCAAAATGATCTTACTGAATTTGATCCTGATTATTGTATTATTCATTTAGATCAAGATATTGCACCTGGAGGATATGGATGGGTATTTCCAAAAGGCGATACTAAAGTTAACATTGGTTTAGGAGTTGAAAAATCTCTACTAGATAAAAGAAACAAAAGATTAGGTAAAAAAGACAATGTTGAATCATTGATGAAAGAATATCTTTACAGAAACACTGCAATTAAAAATGCAAAATTATCAGAAGAGCCACAAGACATTAACAATAATTCAGGAGTGTTCCAAGTTTCAGTTAGAAGACAAAACGATTGCATGGTGTCAGGCGGATACGTAATGGTTGGAGATTCAGCATGGATGCCAAAACCAATTGATGCTGGCGGTATAGGACCTGCTTTGATTGCAGGTACAATTTTAGGAAATAATGTGGCTCAAGCATTAGAAGCAAATGATGTTTCTGAAGCAGGTTTATGGCAATACAATTTAGATTACATCAAAGAGTACGGATACAAAACTGCAGGTCTTGAACTCTTTAGACGATTAATTCAACAAATGTCTAATGAACAAATCAGTTATGGAATGAAACACTTTTTGGGTAAACTTGATGCTGAATCAATTAGTAAAGGTGAACATCCAGACTTTTCAGGACTAGGTAAGATTGGAATGATCATTAGAGGTGCAATGAATAAAACAGTTGCAAACGGACTCAGATATACGTCTCAAGAAAACCAATGGCTGGTAGAGCATTACAATAACTATCCAAAAGATCCATCAGGGTTTGATGTATGGAATAAAACACTACATCAAAGACTAGAAGAAGCATTTACAAAAATAGAAACATTTGATTCTTAGATCTAATATTAAATATTGTAGAAATCATTGAAAACACACTTTGGAAGAAGCTCAATATCTAGACTGGAATAATTCAATTCAAATTCTAAACAAGGCATACGAAGCAGGTCTTTTTGTACTCATAATAGGTCCAAAAGGAACTGGAAAAACATCCCTAGTTAGAGATTTTGCTAAAAATAAAAATATCAATTTAGACTCTATCAATTTTAGTTTAAGAACTAGAGAAAGTCATCTAGTGGGTACCAAAACTCTAACAGATGGAACAGTTAGTTTTGATGAAGGTCTGTTAATCAAATCAATGAAAAGCGGAGATATTCTTTATCTAGATGAAATTAATTCGGCAGAAGCAGATGTTTTACTTAGATTAGATGAAGCATTAGATGACAGACGTCAAATTGTATTAAAAGAATCAAGTGGAGAAGTTATCAAAGCAAAAGATAACTGGTTTACAGTAGCCACGATTAATCCATTAACACATAGCGGGACAAAAGAATTACCGCCACAATTGTTAAGCAGATTTCCAGTAAGAATTAGATTAGAATATCCACCAGAAAACATAGAATTAGAAATTATAAAAAAACATGTTTCAGGAAATCATGAATCAGAAATAATTCAAGCAATTAAACTAGCAAATACATTAAGACAAGCTGCTGCTGTTGAAGAATTATTTTATTCACCAAGTCTAAGAGAAACAATTGCTTTTGCTAAATTATTAGATAAAGGAATGACAGCAAAAGAAGTAGCTGAAATTGTTTTTGGGAATGTCTATACACAGTGGGGAGATATAGAATATCAAAAAGTAAGTGACATCATAACTTCAATGTTTGGAAACTAAATGCAAGCAATTCAATTACAAAATGATTCTTTAGTTGAAATAGCAACTTTTCTTGTTAGAAGGTGGTCTGAAAACGAAAACATCATTGTAGAAATTTCAGATAAAACAGAAACGAAAACACGTCTAAAAGAAAATAAAATCATCTTAACGCCAATAGAAAAAAGAATTGGAAATAATTTTCAAAAATATCGTCAATTTAGAACGTCACTATGGTATGAAGCCATGAGAATAAAATATTGTAAAAAAATTCTTAGTAATGATCATGCATTTGGATTTATTCTTAACACCATGGAGACTCAAAGAATTGAAAAGATAGGAAGAAAAATTTGGAGAGGTATGGATGAAGAAATTATTTTTAATTATACTTACATGCTGGTATCAAGGCCACAATTACACACAGTTTATGGAAAAGCAAGGATTGTAGAGGCATTTTATCAATATTTTATGTTTGGAGCGTTGAAAGGTGAAATACAATCAAGCAACTTTGAAAAAATAAAAAAAGCAACAGTTTTTGCAAAATCAATTGTTGATCAAGCAATTGAAAAAAAACAGGATACAGATTGGATTGAAAAAAATGTTGGTGAAATTATAAAAATATTAGATATTGATTCTCTCTTAACAATTCCAGTTTCTTTACCTTTTATGAAAGCAGGAATGGCATTATCAGAAGAAGAATTACTAAAAGTGCTTAAAGTAATTTCTAAAAATAAAGAAGGTGATTTAGGCACTATTGATCCAAAATCCGTAATTAAGGGGGAGGATGTTTACGATGAATACAAAGTACTATTAGATGAAAATAAAAAAACTGAAAATAAAGGATTGGCAACAGAAACAATAGGAATTCAAATTCCATCAACAAGAAATGTAGATGAAACAACAATCTATGACATGGGTTTGATTAATGGATTAAAAACAAAATTTAAAGAATGGAAAACAGGTTGGAAAGAACAACATCTTAGTTCAGGAGATGAATTTGATGAAGAAAATTACATTGAAGGTAATGAACCATTTTTTACAGATATTAAAAAATCAATTAAAACAAAAATTGTAATTTTATTAGATCATTCATCTAGTATTGCATCAGATGCAATTGAATATAAAAAAGCAACTCTAGCTTTATGTGAAGTATTATCTTTTCTTAAAGTGAAATTTGCAGTCTACGCTTTTAGCACTGAAAATAGATCAATGGTTTGTTGGTCAATTAAACCAGAAAATGTAAAATGGAATAGTATAACTGCAAAAAGATTAACACAAATTGTTGCTAACGGTTCAACACCATTGGCTGAAGTCTATGATAAAATGTTTCCAATTTTACAATCAAAGAGACCAGATATTTTTTTAACATTGACTGACGGAGAGCCATCAGATCCTGATGCAGTAAGAAATATGAGTAAATCTTTTAAAAATTTAGGAGTTAGTATGGTGGCTTTAGGATTAGGCCCAAATACAGTTAGAGCCACGACTATAGCAAATAATCTTAGGCATTTAGGATATGAGAAAACCATGGCAGTTAGTAGACTAAAAGATATCCCAAACAAGGTTATCGGTATTTTAGATGTATGAGATAAAATCAAAAATGAAGAAATTTCAAATAATATCAGATATTTTATATGAGCAAAAAATCGACTGCACCTAGAGAAAATATGTCAGAAACAAATTTTGATAAACCATTACTTGAAAAATTCGAACAAGAAATTTGGAATAAAATTCCACATTTAGAAGGAGAAAAAGTAGTAAATGCGACACCGCTAATTGATCTTACTAATGATTTCAAAGAATGTGCGAAAAAACTTTACAAATTAGATATCTCAGATTTAGATTTGAAAGTATATGGGAAATTTGATGCTAATTTATTATCAGGTTCAATCAAAATGAGACCGGCTATCCACATAATGCATGATGCAATTAAAACAGGCAAGCTAAAGAGTACTCAAGCAATTATAGAAGCAACATCAGGAAATTTTGGAATTGCTCTTGGACAAATGTCAAAACTTGGATTGACTGTAGTATCACTTGTTTCAAGAAAATTACAAGAAGGAGTCTTTAAGGAATTAAAAAATGAAAATATTCGCATAATGGATTTAGATATGGATATTTGTCCTGCTCCAGGAATGAAAGATAGTGATGTTGATGCATTAAAGGCAAAAGCAACAGCAGTAAACATTCGATCTCAATTAGTCGAATTAGGTTTTGATCCTACAATTTATGATAAATCTATTTCTGAAGTTGAAATGTTATTAGCTGCACAAGACATCATCAATCTAGCAAAGCTGCTTTCAAAAATTTATGATTGTTTTTGTCCAGAGCAATATGATAATGAATTAAACATTGAAGCTCATAGAACAATTACAGCAGTAGAAATTGATCAACAATTACGTGAGAATGGAGATTCATTAGAAGATTATAGAATTGTGTGTTCGTTTGGAACAGGTGGTACATCTGGAGGATTGAGCAAATACATGAATGAAAAATATGGAAAAAAGGCAATTCATGTAGTATTCCCAGTTCCAGGTCAAGATGTAGCAGGAATTAGAACGAAAGCAAAAGCAGATGGATTAAAGTTGTATGATCCAGAGGCATATGCTGCTCAACATGAAGTTGATTTTGGGCAGGGAAAACACTTACTCAAATTCTTTGTAGACAAAGGTCACAATATTGGTGAAAGTACTGCGTTGGCCCTATATTCTGTTTTAGAAATGCTCAGTAATGGCGATAAAGGTAAATTTGTAGTTGTAGTTGCTGATGGTATTGAAAAATATAGGAAAAATCTAGAAGCAATGTCAAACAATCAGCGTATGCAAGTCTCATTAGATGAAGCATCATCAAGTGTACAAGATTATGATAAAATAATATGGGTTCATACTTCATACACTCCAAAAGAAGAAGGAATTGAAATGATTGCTAAATCTTTAGGGGTAGATAAAGAAAAAATTGCAATACCAAAGGCAAGTACTGTCAATGAGTTATTATCGACACAACAAATTCCAGAAGAGTTAAACAAAGAACTAGAGGGTACCAAAGGCAAATCATTGTTAATCTGTATGGCTGGAAATACGTCATTGATGACTGCTCAAGTACTTGCAAGTAAAGGTATAGTCACTGAAAGTTTGAATGGCGGAATAACAGGTTTGCCTGAAGGACAAGGTAAAAATCCAGGCCAATATATCAAAGCAGCCACTGAATAATAGACTTGAAATGTCTTTCAATTTCACAACCATTTGCTGATTTAATTATTTCAGGAAAAAAGAATATAGAATTAAGAAATTGGAATACAAATTTTCGAGGAGAGTTATTGATTCATGCCCCACTAAAAATAAGAAATGATGATGTCAAGAGATTAAAAATTAATAAAAAATTTGTAACAGGCGCAATTATTGGTAAAGCCCAACTATATGATGTCAAAAAATATAACTCTACAAAAGAAATTAAATTGGATCAAAAATTTCATCACTCTATAAAAAAATTTCAAACTAAAACATTTGGATTTATGTTAAAGAATTCAAAATCATTAAGAATTCCAATTCCATGGAAAGGTCAATTAGGAATATTTGACGTAAACATTCCAAAAACAAAAATCAAAAACAAAGAAATTGTAACAGATATCATCGATGAAGAATATCGTTATCAATGGATTGGACATCATTAGGAAATTAAAAAATACAAAAAAATTTGGCTAGTACATATAAAGGGCATATATAGAGTCCACTCGTTATGCCTCAAACCAAACCCATGGTTAGTGTAGAAAATGTTGTGGCATCAGCATCAGTAGATCAAAAAATTGATCTTATTGATATTACTAAGAAATTTCCAGATACTGAATATCATCCAGAACAATTTCCAGGACTGGTATTTAGATTGACAAATCCTAAAACTGCAACTCTAATTTTTAGAACTGGAAAAATGGTGTGCACTGGAGCAAAATCTGAAGACATGGCAATTAAAGCTGTTAACACGGTTGTTCAAAAACTAAGAAAAGGAAAAATAAAAATAAAAAAAGATGCAGTAATTACAGTTCAAAATATAGTTGCATCAATAAATCTAGGTGGGAAAATTCATTTAGAAAAAGCGGCTCGAACATTAGCTAGAAGTATGTATGAGCCGGAACAATTTCCAGGACTTATTCACAGAATGTTAGATCCAAAAACGGTATTATTGTTATTTGCATCAGGAAAATTAGTGTGCACTGGAGCAAAAAAGGAATCAGATGTTTATCGTTCAGTTCACAATGTACATGCATTATTAGAAGAAAAATCTCTAATGATTTATGATCAATAATTTTTGGTTGAACTGAATTGGCTAAAGATATTTTTGAGGATGAAAAAATTAAATTAACTCCCGAAAAAGGTTTTGATTTAATTGGTATAGATTATTTTGCAGAGCCTGGCAATCAATTGTATCTAGTAGAACATTTTGAAATGTATCAAGATGCTCTAAATGCAAAAAAAGATCGAAAAATTCAGGATGAATATTTTGTATTATACAAAGGAACAGGGAATGAGTATTTCTGTAGATAGATTAGAAGAATCATAGAACTTTACTAAATTTTACACAATCTCTTATCATTTAGTTAAAAAGACTGGAAATAGTGCCTAATGAAACAAGCGATTTAATTGATACATTATATGAAAAAGAAATCCCAATCCAAACTCAACAAATATCTAAACAAATCAATCGTAAAAGTCCAAAAGCAAAATACCAAATTTTTGATGAGTCTGAGTTTACACGAGGAAGAGAAGTTCTAGGTGATCTTATTGTACATGGCATGATAGCCTCAGGGGGCACAGATATTGATTGGTTAATTGAGCATAGAGGAGGATTTATCATTTTAGAATTCAAGGGATTTCATAATGATAAAATCAACATAGCAAAAGGGCAAATGATAGCATATGAGAAATTGCATGAGAAATTAAACATGGCAACAAAATGTTATCTATACGTTGTTGGATGTGACGATATTGATTTCTCTAATCCAGATTCAACAATATGGATTTTTGAAATGAATCAATGGAAGTCAGGGGTAATACCAAAAAACACTACAGACATCTATGATAATGATGTAGGTAAACAAAACAAATTCATCGTTTATCGTGAATATATGAATGAGATTAGCGTAGAGAAATTACGAGATTTAGTAGATTCACATTGGAAAGAATTTGAATAAATCATGTGGTAAATGAAAATGTGTTAGATTTGATTTCCTTACCATCATCTACTAAAATTGTATAAGTACCAGATTTTTCCCATCCTGAACCGCCTGCAATAGCTAAAGTTGAAAATTGTCCATTATTTTTCAAAGATATTTGTTCTGCCCACACAAGTTCATTATTTTGATTCTTTATTGAAAGATTCACAGTTCCGATAGAAGTAGATACGCCACTAATTGAAATTAAATCCTTTTTGTTGTATGATTCTAAATCAGTTTGAATTGATAGTGAAAGTGGTGTATTGTTTAATGGAGTGTTAATTGTAGTTCCAGTTGGAAGGACATTAAAAGAAACTGCAGCTGCAATAATTATTATTAAAGCTAATCCACCAATACCAAACATAATTTTTTTATTTTTTGATTTTAAATATGATATTCTCGGTACTTCAGTTTGAAATGATTGAGTTTGCTGAATAGGTTGAATTTCAGGCATTTGAACATCCGGAACTAATGGTTTGTCTGCAACTGAAGGAGTTGGAGTAAATTCAGGTTTTTTTCCTAGATGTTTTTCAGCTAATTTTCTCACATAGTTTCTTTCATAATTACTAATAATCTCATTATGTTCACATGCCCTACAAATTTGCTTCAAAATTCTATCATCTCCAAAATCCTTATCCAAAAGTGATTTTACATCATCCAGTAAGGGATCAGTCATGTGTATTTTCTCTCAAATTGATTATTTATGAATATATGTCAGATAGCTATTTTGCACAGACTTTTTGGGCTTGTATTATGACTGTTCGAATGTAATCCTTAGCAGTTGAATCAGTGACCCCCATTTGTTTTGCTCTAAGATAAAGATCAACTTCTTTAGGATTTATCAAATAACACTTCAAAAGATAATTTAGTCTATGAGACCTTTTTTCATCACTTTTCATAGTTTTATTTTTCTCAGATACTAAAAAAGTCAGAGGATTATGACATAACCCACCAGAGCCTATAGTATCACAAAATTTGAATAAAAACATATGATCTTTTTTAAACAATACGAAAAAAAGAATTCAAATGAAACGAATTGAGGCAACGGTTCAAGCAACCAAAATTGGGGCAGTAACTGAAGCAATAAATGATATTGTTGGAGGATACACCATTCTGGAAGGTAAAGGCAGAGGTTCTGGAGCCAGACAAGAAATGAGATCTGGAAGAGGAACAGGTACAATTACTGCAGAATTCAATCAAGTTGCAACTGTTAGTACAATTGTAGATGACTCAGACGTAGAGAAAATTTCAACAGCAATTGCTGATGCAGCTTTTACAGGCAAAGGCGGAGATGGAATTATTATTGTATCCAGTGTGGATAGCGTTCTGAATATTGCATCTAAAAAGAGTGGTTCTGAAGCCCTCTAATCATTTTCTTTTATTAAAATTATACAATACATGGATTAATACAAATTAAACTGCTGAGAGGGTGACAACCTCCTCTCAGGATGGTATCCCTTTGGGTGTGGTATCCCAAAATCAGTTCGTCTTTTACTCTGCATAATATTTCTCTCCTGTCTGCTCATCAATAACTGTGCTTCCCTTTTGTGGCATCTTTCTTACAAACGCTTTGGCTGGAGTTTCTAGATT
>Ga0233439_10004114_pt1 | contig 14390 bp, 13 predicted proteins | sample SI_123_September_6_FD_182713 | JGI IMG/M metagenome (GOLD analysis project Ga0233439, IMG submission 182713) | Seawater microbial communities from Saanich Inlet, British Columbia, Canada - SI_123_September2016_100_MG | ecosystem: Environmental > Aquatic > Marine > Inlet | place: Canada: British... | reverse complement strand
ATTTGATTGAATAGATTTCATGTATTAATAATCATTATTATATGAAAGATAAAAATTTACCACTTGATAATGACCCAAGTTCACTCGAGGAGCTAACAGATAAAGCAAATCAAATAATTGAATCTTTGGAAAATGAAAAAGATTTAAATAATTCTGTTGAAAGTTATCAGAAATTACTGAAGTTAAATAATATTATTGAAAAAAAATTTTATAAAAGTTTTAAGTTTATAAGCGAAGAAACAAGTAGAAAAGTTAAAGAAATTATCAAAAAAAAATGAAGTCCAAACTTGATAAAATTGCAAAAGATACAAATCTACACTTAAAGAAATTTATTGATAAACAAAATAATTCTAAATTAATTCCAGCTATGAAGTATGGATTATTTCCTGGTGGAAAAAAAATCAGATCTAAAGTTCTAATTGATTTTGGTTCATTGCTATCAATTGATTATAAAACATCAATTGCCATTGGTGCAGCTGTTGAATGCATTCATGCTTATTCCCTAATACATGATGATTTACCTTGTATGGATAATGACAAAATGAGAAGAGACAAACCGTCAACGCATATTAAATTTGGTGAGTCCACAGCAGTTCTTGCTGGAAATTCTTTACTTACAATGGCATTTGAAATTTTAGCAAGTCCCACTTTAAAAGTGAGTGAAAGAATTAAGATTAATTTAATTAAAAAATTATCAGAATGCTCAGGCCACTTAGGTATAGCTGGTGGTCAATATTTAGATCTTAATTATGAAAAAAAAAAGATATCTAAAAATAAAATTATAGAAATGGAAATTAAAAAAACAGGAAAATTATTTAGTCTTTGTTGTGCTGTTCCAGCAATTATAAAAAAGAAAGATAATACTGAAATTAGATTTTTTGAGAATATAGGGTCAGATATTGGTTTATTATTCCAAATAGCAGATGATTTAATTGACTTTAAAGGTAATTCAAAATTAGCTGGAAAAAAAACAGGAAAAGATCAAAAAAAAGGAAAAGCAACATTAATAAGTTTACTAGGTTATATGAATGCAATTAAATATTGTGATAAGATTATTTTAAAAATAAATAAGAGTTTAAAAAAGTATGGTTCAAATTCTAAAAATATCAAAGAAACATTGGAATATATTTTAAATAGAGATAAATGATGCAAAACTATAAATTTTTAAATGATATAAATTTTCCATCTGACTTAAAAAAGCTATCAGAGCATGATTTACAAAGTGTTTCTGATGAAGTTAGAAAAGAAACGATTAGTGCGGTGTCTGAAACTGGAGGACATTTGGGAGCAGGCCTAGGTGTTGTTGAGTTAACTGTTGCTCTTCATTATGTTTTTGATACTCCAAGCGACAAATTGATTTGGGATGTTGGACATCAAACTTATCCACACAAAATTTTAACTGGAAGAAAAAATAAAATTAGAACTTTGAGACAAGTAAATGGACTATCAGGATTTACAAAAAGATCTGAGAGTGAGTATGATCCTTTTGGAGCTGCCCATAGCTCTACATCCATATCTTCTGCACTAGGTATAGCTGAAGCAAATAAACTGGCAAATAAATTATCTAATGTAATTGCTGTAATCGGTGATGGTGCAATAAGTGCAGGCATGGCTTATGAGGCAATGAATAACGCTGGGGCATCAAAAACTAAAATGATTGTCATATTAAATGACAACGATATGTCTATTGCTAAACCAGTAGGAGCTATGAGAACATATTTAGCAAAATTATTTACTGGAAAAATATATTTTAGTTTAAGAGAAACACTTAAGTTAATTACTTCAGCATTTTCAAAAAGATTTAGCGCCAAGGCTGGTAAAGCTGAAGATTTTTTACGTTCAGTAGTTACTGGTGGTACTTTATTTAATTCATTAGGTTTTTATTATGCTGGCCCAATTGATGGTCATGATCTAACAAGTCTTGTTCCAATCTTAAAAAATGCAAGAGACTCTAAACATGAGGGACCAATCATGATTCATGTTAAAACACAAAAAGGAAAAGGATATTCATATGCAGAAAAAGCTAAAGATCATTATCATGGTGTTGCAAAGTTTAATGTTGAAACAGGTGAACAAGTAAAAAATGGTAGCAATCTTCCAACATACACTAATGTGTTTGCTAACACGCTAGTTAAACACGCTCAAAAAGATAGTAAAATTGTTGGGATAACAGCTGCAATGCCAGGTGGTACAGGAATGGATATCTTTGGAAAAGAATTTCCAAAAAGAATGTTTGACGTAGGTATAGCGGAACAGCATGCTGTAACTTTTGCAGCTGGTTTAGCTACAGAAGGTTATAAACCCTATGCTGCAATTTACTCTACTTTTTTACAGAGAGCTTATGATCAAGTTGTTCATGATGTGGCTATTCAAAGTTTACCAGTAAGATTTGCAATTGATAGAGCAGGTTTAGTTGGTGCAGATGGTTCAACGCATGCTGGTTCATTTGATATTACTTATTTATCAACATTACCCAATTTTATAGTGATGGCAGCAAGTGATGAAGTTGAGTTAGTAAAAATGATAAATACTTCAGTTCATATTAACGACCAACCTAGTGCCATTAGATATCCACGAGGTACAGGGCATGGACTTGATTTACCCTCAATTGATGAAAAGATTGAAATTGGAAAAGGAAAAGTTGTTCAAGAAGGAAAACAAGCTTGTATTTTAAGTTTAGGAACAAGGCTTGAAGAGTGCAAGTTGGCTGCTGAAGAACTAAAGAATAAAGGTGTATCAGTCACAATTGTTGATGCAAGATTTGCCAAACCTTTAGATCAAGAATTAATCTTAAAATGTGCTAGAGAGCATGAGGTAATGATCACTATAGAAGAAGGATCGATAGGTGGTTTTGGTTCTCATGTTAAAAATTTACTTGCTGAAAAAGGAGTATTTGACAAGGGTTTAAAGTTCAGAGCAATGATGTTGCCAGATACTTTTATTGAACAAGATAACTCAAAAGATATGTATGAGGTAGCAGGATTAAATGCTTCTCAAATTTCAAAAAAAATATTAGATGTTTTATTTACAAAAGATTCTATTAAAGTAGTAAAAAACTAATAGTTATATTAACTACATTGAGCCCTGTTCATTAGATAATGATCTAATAAGACACAATTCATCATAGCCTCACCAACAGGAACAGCTCTTATACCCACACAAGGATCGTGCCTTCCTTTAACTGATATAGTGGTATTTTTTCCAAATTTATTAATTGTTTTTCTAGTTGTTAAAATTGATGAAGTAGGTTTTACCGCAAATGAAGCAATAATTTCTTGACCGCTTGATATACCACCTAAAATCCCTCCAGCATTATTGGAGTCAAATTTTAATTTTTTACCTCTTTGAGAAATTTCATCTGAATTTTGTTCTCCACTCAATTGTGCTGAATTCATTCCGGCCCCGATATTTACTCCTTTGACAGCATTTATACTCATTAACCCTGAGGTTATATCAGAGTCTAATTTTGAATAAATTGGAGCACCTAGTCCTGCAGGTATTCCTCTTGCTCTAATTTCAATTACTGCTCCACAAGAGGATCCAGACTTTCTAACATTTAGTAAATATTTTTCCCAAAGTTTTAACATAGACTTATCAGGACAGAAAAAAGGATTTTTATAAATTGTTTGATCGTTCCATTGATTAGTATCACATCCCAATATTCCTAATTGAGTAACAGCACCAATAACTTTAAATTTTTTTCCTAATTTTTTTTGTAAAACTAATTTAGCTATCGCACCTGCTGCAACTCTAGCAGCAGTTTCTCTTGCAGAAGATCTTCCGCCACCTCTGTAATCCCTTATGCCATATTTTTTAAAATAAGTATAATCAGCGTGACCTGGTCTAAATTTATCTTTGATTTTGCCATAATCTTTTGATCTCATGTCTTTGTTGTAAATTATAAGAGATATAGGTGTTCCAGTAGTTTTTCCCTTAAACACACCAGATAATATTTGAACTTTATCATCTTCTTTTCTTTGAGTTGTAAATTTTGACTGACCTGGTTTTCTTTTATCAAGTTCTAACTGAATATCTTGCTCTTTAAGGCTTATGTTGGGTGGGCAGCCATCAACTACACAGCCAATAGCTGGCCCATGAGATTCACCCCAAGTTGAGAAACGAAATAACTTTCCAAAAGTATTAAATGACATTATTTATATTATATAGATTATTTTGTTTAAATTATGAATCAAAAAAACTCACTTGGCCTTAATAATTGTTTTTTGGATCTAAATGATCCAATTCAGCTATTTAAAAAATGGATGGATGAAGCAAAAAAGTCAGAACCAAACGATCCAAACGCACTTTCATTGGCAACATCAAATAATGAAAATATCCCATCTGTAAGAATGGTTTTATTAAAAGAGTTTAACCAAAATGGATTTGTATTTTACACTAACTTAAATAGTCAAAAAGGGAATGAATTAAAAGATAATCCTAAAGCTTCAATGTGCTTTCATTGGAAAAGCCTTTTACGACAAATAAGAATTAGTGGGACAGTAACTCAAGTAGAAGACAGAGTAGCTGACCAATATTATAATTCAAGAGGATATGAGAGCAGAATAGGTGCTTGGGCTTCAAAACAAAGTAATGAATTAGCTAATAGAGATGAACTTATGAATTTAATTAAAGAATTTAAGCAGAAATATAATGATGAAAAGAATGTTCCAAGACCCAGTCATTGGTCTGGCTGGAATTTATCTCCATCAAGTATTGAATTTTGGTTAGATGGAGATAGTAGAATTCATGAAAGATTAAAGTATACTGTAGATAAAAATGGTAATTGGATAAAATCTTTATTAAGTCCTTAAAAATTTCGAGCCAAACTAAATGAAGTAAGACTTTTAAGAATTTCTTTTTCTTTACAGTCTTTAAATACAGTTAAAGAGTTAGAGGAAAGATTAATGTAATGTTGTGCCTTTTGATAACACTCTTTGATAATGTCATATTTTTTTATTAAAGAAATTATTTCATTTAAATCATTTTTATTTCTCATGTCTTTTTTAAATAATTCAATTAATAATTTTTTTTCATCTAGATTTATTTTTTGGAAAAGTTGGATTATGGGTAGTGTAATTTTTCCTTCAAAAAAATCTTGACCAATTTTTTTTCCAAATAATTTTAAATCAGAATTATAGTCTAAAGTATCATCAGCAATTTGAAAAGTGAGTCCAAGATTTCTCCCATAAAATTCGAGCGCACTTTTTTCTTTGGTGTCTGCATCTGATAAAATTGCTCCTACTTTTGTTGCGGCTGCAAATAGCTCAGCAGTTTTTGCAGAAATAATTTTTAAATAAGTTTCTTCAAGCATATCAACTTCACCTTTATGCTGAAGTTGCAAAACTTCTCCCTGAGCAATCTTAGAAGAGGTTGATGATAATAGTTTCAAAACTTCTAGGTTACCGTCTTCTACTATCATTTCAAAACACCTACTTAACAAATAATCTCCAATTAAAACTGAAGAATGATTATCCCAAACTTTATTTAAAGTTTCCTTTCCTCTTCTTACAACACCCCCATCAATTACATCATCATGCATCAATGTTGCGCTATGAATTAATTCTACGCAAGCAGCTAGGTTAATATCTCTTGATCCTTTAGAGTATCCACATAATTTTGCAGCCCCTAAGGTCAAAAGGGCTCTCAATCTTTTTCCACCAGTTTTAATATGATAATCAGTCATTTTTTGCACTAACTCCACATCACTAGATAACTTTGATTTTATTTTTTCTTCAGTTAGGACAAGTTTATCCTCAACAGAGTCCTTGAGCTGAAAGTAAGAGTCGTTTATTTGATTTTTAAGCTGTACTACAGTTCCCATATTTAATTTAAATTAGTATAATTAAGTTTTATATATTACTTATCAATTGACGCACCTTTTTCTTCAATTATAAGTGTTTTTATATTCAATTAATAATTCTATAAGGAATAATAATGTTCTCTTTTTTAAAAAAGAAAAAGACTGTTGCCCACATAAAATTAAGTGGTGTTATAGGAAATGCTGGAAAATTCAAACAAGGTATTGATTTTGCAGGTCAAGAAGAACTTATAAAAAAGGCTTTTTCTCTAAAAAAAGCTACTTGTGTTGCTGTCACGATAAATTCACCGGGCGGATCACCTGTTCAATCACATCTAATTTATAGCCTCATTAGACAAGAGGCTAAAAAAAATAAAAAAAAAGTAATTGTATTTGCTGAAGATGTAGCTGCATCTGGAGGATATCTCATTTCTTGTGCTGGTGATGAGATTTATGCAAACTCAAGTTCAATTATTGGATCCATTGGAGTAATTTATTCTTCATTTGGATTTACAGAATTAATAAAAAAAATTGGTGTTGAAAGAAGAGTTCATACAGCAGGAAAAAACAAAAGTACATTAGATCCTTTTCTAGAAGAAAAAAATGAAGATATTGAAAGGTTAAAAAGAATTCAATTAGATTTACACAAAGACTTTATAGATGTTGTGGAGAAAAGTAGAGGATCTAAATTAAATAAATCTGAAGTAGAACTTTTTTCAGGAGAATTTTGGTCAGGTAGTAAAGCAAAAGACTTGGGGTTGATAGATGGAATAGGTGATGCACACAAAATTTTAAAAGAAAAATTTGGAGACGATGTGATAATTAAAAAGTTTGAAAAAACTAAAGGTTGGTTGAGTCAAAAATTGTCATCTTCAAACAATCAAGTAGATCAATTAGCTAACATCTTAGATGAAAGGTCAATCTGGCAAAGATATGGTTTCTAAAATAAAAAAACCAAAAAAAAAATTTCAGTCATTTCAAGAAACAATTCTAAATCTTCAAAAGTTCTGGAGTAAAAAAAAAATGTATTGTTTTGCAACCATACGATATGGAGGTTGGTGCTGGAACATTTCATCCGGCAACTACACTTAGGTCACTTGGATCAAAACCCTGGAAAGTTGCTTATGTTCAACCTTCAAGAAGACCAACAGATGGAAGATATGGAGATAACCCTAATAGACTTCAACATTATTATCAATTTCAAGTTTTGATAAAACCTTCACCAGACAATATAAAAAAATTATATCTTAACAGTTTATCAGTTATTGGGATTGATCATAATGAACATGATATTAGATTTGTTGAAGATGATTGGGAAAGTCCAACTTTAGGTGCGGCTGGTTTAGGTTGGGAAGTTTGGTGTGATGGTATGGAAATAACTCAATTTACATACTTTCAGCAAATGGCAGGCTTTGAATGCAAACCTGTTTCAGTAGAAATTACTTATGGTTTAGAAAGAATTTGTATGTTTACACAACAACAAAAAAATGTGTATGACTTATTATGGAACGATGAAGGGGTAAAGTATCAAGATGTTTTTCATCAAGCAGAAAAAGAGTTTTCAGCATATAATTTTGAACACGCAAATGTAGACAATTTATTAAAAATGTTTGATATGCATGAATTAGAAGCAAAATCACTTGTAGAAAAAAAAATTTCATTACCTGCATATGATCAATGTTTAAAAGCAAGCCATGTATTTAATATTTTAGACGCTCGTGGAGCTATAAGTGTTGCTCAAAGAGCAAGATATATCAGCAGAATAAGAGATATAACAAAAGCTGCTGCAGGAATTTGGTTAGATAGTCAAAGCTAGATGTCAGATTTTTTTTTAGAATTATTTAGTGAGGAAATACCTTCGTCTCTTCAAAAGAACTTGAGAGAAGAATTATTAGAAAGTTTTAATAAATTATTTGGTGAAAAATTTATTTCTTTTAAAAAAAGCTCATCGTATTCAACACCTAATAGATTGATAATTATATTTGAAGGCTTACCGAAACAGATAGTTTTGAAATCTGAAGAAATTAAAGGACCTAATACTAATGCTCCTGAAGTAGCATTAGAAGGTTTTATGAGATCAAATGATATAACTAAAAAAGACCTTTTTAAGAGAGAAATAGACAAAGGAGAGTTTTACTTTTTTAAAACAAAATTAATAAAACTTAATACACATGATTTGTTAGAAGAGTTAGTACCTTCAGTGTTACAAAAAATTCAATGGAAAAAATCTATGAAATGGGGTGAGTTTGATTTAAATTGGGGTAGACCATTAAAATCAATATTAGCTGTATTTGATAAAAAGAAACTAATTTTTGATTTTCATCATCTAACTTCATCAAATTCAACTTTTATTGATAAAGAATATGAGGAAAAAAAAAATATTTACTGACTTTAAGGAATACAATAGCTTCTTTAAAAAATTGAATATTGTTATTGATCAGGAGCAAAGAAAAAATTTAATAGAAAAAAGATTAAATGAAATCTCAAATAAAAAAAATATAAAGATTGAAAATAACCCTAAATTACTTGATGAAGTTGTAGATATAACAGATCAACCAAACGTAATATTGTGTGAGTTTGATAGAAAATTTCTTAATATTCCTAAAGAAATTTTAATTATTACAATGCAGCATCATCAAAAATATTTTCCAACTTTTAATAAAAAAGGAAATATTACAAATGAATTTTTAGTTGTAACAAATAAAAAGGACATTAAAGGATTTATAAAGTTAGGAAATGAAAGAGTTGTAGAAGCAAGATTGAGTGATGCTGAATTCTTCTGGCAAAAAGATAAAACACAAAATTTAGTTAAAAGAGTTTCAAAACTAAAGTCCATGAATTATTTCAAAGGAATGGGGACCTACTTTGACAAAGTTCAGAGAATGAGAAAACTTGGAGGAATGCTTTCAGATGAATTATTAATAAGTAAAGAGAAAGTTGAATTGTCTGCATCAATTTGCAAAGTAGACTTGGTTTCTGAGCTTGTGGGAGAGTTTCCGGAGCTTCAAGGAATTATGGGTGGTTATTTTGCAGATGTGCAAGGTTTTGATAAAGAGATATCTCTTGCAGTGAGTGAACAATATTTACCTGTGGGTATTAATTCAAGAGTACCAAAAAAACCATATAGTATTGCCCTTTCGTTAGCTGACAAAATAGATACGCTTGTTGGATTTTTTGGAATAAATCAAAAACCAACCAGTTCCAAAGATCCATATGCACTAAGAAGACTTGCTTTAGGAATAATAAAAATAATAGTTGCAAATAAAAAAGATTTCAAAATTAGAGACTTAATTAGCTACTCATCAAGTTTATACCAAAATCAGGGTTTTAAATTTGAGAATGAATTTTTACAAAAAGAATTATCTGATTTTTTGATGGATAGATTAAAATTTTATATGAAAGAAGAGAAGATACGTCATGATATTGTTCAAGCTTCAACAAATACTCTTAATTTAGATCAATCGGTTGTTATTTTTGGTAAAGCTAAAACTTTAAATAAAATTATTGATAAGTCAGATGGAATTGATCTTATTTCAAGCTACAAAAGAGCATCGAGCATAATAGATAATGAATTAAAAGATAATAAACTTGATCTATCAAATACAACTGATCCTGGTATTTTTAAAACTGAATTTGAAAAAAATTTGTTTAAAAAAATTATTGAATTAAGAAAATATTTTCAAAACATCAATAAAGATGAGAATTTTGAGCAATCTCTTACTAATTTAGCTGAGTCAAAAAAAATAGTTTTTGATTTTTTTGATAATGTAATTGTAAATGAGGAAGATCTTACAATCAAGAAAAACAGACTGGAACTAATCCAAATGTTATGTAAAACGTTTGATAATTATGTTAATTTTTCTTTAATCAATTCTCAATAATGAAAAAACTTATTTTAAATTTTAAATCTAAAGATAGTAAAAAAATTAAAAATCCTAAGAATTTTTTAGGGGGCAAAGGGGCTAATCTATCCAAGATGGGGAGAATGGGTCTTCCAGTTCCTCCAGGATTTACAATTTCAACTAAAGTATGTGAGATTTTTTATACAGATAAAAAAAAACTTAATAAAAATTTAGTTGCTCAAATTAAAAAAGAATTAAAAATTATTGAAAAAGATGTTGGAAAAAAGTTTGGAGATTTAAAAAACCCTTTGCTTCTTTCTGTTAGATCAGGTGCTAGAGTATCAATGCCTGGAATGATGGATACAATTTTAAACCTTGGTTTAAATGATAAAACTGTAAATGCACTAACTTTAAAAACCTCTAATGGAAGGTTTGCTAAAGATAGCTATAGAAGATTTATTCAAATGTATGGCAATGTAGTAATGGGCGTTGAGAGCTATCATTTTGAGGAATTAATTGAAAATTACAAACTTACCAAAGGAGTTCTTCTAGACACTGATCTAGATGAGAGCGACTGGGATGGATTAATAGTAGATTTTAAAAGAACTGTTAAAGAGAAAACTAAAAAAGATTTTCCACAAGATGCTTATGAGCAATTATTTGGAGCTATCAGTGCAGTATTTTTATCTTGGGAAAGTAATAGAGCAAAAGTCTACAGAAAATTAAATCAAATCTCAGCCGAATGGGGAACAGCTGTGAATGTTCAATCGATGGTTTTTGGCAATATGGGTGACGATTGCGCAACAGGAGTTGTGTTTACAAGAAACCCATCAAATGGATTAAATGAAATATATGGTGAATACTTAATGAATGCACAAGGTGAAGATGTTGTTGCTGGCACAAGAACTCCTCAATACATCACTAAAAAGGCAAGACAACAAGCAAAAGTAAAAGCACCATCAATGGAAGAAGTTATGCCTAAGGTTTATCAGCAACTTTATAAAATTTTAAAAAAATTAGAAAAACATTATAAGGATATGCAAGATGTTGAGTTTACAGTTGAAAATAAAAAACTTTGGATGCTTCAAACAAGATCTGGAAAAAGAACTGCTAAGTCAGCAGTTAAGATTGCCGTTGATATGGTAAAAGAAAAATTAATTTCAAAAAAAGAAGCTGTATTAAGAATTGACCCTAATTCTTTGGATACATTACTTCATCCTACTTTAGATGAAAAAAGTTCAATAAATGTAATTGCAAATGGTCTTCCTGCGTCTCCGGGTGCTGCAAGTGGAAAAGTAGTATTTACGTCAGAAGAAGCTGAGAGACTAAATGGGATGATGCAAGATACAATTTTAGTTAGAGTTGAAACATCACCGGAAGATATTCAGGGGATGCATGCAGCTAAAGGGATTTTGACTGCAAGGGGAGGAATGACAAGCCATGCAGCAGTAGTTGCAAGAGGAATGGGTAGACCATGTGTTTCTGGCTCAAGTGAAATTGATATAAATTATGATAGTAAAAAATTTAAAACTTCATCTATGGAAATTAAAGAAGGTGAAATTATAACTATTGATGGGTCCACTGGCAGAATTATTTCAGGAAGAGTTGCAACAGTTAAACCAGAAATTTCTGGGGATTTTTCAAAGTTAATGTCCTGGGCGGATAGTTTTAGAAAGCTAAATATAAGAACAAATTCAGAAACACCTAAAGATACAAAAACAGCCAAAAATTTTGGAGCAGAAGGCATAGGTCTTTGCAGAACAGAGCATATGTTTTTTGATGAAGAAAGAATTTTATCTGTACGTGAAATGATTCTATCAAAAACAAAAGAAGATAGGGCAAAAGCACTTGATAAACTTTTACCTCATCAAAAAAAAGATTTTATTGAAATATTTAAAATCATGTGTGGTTTGCCAGTCACAGTTAGATTATTAGATCCTCCTCTTCATGAATTTTTACCTCGTACAAATAAAGAAATTAATGAAGTAGCCAATGTAGTAAATCTTCCGGTTAAAGAAGTTGAGTCTCGAATAGAAGAATTACATGAACAAAACCCAATGTTAGGTCATAGAGGGTGTAGACTTGGTATATCTTTTCCAGAAATTTATGAAATGCAATGTAGGGCTATTTTTGAAGCATTAGCTGAACTTAAAAAGAAAAAAACTAAATCAGCTTTTCCAGAAATTATGATTCCTTTAGTTTCCACTGAAGCAGAAATAAAAATAATGAAAGATTTAGTAATAAATATTGCTAATGAAGTTCAAAAACAAAATAAAATAAAAATAGACTTTATGGTGGGAACAATGATTGAGCTTCCAAGAGCAGCCATTAAAGCAAAAGAAATTGCCAAACATGCTGAATTTTTTAGTTTTGGCACTAATGATTTAACCCAAACTACTTTTGGAATTAGTAGGGATGATAGTGGAAAATTCTTAAATGATTATTTAGATAATAAAATATTTTCAATTGATCCCTTTGTTTCAATAGATGATGGAGTTGCAGATTTAGTTGAAATCGCTGTTGAAAAAGGAAAAAAACAAAATAAAAAATTAAAACTTGGGATTTGTGGAGAGCATGGTGGAGACCCTAAGAGTATAGAGTTTTGCTCCAAGGTAGGTTTAAATTATGTTTCTTGCTCACCATATAGAGTACCCATTGCAAGATTGGCTGCAGCACAAGCAGAGATAAAAAATAAAATTTAATACAGAGTAAAAAAATTAATTATAATTTTTTTTAATTATTTTAACGAGCTCTTTTGCTCTCTTATTACATGCAAATTCTAAAAACCATTGAAACCCCCATGCTATAGCTTTTGGAATCCAAATACTTTCACCTTTGAAACGTGAGTAATTTTTTATGCTTCTTTTAATATCATGGTCAAAAATCATTTGAAGAATTTGTTTCAAAAAAAGAAAATATTTTAGAAGATGTTGACAAGAGTATTTGTAAAGTTGATTTACCTGCCTATGATAATAGAGTTAAATTTATTTTAGATAAAATATTAAATAGTAATAATATTGATAAATTAAAAAAATATCTATCAATAGAATTTAGAAACTACCAACCTCCAAAAAAATACATTAAAGTAAGTCGAACAATTTAACTAAACTCTGCTCTCTACATATCGTCTAATTTCTGTTTTCTGACTTCATTGAAGCTTTATTGAGATTTTTCTAAAAAAGTTATTGGGAAATATAATGTTTTTATTAAAGAGGGGCGTTCTGTTGCCAGGTGCCCCGGACCCCGTCTACTTAATTAACAAAGTTAATTAAGCAGCAAGTGCGTAACTTTCGTTAGCAATTATAAATTAGCCCGTCACGGTGGAACAATCCCGAACAAAAGAATAGCCTTTAGTCATCCGTCGAATCTAGTTCACCCCCATAAGTTGTAATGGTGGAGGTGGTGGGTACTGCCCCCACGTCCGCAATGGTTATTACGAAATTCGTTTATCGTCATAGTTGGAAAACCAACATTATTAATATAAAAGCATTTAAAAGAGATTCAATAAAAATCATGAAATTAACTAGCGAACAGTCACAAGAGATTAAAGAACAGCAATCTCAACAGAATCAAACAAAAAGAGTTACAGCTCCTGCGCTTGAAAATATTCTTTATGAAGCAATACCAGCTTTAGATCATGGTTTTGTAAGAGTTGTTGATTATATGGGAGATGACACATCAATCGTTCAATCAGCCAGAGTTTCTTATGGTAAAGGAACTAAAAAAGTTTCAACAGATTCAGGTCTTATTAAATATTTGATGAGACATTGGCATAGTACTCCATTTGAAATGTGTGAAATTAAATATCACGTTAAGCTTCCAATTTTTATTGCTCGTCAATGGATTAGACACAGAACAGCTAATGTAAATGAATATTCAGCTAGATATTCTATTTTAGATAAAGAGTTTTATTTACCAAGTACAGAAAATTTAGCAGCTCAATCTTCAAGCAATAGACAAGGACGAGGAGATGTTCTGGAAGGTGAACAAGCAAAAGAAGTTTTAGAACTTTTAAAAAATGATGCTGAAAGAACTTATGATAATTATGAGACCATGTTGAATGAAAGATTTGACGGCTCAACTATAGATGAAAATAAAAAAGGTTTAGCTAGAGAGCTTGCTAGAATGAATTTAACTTTAAATACTTATACTCAGTGGTACTGGAAAACTGATTTATTAAATTTAATGAATTTTTTAAGATTAAGAGCCGATAGTCATGCACAATATGAAATAAGAGTTTATGCAGATATCATGTTGGATACTGTTAAAAAATGGGTTCCAATAACTTATGATGCGTTTATGGATTATAGGGTTGGTGGAACTGAAGTTTCAGCCAAAGGTAAAGCAATTATTCAAAAACTTATTAAAGGTGAAAATGTTGATGTAGATAGCTCAGGACTTTCAAAAAGAGAATGGAATGAACTAATGATTGCTTTTGATCTTAAAGATAAGTTGATTTAATCTTATTAGCAAAATTTAAATATATTTTTGAAATTTCATGTTCAGGATTAGCTTCAACTATAGGCTTTCCTTCATCTCCATTCTTTCCAACTTCAGGATTAATTGGGATCTCTCCTAAAAATTCTTTTTCAAATTCTTCTGCAGTTTTTCTAACACCACCTTCACCAAAAATTTTATATTTTTTTCCATCATCTCCAGTAAAGTAACTCATATTATCGACTAACCCTAAAATTTTAACTCCAAGTTTATCAAACATCTTGATACCTCTTTTAACGTCTAATAAAGCTACT
>Ga0233439_10004111_pt1 | contig 14406 bp, 10 predicted proteins | sample SI_123_September_6_FD_182713 | JGI IMG/M metagenome (GOLD analysis project Ga0233439, IMG submission 182713) | Seawater microbial communities from Saanich Inlet, British Columbia, Canada - SI_123_September2016_100_MG | ecosystem: Environmental > Aquatic > Marine > Inlet | place: Canada: British... | reverse complement strand
GTGCGTTTGATGTTCGACGCCAACGAATCGTACGATCCTTCAAGCGCACTAACATTTGCCAACATGGTCGCCGATCAGGACATCACATGGTTCGAAGAGCCGTGTGCGTCTAGAGATTTCATTGCGAACAAGATGGTTCAAGACAAGTCACCCATTCCTATTTCAGGTGGCGAAAGCCTTTCTACCCGCTGGGAATTTGCGCCTCGATTCGCCGAACGCACGTTCGACATCGTTCAGCCCGACATCTGCGGAGTAGGCGGACCTTCCGAGATGCACCGTGTAGGACTGATGGCACAAGCGTTCGGAATCAAATTTAACCCGCATTTCTGGGGCACAGGAATTAGCTTTGCGGCGGCACTTCATTCGCTGGCGCTACAGCCAATAGGTCAAATTGGCCAAACAAACATTCCGTACCAAAACGAATCGGTGCTTGAGTTCGATCAGACACCTCACCCTGTACGCGAAAACCTAACCGAGCCGTTCTTCACTCAAAAGAACAGCCGAGTAGAAGTGCCAACAACACCCGGATTAGGAATCGAAATCGACGAAGCAGTCCTAGAAAGATTCACAAAAGGCGAAGTCCTAGTAGTAGAAACATCGTCCGATACACAACCGTTTTTCTAAATCGCCAATCGGAATCCACAAGTCCCTCTTCCTTCGGGAAGAGGTTAGGAGAAGGGTAGACTGCGACGCGCGACCAAGTCGTTCGACGACGCCCGGAGCCATAACGAGAGCAATATGAAAATCACCGATGTAACCGTCACGCTGTTCAAATGGGAGAACATCCCCACTACGAACTACAGTCCGCTTTCTGGGAAGATCGGTGGCGAGTCGGATCTTGGTCTTGTAACCATTTCAACCGATGAAGGAATCGATGGCCATGCCTTTCTGGGCACATCAAGCCAGCCCGCCAGCCTCGATACAAGCTCGCTAATCAAATACCTGAAACCAGTGCTAGTCGGTCAAAACCCACTCGACCGCGAACGTCTGTTTCAAACCCTGACCCAGCTCGTTCGAAAATCTGGCATTCGAACAGTTGGCGCGTGTGACATCGCCCTCTGGGACATTGCTGGCAAAGTCGCCAACATGCCAATCCACCAACTACTCGGCACCTACCGATCCAGCGTCCGTGCCTACGCATCATCGGTCGTTTATCAGCAGCCTGAGGTCTACGCCGAAGAAGCCGCAAAGATGAAGAGCGAAGGCTGGACCGCATACAAAATCCACCCGCCAACAGACCCTCAACTCGATATTGAATGCTGCCGACAAATTCGTGAAGCCGTCGGACCCGATCACACCCTCATGCTTGATTCCACATGGGCGTACGACTACCCCCAGGCGATCCGAGTTGGCCGTGCGATTCAGGATCTTGACTACTACTGGTACGAAGACCCTCTCGCCGACGACGATATTTACAACTACACGAAGCTAAAGCAACAGCTCCACATTCCGCTCATGGCAACCGAGCAAACACTCGGCAACTTCACCGCATACGCACCATGGATAACGTCGAAGGCAACCGACTATCTCCGTGGCGATGTCGCGGTAAAGGGCGGCATCACAGGCATTATGAAAACGGCCCATCTCGCCGAATCGTTCCACATGAATTACGAAGTTCATCACGGCGGTAACTCGCTCAACAACGTCGCAAACCTTCATGCCATCATGGCGATGAAAAATTGCGAATTCTTCGAAGTACTACTGCCAAACGGTGCGCAAAAATACGGACTCGAAAACGATATCGAAATCGATTCCCAAGGCAACGTGCATACGTTCAACAAACCTGGACTCGGAGCCGATATAGACTTCGACCTAATCGAAAACAAGAAGATCGCAGTCGTTTCCTAGCCGCCACGCACCATGACCACTGCCGAAAACGAAAATCTAGAGCCGAACGAACCCAAAGCCACCGTGCCGACAAAGCCTGTCGACCCCGTGCAAGCTCGTAGCTACCAACGAATCAAGTTGACGTTTTCGATCGTTTCGATGGCGCTGAACGTAGTCGCACCTCTCGTGTTCCTACTCGCTGGCGGTTCAGAAGCGATCAGAAATCTTGCCGAAGGCTGGTCGGGAATCGCCGCCGTAGTAGTAGTCATCTATCTGCTCGTCACCGGTATTGGACTCCAGATAATCGAATTCCCGTTCGAGGTCTATTCGGGGTTCATAGTCGAAAAGAAATTCGGACTCAGCAAGGTCAACATCACAAGCTGGCTGTTCGATTGGCTAAAAGGAACACTGCTGCAGTCGGTATTGCTCGTAGCTTTAATATCAGGAATGTACTGGCTACTCCGATCACAACCCGAACTCTGGTGGCTCTGGGCTGCAATAGCAGCAACCATACTGGTCATCATCCTGATGGCACTCGTGCCAGTGTTGCTGCTCCCGCTCTTCTACAAATTCGAGCCAATCCCCGAAGGCGAACTAAAGGACCGACTGTTCGCCCTCGCCGATACGATTGGCACGCACGTGCAAGGCATCTACGTTTGGCACCTTGGCGATAAAACATCCAAAGCGAACGCCGCAGTCACGGGGTGGGGTCGTACTAGACGAATCATCATCTCCGACACGCTGATCGAGTCAAATTCCATAGAAGAAATCGAAGTCGTGATGGCTCACGAACTTGGGCACCACGTTCGATGGGACGTTTGGAAAATGCTCGCAGTTTCGACCGTGCTAATTTTTGTCAGCTTCTTCGTTATCGACATGGCGCTCACAGCATGGATCGACTCACTCGGCCTACGAGGAATCGACGATATCGCCGGGCTTCCACTCGTTCTCATCGTCGGTGCGGGAGTTTCGCTCGTCGCACTGCCAATCTCAAACTGGTTATCACGCAAAGCGGAAACCGCCGCCGATCTCTATGCACTCAATCTCACTGGAATGCGTGACGAATTCATCTCTGCAATGGACAAACTCGGTGATCAGAATCTTTCACAAAAGAAACCAAATGCGGTAGTCGAATTCATTTTCCACTCTCACCCGTCAATCCAACGTCGAATCGACAACGCCAACGCGTGGTCGCCAAAAACCTAGTTCGCTCAAGCAATAACAAATGCCAAATTCATCATTCACGCCCAAAACCGCAGTCGCTATCGAAGGTGAAAATTTCCTCATCAACGGCGTTCCAACACATGAGGGACGTTCGTTTAGAGGGAACTCAATCGAAGGTCTGATGCTCAACAGCCGCATGGCAAACGCTATGTGGGACGACGAAAACGAATTCACCCGTCACCTTTGGGCATACGCCGAAAACGACCGCTGGCGAGCCGATCGCAACACCGACGAACTAATCGACATGCTGCCGATCTATCAGTCGAAAGGTCTCGACTGCATCGATATCAACCTGCAAGGCGCATCGCCTCTCGGCTACTACCGATCTGACGAAGAGGGTCTTGCCGATCTTCGCCAGCGAATTCATGCGGTTCACCCAGATGCTACCGATGAACAAATTTGGGAAGGCGTGCCAAATGTCGAATCTCAGCCGTGGATTTCTGGTGCATTCACAGCTTCAGGCGAACTCAAACCGGCCTTCATGGACCGCACAGCAAGAATCATTGAAGCCGCCGACAATCTCGGAATGGTCATATGCCTCGGCTACTTCTACTTCGGACAAGACGAACGCCTCGCTGACGAAAATGCCGTGAAAGCTGCGGTCGATAACGCAACTCGCTGGGTACTAAATCAGGGATACACAAACGTCCTGATCGAAATAAATAACGAAGCCGATGTGCCGCGCTACGAGCACGAAATACTCTGCCCGCCACGGGTGCACGAACTAATCGAACGTGCTGCTGCAATTGAAGTCGATGGCAAACGGCTGCTCATCAGCACCAGCTTCACTCGTCGTATGGTTCCAACCGATGCCGTTATTGCCGCTTCCGACTACATCCTCCTGCACGGCAACGGGATGCATGACACGCCTCAATTGACGAAACGCGTGATCGATACAAGAGCGTCTGAATCGTTCCGAGGCCAGCCAATATTCTTCAACGAAGACGATCACTTTGACTTCGAAAATGGCGACAACAACTTCGCTGCTGCGTTAGAACAACGAGCCGGTTGGGGTTACTTCGATCCCGGGCCAGGTGCCGGAGGCGCAGCTGCCTACGGCGACTACGAAGTCGGCTACCAAAACCCGCCTATCAACTGGACCATCAACACTCAACGCAAAGAGAGCTTTTTCTGGTTCCTGAGCGAAGTCACCGGCAAATAATCTCAGGCAAACTTACGCACCACACCAGCAGGAACCGAACCACATGACAACCCAAAACCCAAACATTTCGCTCAAAGGCAAAGTCGCCTTCGTTAGTGGCGCATCAAAAGGCATCGGCGTATCGATCGCTGAACTGTTCGCTGCAGCCGGGTGCGATCTAGCTCTCACGGCACGGAACGAACAAGAACTCGAACAAACCGCTGAGAACGCTCGCAAATCCGGTGTAAAGGTTTGGACGAAAACTGCTGAAATGGCCGACGCCGACGAAGTGAAAGCAGTTGGAAATGCGGCTCTTGCAGAGTTCGGGCACATCGACATTCTCGTGAACAATGCCGGAGTCACGATTCCGCAGCCGATCCTGGAAACCACCCTCGATAACTTCCACACGATCATCAATGTGAACGTGCTCGCACCGTTCTTGCTGACTCAAATTTTCGCACCAAGCATGATTGCGAAAAAGAAAGGCAAGATCGTAAACGTGACTTCACGTGCAGCGATCCGGGCGTTCCCAACTGGCAGCGTTTACAGTGCGTCCAAAGGCGCACTTCAGTTGCTCACGCAGTCGATGGCAGTGGAGTTCGGACCTCACAACATCCAGACCAATAGTGTCGCTCCTACAGTCACTATGACTCCAATGGGCGACAACGCTTGGCCACCAAGCCCACGACGTGACGCCAAGCTTGCAAAAATTCCTACGGGACGATTCGCCGAGCCAGAAGAAGTTGCCGACACAGTGCTGTACCTAGCATCGGAAAACTCCAATTTCATCAACGGAGTAGAGCTACCAATCGACGGCGGCGAAGGCGCCGGGTAGTTCGGGCGGATTGTGGCGCCTAGCGGAGCATATTTCTACGCCCGTGAGCCGCTGATCCATTTACTCAGACTGTTGCCACTGTACTTCACAGCTGAAATGGCTATATGCCCCGCTGCTTTGGCATCTTCAAGCGCGTCGTGATGTTCAAATTCGTAATCAAGCTGATCGCACAACTGGTCCAGCTTGTAGCCTCGGTTCATGTGCTCGGGCCATGTTCGCTTTGCGACAACTATTGAATCGACCCATTGCGCCCGAGGTGGTCGAACCCCATAGCGAACAGCCGATTTTGTGATTGCCTGCTGATCGAATGGCGAATGGCTCACAACAATCGAATCATCGAGAAACGTGTATAGCTTATCGACCACATCTGAATAGATTGGCGATCCTTCGACTGTTGAAGCCTGAATACCGTGAACGCCAACTTGCCAGACCCCGAACTCACCTTCCGGATCGATGTACGAGACCCACTCGTCCGTGAGCACCCCGCCAGCGTAACGTGCCACGCCTATCTGACAGATCGAAGCTCTTGCCGAGTTCGCCGTTTCTACATCGATAGCAACGAAGTCCATAGATATCTTTCAACACAAACCTAAAACTGACTGTCTGAAATCGATTAGGTCCCTAGTACCCGATCTTTATCTGCATAAACTGCTCGGCTAGTTCTACGTCGTACTTCTTGCCAGTCTCGGCAAGACGCTTGCGTGAACGCTCGTCGCGTTCATCGCTTCGTTCGCCCACCTGGCTCACATGCGAATGAAGTGCGTTCTGCCGCGTTTCAAAATGTTCAGTCACATCCACGTGAATGTTCGGCTGCTCGGGCCTGAATAACCAAACCTCTTCAACCTTGTGAGGCTCAATACCCTCTTCAAGATGCTCCGGATACGCAACGTGATCTCGTGCGTACGGGAACACTGCATCCAACGCCACACGACCCGTCATCGAATGATCACGGTGACGGATATAAGGTCGATTTGGATCAATAGTCAGAAGCAAGCGAGGCTTGTGAATACGAATCTGACGAACAAGCTTCTCTCGAAACTCGTCATTGTCCTCAAGTCCCTGATCTTTCATTCGCAGAAACACAACATCAGCCAGCCCATAAGCCTTCGCAGCATTCAGCGTTTCAGCTTCACGAGTTGCCGCTAAGTCGGCAGGCTTCACCGAACGATCACTGGTGCCCTTGTCACCGTTGGTGCAAACGACCAACACTACCTTCTTGCCCTCGGCACACCACTTCGCAATCGTGCCGCCAGAAGCCGATTCTGAATCATCGGGATGCGGTGTAATTACGAGTATCGACTCAGGTTCGTTCGTTTGCTCTGCCATATATTTCCTAATGATTTTCACCAAAGAATTTTTCTTAGGTGACCAGCCCGTTCAAAAGTAACCAACGGGATCCTAGAGTGCTGATTCGTTCTCGATTTCGACACCCGGTAGATCGCCAGCGGGCGAGAATCCCATCACACGACCGTAAAAGTACAGCTCCCCCTCAAGCGAAGCCTTAATATTTTTCGACTGCCGGAACCCATGCTGCTCTCCCTCGAACATCATCAGCGCAAACGGCAATCCCTTATCCCGAAGTGCACCAGCCATAATTTCGGCCTGAGAGGGCGGAACGATCTTATCTTCGAGTCCCTGCAAAATGATCATCGGACACGACAACCGATCCATGAAGTTAATCGCCGATCGATCGTGATACAGCTGCTTCGCCTCCGGGTACGGACCAATCAAAGTATCCATATAGCGTGACTCGTATTTGTGCGTGTCACCAATGAACACGCTCAAATCGGCGATTCCGTAGTAGGTCGCACCAACCGCGAAGCGATCCTCGAAAGTAAGAGCGTTGATGGTCGTATATCCACCCGCCGAACCACCCTTGATCGCAAGACGATTCGTATCGGCCTGACCTCTACCAACCAGATAGTCGGCCGCTGCAATACAGTCGTCGGTGTCGTACACGCCCCAGTTGCCTTTCAAAGCGTCTCTGAACGCCTTGCCGTGACCTGTTGAGCCACGATAGTTCACATCCACAACAGCAAACCCACGACTCGTCCAAAACTGCACTGGCAAGCTCAAAGCTGAACTCGTTGCGCTGGTCGGGCCACCATGGCTGATAACCAATAGAGGCGGTTTTTCGTCACCCGACGATTCGAACTCGGGATTCGTAGGGGCGTAATAGAACGCATGCGCTTCGCCATCATCGGTCGAAGGAAACGTGATTGCTTCTGGAACCGAGAGATATGCGTCATCGAGTTCGATATCACTCGACGATTTCAGAGTCGTGGTCGCTCCGTTTCCGAGAGCCGCAACTACGATTTCGGCAGCTGATGTCGGTGAAGCTCCAATGTATACAACCTGCTCACCGATCACGTTTACTTCAGCAATCGATGTGTGCGGCACAACGGTCTCAGCGACCTCTCGAGCATGCAGCGTCACCATTCTGAATGCGCCCTTGCCGTTCTTTGTGCCTTTCAGCAGCACAGCACCATCTTCCAAGAACGAATACGTGCTGAACCCAAACGCCCACGCCGGACCTCCGTGGTCTTTTTCCTCGGCGAGCAGTGGTGTGATTTTGCCAGCCGACCACTTGGTCAGGTTCCACCAACCCGATTCGTCAGTGATGAAGACAAGCGTGTCGTCCTGACCACTATTGGCTGGTGCCCAATCTGGCTGAACAATGCTGGTATCGGTTCCGCCAGTAATCTTCTGTTCATTGCTCACAGAACCAGTGGCTGAATCAAAATCGGCAATCCAAAGTTCGCAACCGTCCCATGGCATGTTGGGGTGATCCCAAGACAGCCAGCAGATCTTGTCACCGGCAGGATTTTGCCGAGGCGACGAGTAAAAATCGTGACCGCTTGCCAACACCTTAACATCGCCTGAGCCGTCCGTAGGCACAACAACGATTGCGTTATCGGCTTCGCGATCTTCGTGATGCGTTTCGCTTACTGCCAGAATCCATTTCGAATCGCTGGTCAATCTCAAATCGGCGAATCGAACGCCTCGCTCGATAGCTGGCTCGTCAGTAATCGCTTCTGGCTGGCCCGCTCCGGAAGCAGAAGCCTTGTAAATCCGCTGGTCATCCCAGTTCGCGAAATAAACAGCTCCGTCACGCACTGCATACGCACTTCCACCGTACTCGTGAACAGCGTTTCGAGCGTTGTATGGCGCAGGATTCACGTCGGTGGTTGAGCCATCGGCAGAACGCTTCACAATGACGTACCGGCCGGCTTCTTCGGGTCGACCCTCATGCCAGTAAACATCTTCGCCATCAACACGAACCTCGCCCAGACGAAGACCGCCCTGAGTTATCAAATCAGCGGAAATAGGAGATTCCCACGAACCGTACGGAGAAGTCTGCTTAGTTGGCATTTAGAATTTCCTTCTGCTGAACGAACGGTAGAGCGAACTACCGAAAAATCGAATGCGCAGAAGGCTCGCAGAAGAACGCACGTAAGGCAACAGTGCCACCCAACCAAATATCGACGAACGCGAAACGCCCTACCTGTTCAATCCACCGGGCGCAGCGGATCAATAGGTAGGGCGTTTCTATTGGCAGTTTCCTGCCGATATATCAGACCGTTCTCAAGCAGCGACTAGCCGCCGATAAACGTTCCCTGTCGTTCACCATTGACGATCACGTCGTACTCAACGCCCGATTCGAAATCGGAACCTATGTTGATCGACTGATCTTCGTAGATGATCGCCAACGTGCAAGGCACAGGAGCGGTAGGAACCTGAGTTAGCACTTCGACATGAACCTCGCGACCTTCAACAGTCCAGTCGATCGACTTGAAAGTCTCGCAGCTTCCGCCGAGAGAAATTGTGATTCCGACCAAGTGCTGCGCAGGGATCGATCGAGTCGAAGCGATGCTCGAAGCGTAGATCGTGGCGAGCTTTGTAGTGGATTCAGCAACATCCTCGTCTACTTCAACAGTCTCTTCGTATCCGTTGCCTGCGAACTGAGTCGCAATCGATCCCAAGAGATCGATGATCTCGTCGTCAAGACCGACGTACAGAATGATCGAGTTACCGTACGAGTACCAGTGAGGTGGAGCAATCCACATCAAGCTCGTTGCCACACCATCGGCCGATTCAAACGATGTTCCATCAGCTGAAACTGTCTTTGCGGCATCTGCAGCTGCACTACCCGGTGCGAACTCAAAAAGCTCAACTCTGAACCCGTTCACTTTCAGAACGCTAGGATCTACGTTGAAGAATGAAGAGTCACCACTCTGTCCACCGTTCACCACATCAGCACCGGCGCCCTTCAATGAAAGCTCGAGTGCCAGAGCATCTGAAATAATGCTTCCGCCACCAGCAGGTGGGAACGGAGCAGGTGTTGGAGTAGCCGTATCAGGGTCGGCACATCGAACGTTAGGCGCAATCGCCTGGAAAGTTACCGATTCTTCGCCAGCGTTCACTGTGTAAACAGCGCAAGCATTCAACTCTTCACCAACAGCACCAAACGTAACTTCGACAGGCTCTAATCGGTAGTCATCGGTGCAAGCAACGTCACCTGTTGGCACTTTGACCACTGGGTAAACATCGAACACTGTTCTACTCGACTGAAGCACGTTCGGCTCAACTGCCTCTTTGCAGCCGTTTGAAAGTCCAATAATCACGTTTGCGTAGTAGATCACCTGTCCACGGCTGTCTTCACCAATGATCAGTTCGATAGCTTCAACCGGAGCAGCTTCAATAGCAAAATCCGGTGCGCCGATTGGCGGAATGCCATCAACTGGCGATGATCCAGTTGTGAACGTAGTCGCAGGCTGATCGTTCACGTACACGCTGTAAGTCGTGCCGCGTTCGAAGTCGCTTCCGAGACCAACGTTCTCATCGTGAATTCCGTAGATCGCCGTGCAGGCGATCATCTGATCTGGCGCAGGCACCATGTTGTACACAGAAATGTGAACATCGGTTCCTTCACGAACTACATCTGCACGATCAAAAGTCGCACATCCACTAGGGAGTCCCGAAATCACCTGAACAACAAACTGTTCTGGGTATGATTCGAGAACTAGAATCTGCACGCTCTCGATAGGAGCAAGCTTCTCAACCACTTCATAGCCGAGATCCGTTGCTGGAGGGTCGCCCTCTGTAGGGTCTTCACCCACTGGCTGAGTTGGCTGTGCACCAACTCCGCCGTTATCCGAAACAAGCTTGGTCTCATCTGTGCCGCACGCAATAACGAACGCTGCGAGGGCTGCGATAGCAACCAGTACGAGCCATTTATGTTGTGTTCCGCTAAACATTTTGTTTCCGTCTATCTCTTCTTCTTCATCTTCGTAGCGAGAATCGCCGTGAATCTTGTTTTGATCAGGAGCCAAATTCGGTTGCCTGTTATAGCTAAGACGCACTAGGGTTTCGATTTGTTCCATCGAATTCTCTCAATTTATATTTTCTGCCTTTGGATGCACTCACCTAAACGTATTTCCTATTCAATTCCCAACTAAAATTGACTCCGCACCCCTTCGCGGGCTAGTCTTGAAGATAGTTCGAATTTCATATTGGCGTTGATCGGGACTAGTAAGTTTCGTTACGGATCAAAGAGAATCGGGGCAAGCTGGAAGCCCGATATCACGACCGGAACCGAATGGACCCGTGAGCTTCGAAGCTAAAGTACCTACAAGTACGAGTACCTTCCGACGGAGTGGGCACCGTTATCAGAGCCCAGGGCCTACGATCTTAGATAGCCTTGATCGTGTGTCCGACAGAGATACTGCTTCACGAAACGTGCAGCGGTAATAAGGGTGGCACCGCGGGATACATACCTCGCCCCTTGAAAATTATTTCAATTGGGAGTGAGGTTTTTTTATGCCCGAAATTAGGCAGCCAAAACCTCGATCACTACACAAGTAACTAAATCGAGAGTCGACCGACATCATGGCAGCGCCTACTAAGAAACGAATCCTCACCGGCATCCGACCCACCGGAGCACTCCACTTGGGTCACTACGTTGGTGCGCTCCACAACTGGATCGACCTGCAGGATCAGTACGACTGCTACTTCCTGATCGCCGATTACCAGGCGCTTGGCGACCACTTCCACGAAATCGATCTCATCAGAGATTCCGTACTGCAGGTCACTCTCGACTGGCTAGCAGTTGGTCTAGACCCCGAAAAATCTTCTTTCGTTGTACAGAGCTACGTTCCTGAGTTCGCTGAACTCACAATGTTGCTCAGCTTCATCACGCCACTCGGCATGCTCGAACGCAACCCAACGCTAAAAGGCGAACTCGACGATCTCTCGGTCGAACAGCGCACAGTGGGCTTCTTCAACTACCCAATGAGTCAGGTAGCCGACATTCTGCTGCCACAGGCTCACTTGGTTCCGGTTGGCGACGACCAGCTACCGCACATCGAAATGACTCGTGAAGTTGCTCGAAAATTCAACCGAATGTTCAAGCCAGTGTTCCCAGAAGCCGACTCGCTGATGGGGAAGGTCCCGCGACTTTCGGGAACCGACGGGCAAGGCAAAATGAGCAAGTCGAAGGGCAACGTAATCATGCTGTCCGACGATGAAAAGACTGTCACAAAGAAAATCCGTGGCATGTACACCGATCCCAATCGTGTTCGGGCCGACACTCCCGGCACTGTCGAAGGCAATCCCGTATTTCAGTACCACGATGCGTTCAACCCGAACACCGAACAGGTCGACGAGTTCAAAGCTCGCTACCGTAAGGGAACTGTTGGCGACGTTGAAGTGAAAATGGCTCTAGCGGAAGCGATTAACACCTTCCTCGACCCTATTCGAGAAAAACGTGCCTACTACGAAGCGAACATGAACCTCGTAGAGGAAGCAATCATGAGCGGTGTAGGCCGAATGCGAGAAGTCGCCGCCGAAACCATGGAACAAGTTCGAGATGCAATGCGCATCTCCAGCTACACCAAAAACTGGAAGTAGTGACTGAGTCACGTTTTCTATAGAACCGTAATTTCAATTCACGACTATTCCCATGATTACCCGAATCAAAAACTTAATAGCCATTGGCACTTCCTGGCGAAGCTGAATTCCGACACTAGTAATTCGACTTCATAAACCAAGAACTAAAAATCATGCCTAACTACACACCCGATCTCTCAACCTTCAAAAACCTCGCTTCAGACCACAATCTGATTCCGGTCTATCGCGAAATCAGTGCCGATCTAGAAACTCCCGTTTCTGCCTACCTAAAAACAGCAACCGGCAAGCACTCGTTCCTCTTCGAATCAGTCGAAGGCGGCGAGAATCTAGCGCGCTACAGCATGCTCGGAACCGAGCCATCTGAAATATTCACAACAGGTGCTGGAACAGATTTAGGCGAAGTCGATCCACTCGAACTTCTGCGCAAACGCATGGAGAAAGTCAGCTACGCAAACGTAGAGGGACTTCCAAAGTTCCACGGTGGAGCAGTTGGCTATCTCGCCTACGACACGATTCGCTACTTCGAGCCGTCAGTACCGCCAATTTCGGACGAAAAGTCCGGCCTGGACGTACCCGAAGCAGTCTTCATGCTCACCGACTCGATTCTCATCTTCGATCACGTGCGCCACACCATTTTCGTAGTCGCACACGCAGCTATAAACAACGGCGATGCTGAAGCTTCGTACGAACGAGCAACAGCGAAGATCGAAGAGGTAATCGCCCGACTCGACAAACCTGTTCCGACATCCGGCGCACGGCGCAACTTCCTGCCGCCATCTGGCTTCACTTCACGTGACCCCAATCTCGATTACAGCTCGGTAGGTCATCCCGACCAATCGCCAATCGAAGGCGGAGAAATCACTGGGCAACCGTACATTCCGAACATGACTCGTGAGTACTACGGCGAGGCGATCGACAAGTGCAAACAGGCGATTCAAGATGGCGAAGTAATTCAGGTCGTATTCTCGCAGCGACTCGCACGTCGAACGCCGGTAAAACCGTTCGATATGTACCGTTCGCTTCGAGCTATCAACCCTTCGCCATACATGTTCTTCCTAGAACTCGATGGTTTCGAAATCGTTGGCGCTTCACCAGAGCTTCTAACTCAGGTGATCGACGGCAAGATGGCGGTTCACCCCATCGCCGGAACACGCCCCCGTGGCACAACTCCGGAACACGACGATGAGCTAGAAAACGAACTCATCAACGACGAAAAAGAAGTCGCTGAACACGTAATGCTTCTCGACCTAGGACGTAACGACGTCGGTCGAGTATCCAACCCTGGCAGCGTAAACGTTGAGCAAAGTTTCGAGATTGAAAAATACTCGCACGTGATGCACATCGTGTCGCACGTTACGGGCGATCTATCGGAAAAATACGACATGTTCGACGCCATGAAAGCTGCGTTCCCAGCCGGAACAGTTTCAGGCGCCCCAAAGGTTCGTGCGATGCAGTTGATCGCAGAGCTAGAGCCCGACAAACGTGGACCTTACTCGGGAGCAGTCGGATACTTCAGCTTCACTGGCAACATGGACACAGCAATTTCGCTGCGAACCATGATCATGAAAGACGGAGTTGCCTACCTGCAGGCCGGTGGCGGAATTGTTGCCGACTCGGACACTCAGACTGAGTACGAAGAAACCCTTCACAAGATGGGCGCTCTGATGCGAGCCATCGACCATGCTGAGGAGTCGTCAGGTGTCTAGCCTGATCGTCAAAGGCACCAAAGAAGAATTCGTGAGCACATTCGAAAATTTCGATGTTGTGCCAGTTCATGGCGTCGTAAATTCAGTCGAATCACGACCAATCGACGCTCTGAGAATTCTTCGAAACGCTGATCAGCCGTCGTTCATATTCGAATCGGAGTCACCTGAAGAAGGTGCATCTCGATACTCGTTTGTATGCCCAGCAGTTGAGACCGTAGTTCGCACCGGAACAAATGAAGCTCTTGGTGACACCAGCCCGGTAGAAGCTCTCCGTTCACAGTTCGAATCACGAACAGTTTCGCCAATTGCCGAACTACCAACACTCATTACTGGTGCGTTCGGATTCATGGCGTACGAAGCGGTAAAACACTTCGAACCAACCGTTGGCGATTTGCCAGCCGATCCAACGAACTCACCAGTCTCGGCTATGGCAATTCCGACCGAACTACTCGTATTCGACCACGATCTCGACCAGCTTCACATAGTCGTTTTCACCAAAAGCACAAACGAGTTCAATTCAGCTTCGCAGCGCATCGAACGAATCTGCAGATTACTTGACGCAAAGTCGCCACTCGATGATTCAAGTTCAAAAAAATCCGAAGCAATCGACCTAACGTCCATCGCAAATAATTCCCACTTCCCGTCGATGGTTCGCAAAGCACGTGAAGCCATCATCGAAGGCGAGCTAATCCAAGTCGTCCTCGGCCAGCGAGTCGAAAAACAAACGACGGCCGACCCGCTCGACATCTACGAACAGTTATCGA
>Ga0233439_10004110_pt1 | contig 14411 bp, 9 predicted proteins | sample SI_123_September_6_FD_182713 | JGI IMG/M metagenome (GOLD analysis project Ga0233439, IMG submission 182713) | Seawater microbial communities from Saanich Inlet, British Columbia, Canada - SI_123_September2016_100_MG | ecosystem: Environmental > Aquatic > Marine > Inlet | place: Canada: British... | reverse complement strand
CTTCAGAGGTCAAACAATTCTCCGTCCTCCCTGGGTGGAGAGCACATTTGAATAGCCATCGAGCCTATGACTTTCTAGCACGAAGTTGGTTGGATCATACAGCAGAAACTTTATTTGCGGATGTTAACCAGCTACGTGGAGGAGAATCCATACATTGTCATCTATCAGATATTCACGTTCCGTTACCTATCAAAAAATGGTATGAACTAAGTCCTCAGAAAACAGGTCTCGATTTTGAGCAATCAGGAGATCGATTAAAAGAGTTATTCTACGATTCAATCCGATTACAACTTAGAGCCGATGTTCCCATTGGAACTGGCCTATCAGGTGGGATTGATTCCTCTTCCATTGTTTGTGCAATAAACGAACTCCTTCGAGAAAAAGGAGCCCAGACCCTTCAAAATACCTTTTCATCCTGCTCACATATAGATACTTATGATGAACGTAGGTTTATTGAAGAAGTAGCCCGAAAAACCAATGTCAAGACCCATTTTACCTTTCCTTCCCTGGCAGAACTTTTTGATACGCATGAAAAAATCATATGGCATCAAGACGAACCTTCCATAACTACCAGCATCTATGCGGAATGGAATGTATTTAAATTAGTTTCAAAAACATCTGTTAAGGCTACGCTTGAAGGTCATGGAGCCGATGAATTAATGGCAGGATATCCAATTTTTTTTAAAGCATTACTGCAAAACCTTTTGTTTAGTGGAAATTGGATAGAACTAGCTCAAGAAATTTATAGTATTCGCAAAATAAAAAACAACAACCCGCATCTCTCTTTTATGAATGCGCTCAGAAAATTTATTTTAGGATCAAATAAACATAATTATGCCTTTAAGCCGTCCTGGCTAAATTCCTCCCAAATTAGATGTGAGGAACTAGACTATATGAAGAGGGACAAAACAATAAACGAAATGTCACATGTTCAGTTATTATATTCCAGCTTACCTGCCCAACTTCACTGGGCCGATAGAGATTCCATGGCCCATTCGGTTGAATGCAGAGTCCCCTTTCTTGATCATAGGCTAGTAGAGTTTGTTTTGGGCTGTCCAGCAAATTTCAAGATTAGGCATGGCACAACTAAACGGATTCTTAGAAAATCCATGAGTGACAAACTACCTAGAAAAGTTGCTGAGCGAACTGACAAGATGGGATATGTGACTCCTGAAGAAATTTGGGCAAAGAAAGATGCCCCGGATATTTTTATGAAGGAGATAAAACGAGCACTGGAACAATCCAAAGGGAAATTAAATAATGAGTTAGTATTAAAAAGTGCTTCAAAAATACTATACGGAACCGTTCCCTACGACCCTGCCATATGGCGGATTATCAGTTTTGGGGCCTGGATGGATCGATTCGCCATCGAATGATACATAATATTATTTTGTCTTAATCTGAGCCTCCCGCGAAAATGGAATAAACGGTTGCCAAGTATAGATTCTGAGCCGTTGGCGGTTCCTGCGGATATAAACCAGTGCTGGTCGACAGATTTCATATCTGACAGTCTGTTTTATGGCAGAAGGTTCAGAACATTTAAAGTGAGAAGATTACAACGGAGAAGCGCTAGCCATTTAGGTGGATCTATCTGCTCAAGTCGTCCGTATGTTAGAACACATTGTGATTTGGTGGGGTTATACGGCAAAAATCAGGATGGAGAAATGGCCTGAGTTCATCTCTGTAATACTGATCTGTAACACTGGCTGATTGGGTAGACCAACATGACATATAACTTGATTTTATCAAACCTGGCAAGCCAACTCAGAACTCGTATGTAGAGAGATTAAATAGGGCGTATCGAACTGAAGTGCTACATATGGGTGCGTTCAAACGGTTATCAGAAGTCAGAGCATTTATAGACAACTTAATTAGGGAATACAACGAAGAACGGCCTCACAACTCACTCGGTGACTAAACACCCAGAGAGTACCTGCTGGCTAATTCAAACCGGAAAAACTCTCCAAACTCAACAAATTTTAGCTATTTCGGGCATGCCGTTAAATTATATTTTTTTAGGGCCAAAAATAGCTTTTTATGTCAGAATAATCTTAAGGTTGCTAGCCCCATTTTTCATAGCCGGGGAAAGAAACAAATTAAGTCTTTCTCAATCCATAAATCAATAAGATTGAACTTAAAAAAGTATTGAAGAACCCAAGATTAATTTATTGATGTGTATAATCCTAAATAGACATTTAATATCCTTGGATTTCAATACATTCTAAAATCCCTACCCGTAGTTTTGAAATTCATACGAAATAATGAATATATTGAATCTTCAAATCCGATCAAAAATTTAAGTAAGGGCATGATGTATTTAAGCGGAGTTATTAATGTTGAATAATGATATCCGCGTTTCGGAAAAAAAACTGCCCATCGCAGTTTATTTCTTATGCACCCTGTTCATTGTTTTTTTTTCCGTTCACGCCATTCAAAACTGGCAACCGCATTTGGCTCAAAGTGCCATTATATTGGCCTGCATTCTTCCTGCATTTATAGTTCTTGCCTATAACTGGTCAAGTTTAATTAAAAACAAAACATGGCCTGTTGAGTTCAAAATTGTTTTGGTTTTAACCATTCTTGGTATGTTGAATATTTGCTTTAGCGAAAACCAGCTTGCCTCACTTAAAGGAATGAGCCTTTATTTGATGTCTGGGATACTGGTTTTCAGTATTTCATATTCTTTATTTGACAATAAGCAAACGCAAATGCGGTTTTTTTATTTATGTTCATTTTGTTTTATTATTTTATTAGGGTTCGGCACTTATGAGTTCATTCAGCAAATCTATGCCTCTGGAAAACGAATTTTATTGTTTTCTGGGAATCCCATTCCCGCAGGTTCACTTCTTATTTTATTATCAATAGGCCCATTAGTTTTACTAGGGAAATCAAAAAGTAATTGGCAAAGGATTTTTTGGGTTTTTTGCATACTTTCAGGTGCTTTTTTAATTACTCTTATCGCCCAAAGGGGGCCTGCGCTGGCAATGGTTATAATGGCCTTTTTTTTGGCGGCAACCAAACGCAAAGGGATATGGATTTTCACACTGGTTGCTTTAGTTTTAGTAACCACTGGCTATCAATTAGCCGACAAAGTTCCTCCGCAATTGAAAAATGAACTTTTAAGAAAAGAAACATTGCTTGTTCGCATGGAGCTTTACCATATAGCTCTTGATGTCATTAAAGAAAAACCTATATTTGGGCTAGGCTTTAATTCGTCTTTATCAAGGTTTATCCCTGATGATTACCAATCTAAAATCTATCCAACGGATCAAACATATTCCTTTCAAAGCATGGTCGCTGGAGTACACGTATTCGATAATATGGCATTAAGTTTTCTAGGTGAAATGGGTGGTCTTTTCACAATGGCATACCTTGGTTTAGGTGTATATTTATTAATTAATGTTGTTACTGTATTGAGGAAGCCTACCTTACTTGACAATATGCAAGTCATATTGACTCTTGTTGTTTTGGCTGGGTTTACTGCCCACTCCATGACTTTTGATAGCTTAAAATATCCACATTTGAATTGGATTTTTCATTCTCTTCTGGGCTTAATTGCGCGCCACAAAGTGACGGATCAAAAAATAAAAACTAATGCCACATAAAAATATTGAAGCCAAACCAAAATCAAACAGTCACATTATTATAGAGACACTATTAGAGTCTAATTTCAGATACCTAGAGATAACAGTTTATGATGAAGTCCTTTAAATCCATTATTGCTTGGCTTATCGGTACCTATATTGTTTTATATGTTGCATGTTTTTATGTGCATGTGAATGAAAGCAATATCATTGCCAACAAAGCAAATGATTTACTACCAAGATTAACTCATAAAATTCAAACTGGGCTTCCCTACGTTGTTTCAGTTCAAAACCTGAAAAGAAGATCAAAACCAATCTTTTGGAAACCACTTACTATATTTAATTCTCTATTTAGGGAAGGTGAAACTGACAAGACAATTAATAGGATACTGGGGAGAGCAATAGAAAATCTTAAAAAAGACTTATCAGGTAGTGCCCTTGGCCAAATGGATCTAAGGGAAGCAAACTTCAGTGACAGCAACCTAGAAGAAGCAGATCTCACAAAAACAAATTTTATGAAAGCAAATCTAAAAGGAGCAAATCTGGGATTAGCAAATCTCACTGAATCTAACTTAATCAAAGCCGACCTTAGCAGGGCTAACTTACATGGAACTCAAATAAGCAAAGCCAATCTACAAGGAGCAATATTGAGCCACACCAATCTCATTGGAGCTAAACTTGATTTGGCAAATTTCCGCGATGCAAACTTAAGTAATGCAAATTTATTTAACGCAGACTTACACAACACTATACTTAAAGGGGCAAACCTCAGCACTTCCAAAAATGTTTCCTGCGAACAGGTTAAGTCTGCCGTAATCGACCAAAATACCCGTTTACCTAATTATCTTTCCGTGGATCAGGCCTCTTCATCAAATTCTAAATGTGTTAATTCGATGAATAGCAAAGGAGTGGACCTTCAAGGGCTAAATCTTATCAAAGCCAACCTAAAAAATGCCGACCTCGGGCAGTCAAATTTGAACAATGCAAATTTAATGGGGTCCGATCTGGGTAATGCCAATCTCAGGCAAGCCAATTTAAGCAATGCCAATTTAAGTGGAGCCAACCTTGGAGCGGCTATTTTTAGTAATGCCAATCTCCGCAATGCAAACCTTAAAGGGAGCAATCTTAAGGGAGCTCACCATATCAGTTGCGAACAGATTAAGTCAGCTGTAATCAATCAAAACACCCAACTTCCTGATTACATCTATCAACTGGAATCCTCCTCATCAAACTTCAACTGTATTAATTTATTAAAAGGAAATGGGCTTAACCTCCAGGGATGGAACCTGTCAAATATTAACCTTTACATGGCTGATTTTGGAAAAGTAAATTTAAGTAATGCCAATTTAATGGAGACCAATTTAAATTACGCTAACTTTATCGATGCTAATCTTAGCAATGCCAACTTAAGTGGAGCCAACCTTAGAGCTGCTATTTTTAGCAATACCAATCTCAGCAATACAAACCTTAAAGGGGCCAACCTTAAGGGAGCTCACCATATCAATTGCAAACAGATAAAGTCAGCTGTAATCGATCAAAATACCCAATTTCCTGATTACATCTATCAACTCGAGTCTTCCTCATCAAGCTTCAACTGTATCAATTTATTAAAAGGAAAAGGGCTTGACCTCCAAGGGCTAAGCAGACCAAATATAGATCTTTATTCCGCAGATCTCAGGCAAACAAATTTAAGCAATGCCAATTTGATGGGTGCCAACTTGGGTCTTGCAGATCTAGAGGAAGCAAATTTAAGTAATGCTAATTTAATGGAGACTAATCTGGTCAATGCCAATCTCGGGCAAGCCAATTTAAGCAATGCCAACTTAATGGGGACTAATCTTGGGGCTACTATTTTTAGTAATGCTCATCTCAGCAATACAAACCTAAAAGGAGTCAATCTAAAGAAAGCCCTTTTTATCAGTTGCGAGCAGATTGAGTCAGCTGAAATCGATCAAAATACCCAATTTCCTGATTACATCTATCAACTTGAGTCTTCCTCATCAAACTTCAACTGCATCAATTTTTTAAAGGGGAAAGGGCTTGATCTCCAGGGACGAAACCTGCCAAACATGAACCTTTACATGGCCGATCTCAGGCAAGCGAATTTAAGTAATGCTAACTTAATGGAGACTAGCCTGATCAATGCCAATCTCAGGCAAGCGAATTTAAGCAATGCCAACTTAATGGGGACTAATTTAATGGGGACCATTCTTGAGGCTACTAATTTCAAAAATGCCGATCTCCGCAATACTAACCTTAAAGGGGTCGATCTTAAATTAACTCTTAATATCAGTTGCGAACAGCTTAAGTCAGCTGTGATCGATCAAAAAACCCAGTTCCCAGATAATATTATTATAGTTAACCCCCAAGAACCAAACCAAGATTGCATAGAAAAACTCAAGAAAAAAAAGCCTTCTAAATAGGTTTCAGCTCTCATAAGGAATCATAACCAAAAATACTTAAGCAAGTTTATCATCTGTTTTTTTTATCGCATACTGCATCAGTAGTTGTTGCATCTTATCTTCACCCAGCCCATACTGTGATTCTAGTTCTGTCAACATCCCCTCAATATCTGACCATCCAAAGAAATCTTCTTGAGCTTTCATAATCATAGGGTGTTTAGTGACTGTAATATTTTCACCAATGAAGAGTTCTTCATGTATTTTTTCCCCCTTCTGCATTCCCGTATATTTAATGGCAATGCCCGAGTCATTTTCAACATTTTGATCTGACTTTAAAAGATGACCTGACAAATATACCATTTGCTTAGCTAGAGAAAGAATAGAAACAGGATCACCCATATCGAGCACAAAGACGCTACAATTATCCCCCATAGAACCTGCCTGAATAACTAATTGGCTGGCTTCTGAGATAGTCATGAAATATCTAGTTGCTTCTGGATGGGTAATCGTAATCGGCCCTCCCGCAGCAATCTGTTGCTGAAATAAAGGGATTACTGAACCTGATGAACCTAGAACATTGCCAAACCGGACAATGACAAATCGCGTAGTTAGTTCTTGGTCTCCAGCTAATTGCTGGTTTTGTTGGGAGAGACCTTGGATTATCATTTCAGCAATCCGCTTGGTTGCACCCATAACACTGGTTGGGCGAACAGCCTTATCCGTAGATATGAGAATAAAATGTTTTACATTCTGAGAAAGGGCAGCCTGAGCAACATTAAGCGTTCCAAAAATATTGTTTCTAACACCTGCTGAAATATTATTTTCAATAAGGGTAACATGTTTATAGGCCGCAGCATGGTAGACAGTATCAATTTTGAAATTTCTTATAGTTTCTTCAAAATGCTTTTTATTATTTATAGAACCAAGTATAGGAACTATTTTAATCTCACAGCTAGATATTTCAGATAGGGTTTTTAATTCTAAATTGATTCGATAAAGACTCAGTTCTGAATGTTCAAATAGCACCAAACAATTGGGGTTTAGCTCATAAATCTGGCGACATAGTTCAGAGCCAATAGACCCACCCGCACCCGTTACCAAGACATTTTTATTGGTTATACAAGTAGCGAGGAGTTTTTGATTGGGTTCAACTTCTTTACGCGCTAACAAATCCGTTATATCAATGTTTCGGAGATCATTTATTTTTGCCACCCCAGAAGCAAAATCGTTTAGGGAAGGAACCGTCCTCACTGCTACCTTTTTATCCTCAAGATATTTCAGTACGTCCTTACGTTGACCTGTGCTCATACTCGGAGTCGCCAACAATACTTCTAAGGGACCAGATCTAGAACGGATTTTTCCTATCTCAGTACGGTCTCCCAAGATTTCCAGATTGTGGATAAAGTGACCATGTAATGAATGATCATCGTCAATAAAGCCCAGTACGCATATTTCCTTATTATGAGAAAGCGATGAAGCCAATTCCAACCCTACCCTACCTGCACCATATATTAGAACACTCTTATTTGCATTAGAAGTAGGCGCCTTAATAGCCGCAATTTCTAGTAATACCAAACGAGCTAATTGTCGACTTCCACCTACCACCAGCAACAGAGTCATCCAAAAAAGAATAGGAAGAAAACGGGGAAACGAAATCTCTAATTCAAAGTATAATGGAAAAATAGCAGTCGCTACCAGTAACCACAAGAGAACAAGTATTCCTGTAGCCTGGAAGATGGATAGCATTCCCTTGTGTCCTATAAATCGCACTACCTCCCGATATAGACCAAAATTAATAAAAATGGGAAGCGCTAAAACTGTGGCTGAGATAAACAACCACCATTGATTCAGACTTGGCCAGAACCATTCATTAGAATGTAAAATAAATGCCAACCACAATGATACAGACACCAGAAAAAGGTCTATTATCATCATAAGGAAATGTTTTTTGCGTCTGCTAAGATTTAGAATAAACATGATATATATTATTCCAGCAAGGGATCTTATTCAATTTTTCGACATTTTACTTTTAAGCTTTATAAAAATGAGATTCAGGCCAAACACCCCCAACATAAAAAAAGGAATTATAAATCCTTGGCGCATGCGATATATTGCCCCTACATTCGGAACCGCATAACCCAACAATATAATAATTATCCCAGAAAAGACGAGAATAGGAGCTATTGATTTTAAGATCTGAATCTCCATAAATAAGACTGCAACGAAACCAATCAAAACAACATACACTACCAAAGTCTCCAAACCAGCCATCATTCTCCCCAAATTTCCCGTTTCAGTTCCCCGCGAAACCCATAAATTTGGAAATGGAGACAAAAACCCTATTTGGAGTGCTCTAGGTAAGTAAGCAATCAGTTCCCTAATATTCATAAATTGAGCATTCGGGTCCAAAATTGAATTCGCATACCTGTTTTCCATCCTAAAACCAAACCGCACTAAACTAAGCCGTATGGCGAGTTTCTTATTCAAATAACTGATATAGCCCAGGGCACCATCATATTTAATGGGTTCTAAGAGTAAAAGTTGATTACGAGCTATTTCTTGTTGAGAATACCCATCTATATTTCTTAATTTATTAAAACCTTCTGTCATTGAATCATCCCCCGCTACTTTCCACATTTCTTGAGCAAAGCCCAGAAAGCTTTGGGTTGATTCTTTTGCCTTATTATCTTTTGGCCTCTCTTTAGCTTTTGTTTCATCTATCGAAGAATTATTGTCCACGAAATTCACTGCTGGTACTTTCAAAAATCCTTCTTGATAAGAAATTATAGATATTCCCATTAACATAATTAACCCTGGGAGGCCGTCTATGCTTCTCATAAGTAAAAAAATTACGGTGCAAATAAAAAAAGTCGACCAAAGCAAGGGGGTAATATATTCACGGATGGAAATTAGAAGCAAAAAACTAATTATTATTGCTAATGCACCTTTCCATTTTAAATCCTTATTAAATATTGCCACCCATCCGAATATCATCCCGCAAATTCCTAGCACGTAAAAAGGATCTCTTAGCAGTTGTGTCGAAGATAATATAATCGATGGGAAAAAAAGGTACGATGTAGCAAAACAAGCAACCATCACATTCTGGCTAAATAAAATACGCGCGGAAAGATATATCAGAACAACCGATGCTACCCATGTCACAGAATTTATTAACTCAAAGTAAAAAGGATTTTCTTCACCAAATAACCAGTAAACCAAGGCGATCCATTTAACATGCGCGTGTGTGACCTGACGTTCACCATAGCTGGAAGACCACCAATCTCCCCAGGCTCCTGAATTAATCGCATCAACAAGGTCAATGGCTTCCAGATGAAAAACTATAGAATCTCTTGCAAAATTCCAAAAATGCTCTCTCCCGGGAAGATAATTTTCCTCCAGATCCATATTATGCAATTGAATAAGGAATGAGGAATGTGCAATCCAAGACACCAGGCCAGCGAAAATTATATGAAAAAATAGTAATCCAATAACAACTGGAACTGGATTGCGCTCAATAGTTTCGAAAATATTTTTCATGGCATCGTTAAAGACAAACTATAAAAGTCGAAAATGCGGAGAAATCAGTTCGCGGGCGCAATGGCCAGTAAAATTTACTTTGAAGAATCGCTAAAGGATATTTTCAAACTTGGGATTTTTGGGGCAGAGATTGGGCCAACTCATGATAATCTACTTCTTACTGTGATGCAGTTCTAGCCACCCTAACTTCGAATAATATTGCAGAATGAGTCTGCTGAACTTATTCAAAAAATCCCCGCGCCTAATATGAGAGCAATTTTTCTAACTAGTTGAGAAACAACATTAGAGTAACTCAAAGTGAATAAAACCATATTTTGGACCTAAGAAAATAGCGTTTTATTTTCTACACTCTAACAAGGCCTATACTGACACAATTAAAAAGCCATATCAAACTGGAGAGTTAACCCAAATAGCCTTGGTAATATTTCTTAATATATTCCGCCAAACAAACACGCCAGTCACGCATGAGGTTTAAACCACGCAACTCAAGTTTCTTATTTATTAATCTCTCAGAAGGAGGACGTTCAGCAAAGTATTCCTTCTTCCAGTAATCTGATTGTACCGGGGTAATCTTTATTTTATCCATTATACCAAGAATCCTTATAAGCTCTTGAGTCACCTCGTATCTTCCAGTCACCCCAGCACACACCATGTTGTAAAGCCCCCACAGTTCTTTTTCCAGCAATATTTTCACATTATTAGCAAAATCATGAGTATACGTGGGGGTGCCTAATTTATCATCTACAATGAATAACTCACTTTTCCCATCCTTAAGTTGTGACATAATTTTTTGAATGAATTTTTTATCTTTATTTGGCCCTCCACCCATCATCCAACCAGCGCGACAAATAATATGCTGACGGCAATTTTTCTCAACAAATATCTCCCCCGCATATTTACTTCGAGCATAGTGACCCAAAGGACTTGGCTGATCCCAGTCGTCATATATAGCCTTCCTGCCATCGAAAATGCCAGCTGTACTAATATAGAGGATTGGGATATCTAACTCATTAGCTATGTAAACGGCATTTTCAACTGCAAGGGCATTTGTTCGGTAGGTATCATCTGGATGCAACTCACAATACTCAAGGTCAGTGAATGCGCCTAGATGAAAAAGAAAGTCTGGCTGAAATTCCTGCACATCCTTTTTATAAGCATCGTAATCACGAAAATCGAGGTGGGAAAGCCATTTCTCATTCAGGTCTATATCCGTACACTTTAAATCATAGTCCTTACTAAAAACTTGATAAAAAGCTTCGCCTAACATTCCGCCACAACCCGCTATATATATCTTATTGTTGCTCTTCATAAATCAGATTAGCAAAGTTCATTCAAAATTAATAAATATTGCAACTTGATCACATCCTGAGAATACTTATTTATCACAGTTTTTCGGGCGGCCTTTCCAAGTTTGCCGCGTAACTCAGGATTATTGATTAAAGCTTCAAGTGTATCAACCCAGTCATTCTCAGTTTTGACCAAGCAACCATTTTCATAGTGTTTAATAATCGTAGGAGTCGTGCCAACGTTAGTAGCAACTACAGGTAATCCAAAAGCCATATATTGAATAGCTTTAAGGCCGCTTTTACCTAATACCCATTCATTCTGAAATAGCGGATATACTCCTATATCGATTCCCTGCATGTCTGCAACTTCATTTTCTTTAGTCCACTGAATAACTTCTAAATCTACACCAGGAAGCTCATATTCAAAATTACCAATAACCCTAAAACGAAACTCACAACGCTTATTTAGCTCAATAAAAACGTTACGCAAAAGATCTAAATAAACTTTTGAACTGAATGTTCCAGTCCATCCGACAACTACTTTATGATCATTTGAATAAGAGTTTGCAGGCAGGAAAAGGTTTGTATCAATTGAAGATGAAATGAAAGTACACGTTTTTTTTTCATTGATGCCAAGGCAGTGTTCATTTAAAAATGGCGCGCTGGTAATCACGTGATCAGCAGTTTTTATTAAATGTTCAGTTTTTCCGGCACTCTTTAATTTTTTAACAAAAGGATTAATGTTATTACTTTTTTCAACCAAAACATTATCTTCAATATCATAAACTAATTTTTTTGAAAGCAATCTACACAATCGTTCGAAAAAAGAAGTCCCAAAGGGCGTCACCCACATAAACACATAAACGATATCATAGTGTTGGATACGAAAAATGTCGCAAATCCTTATAAAATAGCCCCGCAACACACCCACTATCTTTGTCGTATAATTGCCAGGTTTATACAATATCTTCCATGTCTTCAAATCCAGAAAAGGTGACATAGTCACATCGTATCCATTTTCTTTCCAATAGTCGAAATACTGTTCATATTTCAACCGCTGACCAGCGGCAACACCATAAGGAAATGGACATATCACAAGAATTCTCTTCATATTCCTTGCTTTTTCTTACCCAGTGCGTGCCAGTAAGGCATTTTCTCAGAAAAGACAATATCTGTTAAGCCACTATGCATCATCATTTGCCGAATTTTTTCCTTTGAAAAACGCTGCTCCAAAGGCGTGCCAAAACGGTCGAGCGCATCATTTCGAATGATATTCATACTTTTTCCAACATAATAGGAGAGAGGAATACATTTAGTCCACTTTCTAAACCCTATCAGCCTTACTATTCTAGCAATCGCGATGAAAGGCAAATACAACGTAAAGGCCAAGAGATCACAAACAAACTTTTTCAACTGAAACGGAAAGGAGGAAACTATCCTTCTTACCAGGTTTGAAATATAAAAAAGAAATTTAAAGAAGCACCCTCGATTGTCGAGGGAGTAGTAAAGATAAACTAGGAAGTACCCACCGGGCTTTAATTTGTCTATGCATTTTTGCATCGCCGCCTGAGTATCTGGGATATGATGCAATACCCCAAGGCTTAATGCAAAATCAAAAGTATTGTCAGGAAATGGAATATCACCAGCACTTGCTTGACTGATTCGTACATTTTCATCATTTTGCAACAAAGAAGCCGCCGAAACTACCGCTTCGCTAGGATCAATAGCCTCGATTGCATCAACTTTTTTACTCAAAAATTTCGACCACCTGCCTGTTCCGCAACCAATATCTAGCACATATTTTCCTGTATATATACTTGCCGGGACAATATCAAAGTACTGATTACCAGCAATTTGAATATCCTCATCTGAAAACTCATTAAATTTTAGCCACTCATCTCCAAATGATTGGACAGTTTCCGAATCAATATTTTTGTCCTTGCCTGTAAAAACATAGATCGTTTTATTTCCAATTGCTCGTTTAATTTTCGGACTAGTTGCAAACTTATTCACGGTAGCTTATTTCAGTTTAGAAGCGAACTATATATACTTTTATATTTTGAGACAGCTAATTGTAGCGAAAAATAGTCTATTGCACCTTCCCGTATTTTATCTGGGTCAAACATGATTTTTTTCATATTATCGACAGTTTTTCGATAGTCAGAGTCATTAGATGAATCCACTATAATACCTGACCCATACTGCCTGACTATCATATCCATATCACCAACATTCGAATTACAAATTATTGGAATGCCTAGAGACATCAATTCTCCCTGTTTGGTAGGGCAGGCGGCTTTTGTGGAATAAGCGGGTTTCCGAAAAATAATAGAAAAATGTCCCAATATAGCTAAAGCTGGAACTGAAGACCTCTGGGCAGAAACAATCAAAATTTTATCCATAGAAACCCCCGCCGCTTTAGCTCTTGATCGGATAAAATCGGCACTAGCATGAGTGATGAATAAAAATTTTCCTTCAGGATACTTTTCCAGATAAATAATGAAGAATCTAAACATTTCATCAATTAAGTACCACGTAATTGAGCCAATATAGGTTAGGATCGGCTCATCCGCTCGAATTCCTAATTCTTGCCGCGCATTTTGCATAGCTTCTAATTTTATTTTTCTACGGTCAAATAGGGCAGTATCAGCACAGCAAGGAATAATACTTATAGGTAAAGATAGTTTTTCGATATGTTTCCAACTATCCATTTCCTTTTTTCCGGCGAGGGTTAAGCTAACAATATGATCAGCATTTTCGAGAAAAGCCTTTTCTTTCATTTTAAAAAAAGAATAAACCCCTTTGTAAATTTTATTCTTTAAATCCCAGAGGCCCACATCAACTCTTTCATCTGCCCAAAATCCGCGCATATCAAAAATAAATTTAACCTTACATTTTTTTTTCATCCAAAGCCCAATCATTGATGGAATATAACTGCGGCAATGGACTATCTGAAACTTATTAGCTTTATGCAAGGAAATAGCTTTACGCTTTAATTTCCAATAGTCATATAAAGTCGATAAAATCGGTGGTTTTTTTGTGTAGAAAATTGGCACCCATTTTACATTCGTCCCTTCTAAAAGTTTTTCTATGAGGCCTCTGTTATTTTTATAGGCGTCCAATTTTTCGCAACTGAGCAAAACAAAGTTGTATCCATTTCGACTCAACTCTATTACATAGGACAAAACCTGAGATTGACCAAGCGGATCGGTAATACCATCATAAGATATATATAAAACTCTAGACATTGATATATTATTTCAGAGTTCGAATAAATATTAAATCAAGCTTGATACGATTTATAAGGTGCCTTGATTATCAAATAGTTTTTTCCAAACAAATTACACCCTCAACAATTTTAAATAATAGCTTGAGTACTGATAAAAAAATCACCACACAATAGCTTCTTACAAACGCAAATCAACAACCTCTTTGGGAAGAATGTATTTCAGGTCATAAAGAATGTGCATTTTTTTACCTAGATCATGAATACACTCAGGACCCATTTCTTTGAATTGATTGTGGGCTACAGCAAGGATGATGCTATCGTATTCCTTTTTTTGGGGAGTCGAAATAAGAGTGATGTCATATTCTTTTCGAGC
>Ga0233439_10004109_pt1 | contig 14414 bp, 9 predicted proteins | sample SI_123_September_6_FD_182713 | JGI IMG/M metagenome (GOLD analysis project Ga0233439, IMG submission 182713) | Seawater microbial communities from Saanich Inlet, British Columbia, Canada - SI_123_September2016_100_MG | ecosystem: Environmental > Aquatic > Marine > Inlet | place: Canada: British... | reverse complement strand
TAATACTGATAAACGTATATACTTTGAACTTGAGTTCAGCAAGTCTTTCCTATCAAATATTAGTAATGTAGAAAAGTTACTTAAATTAGAAAAGAATGTAAAACTTGGTAATATTCATTTGTACAATAAAAATGGTACAATTAAAAAGTACAAAGATATCAAAGACATTGTCGATGAGTTCTTTGGTATCAGATTAAAAGTTTATCAAAAACGTAAAGATTTTATTATGGCCAAGTTAAAGAATGAACTAGATATTATTAGTTACAAAGTCAAGTTTATACTTGCTATCATTGATAAAGAACTAAAAATTAATAATAAGACAAAAGAATATATTGAAGGAAAACTAGAGGAAAAAGAGTTCCCTAAATTATCAAAGTCTAATACAGAAGAAAGTGATAAAAATTATAACTATCTATTAGGAATGAACTTGTGGTCATTATCTCATGAAAAAGTAGAAGAACTTAAAAATCAACATGATGAAAAAGAAACTGAATACAATAATATTAAGAAACAGACACCTAAAACTATGTGGAAACTAGAATTAGAAGAACTACTAAGAGCTTATAAAAAATGGTATCAAATAAAGTTGGATGAAGTTGATTGTATTGATACGAATGTAAGTAAATCCAAGAAGAAGACGAATACTAAGAGTACTAAGAAAAAGGTTGTTTCTAAGATTGTCTAAATTTTATTTTATAAAAATTGATTTGTATAATTAATATAACTATTAATAGTTATATTAATTATGAAGATACGACTAATCTCGTGGAATATAAATATGTTTAGACCTGACAAACCAGAACTAAAAAATAAAATAATAAATGAGATTAATCAACAGGTTTCGAATGAAGATTTTATTATTCTAATTGAATCATCTTTTGAGTTTGTTAATGACTTATTAAGAACGGAATTAAAAAATAAATATAATCTATTAAGTGATTTTGCATTATCTCATGGGGGTCTTATACATATTCTATATAATAGAAACTTGAATGAATCTAATTTACAAAGAATAGAAATAACAATAGATAATCCAACATTATTAATAAGATATGTTAAAGATAATATTGTATTTTATCTCGCAGGGTGTCATTTAGCACCTTTTGCAGAGAATAGTCAAAGAAGAATAGAAGAGTTATTAATTGTTAGAACTATGGTACCAGAGAATGAACATTTAATATTGATAGGGGATATGAATATAAGAGAAAAAGAAACAAAGTTCCTAGAAAAGTCTGATAATATTCTTGGCGTAGTTGATTCCGGTGATAAAAGAAAAACATGGTATCGATATTTCTTTGAACCAGATAATATAAATATAACAAGTAGATTTGATAGATTATTTTTTAGTAAAAATATAAGTCTTGATAGGTTTGAACTATTTGGTAAGAAATATAATAATAAAAAGATGGAATTACTATCTGATCACTTGGCAATTAAAGCTCAAGTTAATATTAATTAGTTAATTACTTTTTCTAGTCTTTTTACTAGATCTTTTAATGATTTAGCAGTATAATTAATTTTTATTTTATTATCACCATTTTCAATACTTATATTTTTAATTTGTTCTGGGTTAGCTTTATCAGATCCATTATAAAATAAATTAATAATTTTATTTTTCTTTACATTACTTTGAATAAAATATGATTTCTTATTATTAACATATATTACTAATTCAAATTCTACATCTTTTGTTTTACCCTCTTTTAATACAAACTCTCCATTTTTTGTAAATGTAATTTTTTTACCTTTAGTAGTTTGTATATTTATTATAGTTATAGATTTATTTGAATCAGATTTACTTAATTTTATGTTAGGTTCATCTGAAGAGTCATCCGATGAATCATCGTCTTGAATAATTTTAATTTTAGGAACATATGTTGTAATTGGGTAGGTTGGACTCGATTGATAATTTGGACTATAAGGATTATTTTGACCATAAGGACCAAAAGGGCCAATTGGACTATTTGGATTACTCAGACCGTTAGGTCCGTATGGATTAGTTGTGCCGATCGAACCATTTGGACCATAAGGACCATTTGGATAGTTTGAATCAGATGGAACTGTTGGTCCATTATTATATTGACGTTGATATAAATTACTACAAACAGTTGTGAATGTATCTATACCTGAATCATTTAAATATGATAAAATATGTTCAAACATTTTAACGGGGATTTCAGTAATATGATTAAATCGTTCGTTAAATTTATTATTTACAATTTGTAAAATAGTTCTATCATGTGGTATTTTAGTTTTAATACAGTCCAAAAATATTTGTATTTGATTAATAGCAAAATCCATCATACTTATTTTGGCAGAATAAGATGGATCATATCGGTTATAACGGTATGCTTCCATTTTTAATTTATTAATTATACTAATACTTAATTCAAAATAAGTATATTCACTAAAATATTGAGTAGATCTGAACATGGTTGAATTTTCTATTATAAAAGTATGTCTTAAGTTGTCCATAATTGCCTTAAATTGACCTGCCATAGTATCAAATTTAAAATTGGGCATGTTACTATAGTTAGGTACATTACTCCCACCTATTTGCAACGTCTCATTACTATTTTTTAATGAAATATATTTATTTTTATATTTTATATATTTATTATAATATTTACTATCCATATAATATATATTATATATATTTTATTAAAAATGAATTTAAATTTTTGAGTAAAAATATGTAATAATCTTGTTAGTATCTCTCAAGTTTAATATCATAAACTCAATATCTTTACATGATATCAAATTAGGTATATCAGACTTCCACATATTAGTTTTTAACCATTTGGTTCTATTATATGCACTAAATAAAATATCAATTTCGTTAGTTATAGATAAGTTAATAATATTTTTACCATCTAATTTTAACTGAGGATATTCATTATTAAAGTTAATATAAAATTTATTGATTTCATTTGATTCAAATATATCAAACCATTTTATATAATCATTACCTTTTTTACATAGTGTATTTTTTATTTTATTCCATATATCTGTATGTTTATTTTTAATTAGTTTAATATTCTCCATTCGAAATAATGGATTTATTTGTGGCGGATTTTTTAAGTCTAATAATAAGATATGTTGTAAAATAACCTCTTTAATAAAATATATAACATCCCAATTAATTTTTAAATGTTCATTTGCATACGCATATTTTTCTTTGTATTTAATATGTTTAGAATTTCCATAATCAATTAACGAATATTGATATTTTGAAGTTAATGTTTTAGAACCAATCTTTATTGGCTTGTCTGTTTCAGTATAAGTTATATTATTTGCATGAACATCATTATGACAATATCCAGATTGTTTAAGTATATTTAATGCATATAATACTTGTATTATCATATTATATTTTTCTCTTGTTGTTTTAATTAAATTAGAACTAATTAATTTAGCTAAACTATTACCTTTATAGTCAAGAAATAAGTGTAAACATTTATTGGTTTTTATACTATTTATTTTATTAGTTGTAGTATCAAAATATTGATACATTTTATTTGAAAGCTTATTGCAGTTATTAATAGAATGACCATGACTGCTCATTAAAAAACGTCTTTTGTTATTAAAAAGTTTACTAGCAAATAATGATACATCATAATCTTTCCATATTTCATTACTATAATTTGTTTTATCGCCGACTATTGGGCCAATTTTTAATATATATTTTATTTTATCTTCATTATTTTCAATTAAATAAACAGTATTATTAAAACCATTTGAAAGTAATTTAATTATAGTATAGTTCATTATTATAGAATTAAATAGATTTTTATTTTTAAAATAATAATTACTCATATCACAGACTACATTAATTATCTATTCGGTGACAATGGCACCCTATATACTTCATCACATGTATTATGTAAGAATATATTACATCTTGTAAAAGTAGTTCAAAAGCTTATTATTTTATGGAATAAAAATTGGAAAGTGTAACGAGAAAATTTTTAATTTTTCGTTTCACTTTTTAACCGTTAGAACCTAGTGAATTTCAAAGAAATTCACTAGGTTATAAAAATTGATATAATATATATTACTTAATGTACACTAAATGTATATTAAATGCAGATTATTACCATGTCGCAATTAGAACAACGAAAAAAAATGTTAGAAATTAATTCAATGAATATATCTTCTAGTGAAAAATCAAAATTAATTTTTCAAGTGATGAATCCTGCTAAAAAAAAGGAAGTCATCAAAGTGTCAGATATTTGCAAAGAAATAATATTTTGTCCTCACTATAATAGATATAATTATCAAGTATCAAAATGTTGTAATAAAGTATATCCATGTCGCTTGTGTCACGATGAAAATGAAGAACATACAATTAATCGTCATGATATTGATTATATGAAATGTTATTATTGTAATTGTTTTCAAAAAGTAAATGCATCTTGTCAAAATCCAGAATGTTACAAGTTTGATATTAAACATTCACAATTTTGTAAAAAATGTAACTTATGGTCTGATAATAAAGATATGTTAAAAAGATATGTTAATTCCCTACTCAGTATTGATATTAATACAACACTTGATACTTTTCATTGTAATGAATGTGGAATATGCAGAATGGGAAAAGAAGAAGAATATATACATTGTAATAAATGTAACTTGTGTCTTAAAAAATGTAAATATGATACTCATCCATGTAGAGTAAATTTTAAAGAAGAGGGATGTCCAATATGTTTAAGAGAAATTTGGAATACATATAATGATTCACCATATCTACTCAAGTGTGGGCACAGTATTCATACAAGTTGTTTTGTTAAAACTTTAGAATCACAAAATATGAGCTGTCCGTTATGTAAAAAATCAATGATAGATCTTGAATTACATTGGAAAGATATTGATACATTTTTATCTAATCAAGAAATGCCGGATGAGTATAAAGAATGGACAACTGATATTTATTGCAATGACTGTGAAGAGAAATCAAATACAAAATTTCACTTTGTATATCACAAATGTAATCCATGTAATAGTTATAACACATCTATTACAAATATCAACAAAATTAATCATTGTAACGATGAACAAATTCATTTATAAAATCGAGTTTTGATATAGAAAAATTGATTTTAAGATAATATATATTACTATGTTAGTATTGTATGGAATTTCAAATTTATGATTATATAGAAGATCACGAAGTATTAGAAGAATCTGACGATGAGGAAGATAATAAAGTAGAAAATACTCTTCCAAAATTTATTATTCATGTGTTTGGTAGAACTCAGGATGATAAATCAGTATATTGCAAACTAACCGATTACACTCCACACTTTTATATTAAACTACCCAGTAAGTGGACACCATCTGAGTCTAAAATGAAAATAAAGGAAATGTTCAAGTGGTTTAAGGGTTTTGATAATAAAAAGGTATGGAAGAAGTTTAGAGAAGGTTTATTATCAATGGATATGGTTACTAGAAAGGAAGCCATTGGATTTACAAATGATAAAGATTTCTCTTTCGCGCGATTAGTTTTTAGTAATTCTTTTGCTATGAAAAAGTTTAGATATATGCTAGAAAATAATAAACTAAACATCCCACGAGTTACTACAAGAGAAAAACTGTTTGAATGTTATGAAGCCAATCTACCACCAATGTTAAGATGTTTTCATATTAAAAAAATTAGTGGATGTTCGTGGGTAAGAATTGAAAAATATGAACAAGTAGAAGAAGATTGTGATAAAAATAGTTATTGTGATATTGAATTATTAGTTAGTTGGACTGATATCCAACCAATAGAAAAAGAATTTAATGCTCCTTTAAGAATTGCATCTTTTGATATTGAATGTATATCAGGAGATGGTCAATTTCCTATGGCAAAAAGAAAAAGTGACAAAGTAATTCAAATCGGAACAACATGTACAAAATTAGGCGAGTCAATCCCTTATCGACAACATATTGTATGTTTAGATGTAACAGATCCGGTAGATAATGTAATAACTGAATGGTATGACAATGAAAGAGACCTAATATTAGCTTGGAAAAAAGAAATTATTAGATCGGATTGTGATATTATGACAGGATATAACATTTTCTTTTTCGATGAAAAATATGTTTATGATAGATGCGAACATCATCTTGGTATTAAACATGAAATGGCATTAATGTCCAAGTTAAGAAACTATGAATGTAATTTTAGAGATTTCCAACTAGCATCTTCTGCATTAGGTGAAAATCAATTGAGATATTGGGATACACCGGGTAGAATTCATGTTGATTTGATGAAAGATGTACAAAAGACATTTAATTTGGTATCATACAAACTAGATAACGTAGCATCACATTTTATACGTGGCAAAATTCTTAAGATTGATTTGTTAGAAATATTGGATAATAAAAATGTATATTTATTACATTGTGAAAATGTAAATGATATAATGGTTCAAGACTATATGCACATAGAACATGTTAAAAGTTTTGTATCTGATTTTATTGGAAGAAAATATTTAATTCAAGAAATTGATAGAGAAAATAAAACACTAAAAATTATTACAGAACAACTAGTTGAACAAGTAGATGAAGGATCATTATTTTGGTCGCAAGCAAAAGATGATGTGGGTCCACAAGATATTTTTAGATTACAACGTGGAAATTCAGCAGATAGAAGCATTGTTGCAAAATACTGTGTAAAGGATTGTAGACTAGTTAATCTTTTAGTTAATAAATTAGAAGTTATTACTAAAAATATGGAAATGGCAAATGTATGTTATGTTCCATTATCATATCTATTTGTTAGAGGACAGGGTGTAAAATTATTTAGTCTATGTCTTAAAGTATATAGAGAACAAGGATATTTATTTCCTGTTTTGAAAAAACCAGAATCAACAAATGATGGTTATGAAGGTGCTATTGTTTTTGATCCAGTTCCAAATGTAGATTACGAAGCTATTTGTACGAAAGATTATGCAGCACTATATCCATCTGTAATTATTCAACAAAATAAGAGTCACGAAACAATGATCATATCAAGTGATTATGACGAATTACCAGGTGTTACATATTATAATTCTAAATATAAACAATCTGATGGAACAGTAAAATATTGTAGATTTGCTAAGAAAGATAATAAATTGGGTGTTATACCATTAATTTTAGATACATTATTAAAAGGAAGAAGATTAATCAAAAAACAAATGAAGAGTGAAACTAACCCATTTAAATATAAAATTTTAGATGCAAAACAACTGGCATTAAAGATAACAGCGAATAGTTTATACGGACAATTAGGAGCACCTACTAGTCCAGTATTTATGAAAGCAATTGCTGCATGTACTACTTCAACTGGCAGAGAAATGTTAATATTTGCAAAAAAATATGATGAAGAACTTTTACCTGGTTTCTTAAATGGACTAAAATATGCTTATAAAAAAAATGATATGGTTATGGTTAATAAGATTCTTGATATGGAATTAAAAGATAGAAACAATGAAAAGTTTATTGAACGAATGAAAACATATATTACTGAGAAACTTGATGGTTATATCTACCAACCTGTTATTAGATATGGAGATACCGATAGTGTATTCACATGCTTTAGATTTAAGGAAGGATGTATAAAAGTTAAAAAGAATGAAGGATTAGATATATGGAAAAGTATAATTTCATTTTCAAAAGACTTATTATTATTCTTTTTACCCGAAGAGCATCATGATTTATGGAATCAATTACATGGTGAATATTATAGCAGCGATAAGATTACAAAATTATCATTACCTAGTCCACCTGAAATATTACCAGTACCTGAACATTGGAATGTTCTATTACCTATAGAAGAAAGAATGAAGCAATTCCTAAAGGAATATATGGAAGAAAGCTATCTACCTTGGTTATGGACACTACAAGAATTATATGCAACATATAAAGAAAAATTTAATAATAAAAGATTTGAAGAAATTATTGAATCAAAGTTATATAAGTTTGGCGAACATCAAATAGAAAAAATGCGATTATCGACAATTGATTTGACTATTGATGATGAGTTAGATAATACACTTAATAAAAAGAAAGAGATATTAAATTTAAGAAAAGTATTTCAAGACAAAATTGAACAATATGTGATGGTAGATTTAAATAATATTGTGATTGAACCTTATTGGTCCGTTAAGAATACTAAAAAGATTATGATTAAGTTATGGAAAAATGGAAAACCAATTACGGATAATAGAACAGTTGACTTAACAATTGAAATGGGTGTTATATCAGGTGAAACTGTAAAGAAGCGATTACCATTTCCACACGACTTGGAATATGAAAAAACATATTGGCCATTCTTGATCTTAACTAAAAAGAGATATGTAGGAAATAAATATGAATTTGATACGAATAAATTTAAACAGGATTTTATGGGAATCGTATTAAAGCGAAGAGATAATGCACCAATTGTTAAAGAAGTATGTAATGGTATAATTGATTCGTTAATTAATTACAAAGACCCGAAGAGGGCAAAGAAATTTACGAAACAATGTTTGAAGGATATGTTTAAAAATAAATATGATATTAATTACTTTGTAACAAGTAAGACACTTAAACTAAAAGAATCATATAAAGATTGGACAAGAATTGCACATATGATTCTAGCTGATAGAATCAGTATCAGAGATCCTGGAAATGTACCACAATCAGGTGATAGAATGTCTTTTGCGGTAGTTAAGATACCAAATAAAACAAAAGATACATTACAGGGTGATATTATTGAAACACCCGAGTATATCAAAGAGAAAAATCTTCAATTAGATTATCTATTCTATCTGACCAATCAGATTATGAAACCATCATTACAATTTCTAGAATTAGTATTTAATGATGCTGAAAGTATATTTAATCCTTATATTTTTAAAGAAAAGGTCGATGAATTACTTGAGGATAAACGTATATTATTAAGATATATTGCTTCTTATCAAAAAGAAGAATTTGATGAATCATCAGTAGAAGATGTTGACTTTAGTGATATGAAGATACAAGAACTAACAGAACTAACTGACTCATTGAAAACTGAAGTACGTCGATTAAAATGTGACCAACGAAGAATTATTAAAGCGATTGATGTATTGGGAAAAGATAGTGTTGAAAAAGCATTAGTCAAACCAAAAGTCGTAAAACCAAAGGTTGTCAAGGAAAAGGTTGTCAAAGAAAAGGTTGTCAAAGAAAAGGTTGTCAAGGAAAAGGTTGTCAAAGAAAAGGTTGTCAAGGAAAAGGTTGTCAATGCGGTCGAAGTATAGATCAATTACTTTATTATTAATTATATACTTATTTCAATATAAACACCTTCTACTTTTAGATCTCTAGATACAGTAGCGGTAGATGTTATGATAGCAAGAAATTCATCATTACTTACCTTAAATGTACTAAGTGATTCGGGTTGATAAAGTGGGTATTTTTTACTCTTAACAAGGTTTTGAGTATTACTATTTTTATTTATTAAAAAGTTTATTGGCTCCATATCTTGATGCCCTGATATGATATTATTAATTTTAAATCTTTCAAGATATTCTTTGGTTAGATCATATGAGTATTCGAATATATCAGATCCTCTTACAGATACTCTTGTTTGGTTTATCTTATTATTAAAATCACCCCATTTGTAATTAGTATAACTATTATTATTATCTAATAAACAAAAATCTGTATTTGATTCTAAAAACTTGTATAGTGTTGTTTCTTTATGAAAATCATTATTCTCTGGTACAGTCATACCATTAAGAAACCCGGCATAAATTGAATCAAATGCGCCATGTGACAAATGATATACTTTTCCTGGAACAAATAAATAGACACATGTTGTTAATCTATTAAGAATTCTATTAATTTTAGAATCTACAAAACTAATCTTAGCTGACTGATCTTGAAATTGTAAATTAAATTCTTCTTCTGTATCATATCTTTTTAGTAATTTATAATCTTCGTGATTACCATCTAGGATAATTACATTGTCAAAGTTTTTATTTTTCAATGATAGAACTATAAATAATACTTCCATGTTATATGGACCTCTGTCTACAACATCACCTAAGAAAATAATATATCTATTTTTCTTTAATATCATATCATTTCCATCACCTTCAAAATAATCATCTTTAATATTCTCCATAACAGATATTAGACTATGTAAACTAGTGTGTATATCTCCAATGATACAAAATTTAGCAGATGTATCTGTAATAACTATTTTTTGTAAAATTACAGGATACATTATATTGCTATCAAATATATCTTGTGCTGGTTTATCATCAAACCATTTACTTGAGTTAAAGTAAGTATCATATTGTTGGATTAATTCACTTAAAAAACTCCACTTTGAATTTAAGAATTCTTCGGTCGGAAATAATTTATATTCATCATTATTTATATTTTCATCGTTATACTCGGATGGTGATGACTCTTTAATAATGTTTAATAGTTCCCAATTTAAATATTTTTTAGTGCTAGTTTTCATATAATTAGATATAACATTAAATGACCCTATATTACTATGATATTTTCTAGGTTGAATATGTATAGTAATATTTTTATTACCACCTAATTGTTCTTTTAATAGTATATATTTTTTTTTATATTTTTGATATTTGTAGATATAATTATCTTTCGCATTTGCGTGATTCATTATATTAAACTATAAAATAATTGATAGATTTCTTAATTTTCAAAGAAATTGAATATTAATAATAATAATAAAAAATATTATATATAAATGAATGAAAAAGAAATATCTTATTTCAAATCAGATAAAATATCTGAATATAATTTTAATAATATAAAACATAAATTTATATCTTCAATAGATAATACTTCTAATAATATAATTATAAGTAATATAACAAGTAAATTCCCTAAAAATAATGATAATATGTTATTAGAAAATATATTAATATTTACAGAGAAACTATATAAAATAGTAAGTAATAATAATTTTTTGGTATGTATAGAAAGAAATGAAGAAAATTTTAAAGGAATATTAGTATTTTATTCATTAATAAGTAATCAAATAATGACAAAAGATAAAATAGATATATCTGATTGTCCTCAAATGATAGCATTTTGTGGAGATGAGTGGATTACAACAAATCCTGAATACCCAATAGATGTTGTTGTAAGAAAATTAAGATATATATATTTAAAAGAAATAGATAAATGCTCAATATGTTTAGATAATATAGAATCATCTACACCTAACATAAAATGTGGTCATTTATTTCATAGGAAATGTTTAGTAAAAAGTATAGAAAATACTGGTCAATCATTATGTCCATTATGTAGAGAAGATATTCAATTAATAGTAAAAAATAATGAATTAACAAGTACAAGAACTGCGGATAAAATAAAAAAATTTAAAATTTCTTCATATTAATTATTATAATTTTGATATATAAGCTTCTGTCATTGCGAAGCAAAAAGAAACTATCTATTTCGCTTAAGCTTTTTGCAGAAGGTGAGTGAATATATTTAAACGTCAATTTATTTATATGTTGTTTTTGGAATTTATTTTATTATTTCCAAATTATATTATTTTAAGTAATTATATTCATTATATAATAATGAATATAATTTTTATAATCTACTGTTAATTTCTTTTTTACTTTACATAGTATTGTTAATAGCAGAACTAGGGATCGAACCTAGGACCTTCGGGTTATGGGCCCGACGCGCTACCTCTGCGCCACTCTGCTAAGCACCCCGACCAGGACTCGAACCTGGATTAAAAGAGTCGTAATCTAATGTGTTCTCCATTTACACTATCAGGGCTTGTGTATATATTTATATTTTAATCCATCAGTTATTTTTGATGGAGGGTAAAATTTCAACCTTTTTATATTTGCTGCGTAACAAGCAATTAAATGTATTTAGTTACTATCAGATGATATCATGTTAATATCTGATGTTGCGATACTTGAAGTTAACATTTGGTTATTACCAATAGATACAGAAGTTTCATTAACAGAATCGGCAGAAGAAGACTGTTTTCTGTTTTCAGAAGTATGAGCAGATGATGATAAATATGAAAGGTTACCTCCAGATAATACTGATGAACTTTCAGTTACTCTTCTATTATTTCTTTTATTAGATTTTTTGGCACCTTTGGTACTTTTGGTGCCTTTGGAACCTTTGCGAACAGATGAAGATGTTGAGCTAGTTGAGCTATCCTCATTAATAGCACCACCTACTTGTCCCATATGAGAACTGGTATCGTCTTTGTCAGAGTTATTCATTAAATATTTATACATATCAGAACTAATGAAAGCAGATGTATCTGAAAATTCATTATTATTTGTATTATCAGGTTTATCAATGTTACTTATCCATGAAAAAAGATTTTCACTATCAGAATCAGTATCATTCATATTAATATTTTGTGTAATGTCAAGTTTTGAAATTAATTGTTCTGCATCCTTTGATATTTTTTTTAAAGCAGGTAGCGTAGAACTCATTGATTCTGTATTAATATTGTCCCAATTAATTGAATCTGAATTATTTTTAGATTGAGAAATTCCCATTATATTAACTATTAGAAAAGATGTTTTGACAATAACTACAATAACTATAAGAACTATAATAAAAAATTTAAATATATTTTTAAAATTTTTTATTATATTTTTGCGTGACAATATATTTATATCATTAATTTTATAATTTCTATATATATATAACTCATGAAAGAAAGTTTAATTATTTCTATACTAATACTTTTTATTTATATATTTTTATTTATGAATAAGAATAAATTAGTTTTAATTGAAGCTAATAATTCCGGACATAAATTTTTAGTTCATGATGATAAGTTGAAGAATGCATCTGCTAATTTATTATCAGATATAATAACAAGTATGTATAAATTAAGAAATCATTTAATTAAAAATATCGATACATGTACAGATAGTGAATTAAAAGAATCAATTATATTACTTGAAAAAAATTTAAATGAAACAAGAACAAATATATATGAAAATGCACCTAAATCTGAATATACATCTTATAGTGTAAATAAAGGTGAAGAAGTTGTATTTTGTCTAAAAAGTAGAAAAAGTGGAGAATTACATACATTAAACTTGCTAATGTATGTAGCAATTCATGAAATGGCACATGTTGGTTGTCATGAAATAGGACATACAGTGTTATTCAGTAAAATATTTGAATATTATACGAAAGAGTCAATTAAAATTGGTATTTATAAATATGACGATTATGATTCCAATCCGGTTGAATATTGTGGTATGGTTCTATCTTCAAGTATAATTTAGAGAAAATTAAGTTAACAACTATTCAGTTATTCAAACATTGAGGGCATGCAATTGTAATAAAAGAAAGAAAAGTATAACTTTTCTTCCTTTTATGGGTCAGTGTAACCAATCTATATACTTATAATGAAACTATTTAATGTTTCACAAAGTAATTTATTGAATATCACAAAAAATATAATTATATTACTAAAACTTTATGTAATATTGTGTGAAATTAATTGTTTAATTATAATTAGACAAATAATTTTCTCTAAATTATATTATAAATGAAAAATCCGTATAAAATAATTCATAAATTTAAAAACAATAATGGTAGGATTCAATATCAGATTTATATATTTGTGGGTCCACTCGTAGAAGAATCTATTATGAAAATTTTAAATTCCTTCCAAAAGAAAGATTTTTATAATACATTGATTACTATATCTAAATCAAATATTAAATTATTAGAAGATGCATATGGTAATAAATGGTATAATAATTTCTTTACACTAGACCATATTAGTCACTATATAAAGAAAATTAATTTAAATTCATCACTGAAAAGTGCGTTAGTTAACAAGTTAGGTAAAGAATGGTATGACACTAATATTAATATAAATATTAAGAATCTATTTGAAAAGAAGATACCATTCTCTTTCTCGAGTAACTATCAACAGATTCTGTTGTCAAGAAATAAAATTAAGAATCTTGCAATTAAGAAAGATATTAACTTTAAAACATATAGAGATGACATTGAACAAGAAGAAACTTCAGAACAAACTTCACAACAATTAGGCGGTACCGATGTTGATAGCGATAATATTGATGAAATAATTAAAAAGGAAGATGATGATGAAGAACAAGAGTTGGAGACTATTGAAGATCTAGATGATGAAGTTATTGAAGACTTTAACTTGGACGAATTAATGAAACTTTATTCTATGACAGACGTTGAGAATAATAAAGAAATTAAAGAAACATCAAAGTTGATTAGTCAAGCAATTAATGATAAAAATTGGGAAAAAAATGCATCAAAAATAGAATCAAGTTATGATGATTCAATGGATAATAATAACTATGATTCTGTATATGATCAGGTATTTAATAAAATATATATAACTAATCAATACATATTTAGTGATGATACTATAAAAAATATTAGAAATAAAA
>Ga0233439_10004100_pt1 | contig 14435 bp, 13 predicted proteins | sample SI_123_September_6_FD_182713 | JGI IMG/M metagenome (GOLD analysis project Ga0233439, IMG submission 182713) | Seawater microbial communities from Saanich Inlet, British Columbia, Canada - SI_123_September2016_100_MG | ecosystem: Environmental > Aquatic > Marine > Inlet | place: Canada: British... | reverse complement strand
AGGTCTTCCGGATTCTTGTAATCAGATAAAAGTTCGTCGATAAGTTCTTGCTTGATAACCATGTCTGCGTTCTCCCTTTTCGGAGTTTATAACATGGCCGCTTACACAGTTAATCGGACAGGCTCTTGTTGGTCGGGTAGATGCGCCACAAGGCGCAACGACTGCCGCGCCTTTTCAAGCGCAACGAAAGAGCACCCTATATAAATCCGGAATTACACTTCGTGCCAAACCACCGATACGTAAACGCCCCGAAGTGATTGCAATTGGATCGTCAACAGGGGGGCCTCAAGCCCTTTTGGAAGTGGTTAAGAAAATTAAGTCGGACGTTCGCCAACCGATCGTAATTACACAACATATGCCGGCGACGTTTACGACAATCCTGGCCCAGCATTTGGGCACAGCGTCAGGGCGTCAGGCATCGGAAGGAAGAGATGGTGAGCCGCTTTCACCTGGCCATATCTACCTGGCACCGGGTGATTATCATATGACTATTGAGGGCAGAGGCAGCACCAAAGTCATTCGGCTCAATCAAAACCCACCGGAAAGCTATTGCCGCCCGGCCGTCGATCCAATGTTCCGTAGTCTTGCTGCGTGTTATGGCGATCGGATACTGGGCGTGATCTTGACGGGCATGGGGTCGGATGGCTGTAAAGGCGCTGACGAAATAGTCAAAGTAGGTGGCACAGTGATTGCCCAAGACGAACAATCAAGTGTCGTTTGGGGTATGCCAGGTGCAGTTGCTACAGCAGGGCTGTGTGAGGCTGTTATCCCGCTCGACCAAGTATCGAATTATATCAATGACTTTGTTGCCAAGGGCATGCCATGACCCCCGAACATTTTACCTTTATGCAAGGATTTTTGAAGGAGCGTTCCGGGCTAGTTCTGGGCAACGACAAAGGATATTTGTTGGAAAGCCGGTTAACACCAATTGCCCGGCGACACGATATTAAGGATCTGGACGAACTCGTCGCTAAGGCGATGAGCGCGCCTACTGAGGCGCTGCTTGTTGATATTACCGAAGCGATGACGACAAACGAGTCGTTTTTCTTTCGTGATCAAAAACCATTCGATCTATTCGAAAATCATGTTCTACCGCACCTTCTTGAGCACCGGGCCTTCACAAAAGCATTTAGAATTTGGTCAGCTGCAGCGTCGAGCGGTCAGGAATCTTATTCGTTGGCCATGATCCTTAAGGAGCAAGCAGCGAAAATACCGGGTTGGCGGACGGAAATTTTTGGCACGGATCTTTCAAGCGAAATTATCCGTAAAGCAGAGAATGGTTTGTATACGCAGTTTGAAGTGCAGCGTGGCATGCCGATCACGCTTTTAGTTAAGTATTTTGATAAGATTGACGACCAGTGGCAGATCAAACCGGAAGTCCGCCAAATGATTAAGTATCGCATCTACAATCTGCTGAGCGATTTAAAGCCGCTAGGAAAATTTGACGTCGTGTTCTGCCGCAATGTTTTGATTTATTTTGATCAACCTACCAAATCCGCGGTGCTGGAGCAGGTTGCTGGCCTGATGCCCGATGATGGTTTCCTATTCCTTGGTGGTGCGGAAACGGTGCTCGGAATTACGGACAAGTTCGCACCGGTGCCTGGGCAGCGCGGAATTTACAAAAAGACTGCATAGTCTAGGACGTCAGCGATGGCGCATGGTGTCGCGTGTTCGTTTTAAATTGTCGAGTCAAGCGTTAGCCTGGACTTTTTCCTCAATTTCATCCGGATCACGCAATACATAGCCACGGCCCCATACGGTTTCGATATAATTGTCGCCGCCCGTTGCCGTGGATAGTTTTTTCCGCAACTTACATATGAAGACATCAATAATCTTCAGTTCCGGCTCATCCATCCCGCCGTATAAATGGTTGAGAAACATTTCTTTCGTCAATGTTGTGCCCTTACGGAGGCTCAACAGCTCCAAAATACCGTATTCCTTGCCAGTAAGATGAATTGACTGGCCACCAACGTCGACGGATTGCGCGTCTAGATTGACAGACAATTTTCCCGTGTCGATGATAGATTGAGAATGTCCCTGCGAGCGACGGACGATGGCTTGAATTCGGGCAACTAGTTCTTCTTTGTTGAAGGGTTTGGTCAGATAATCATCGGCGCCCGTACCAAGGCCTTTGACTTTGTTTTCAGACTCGGTCAGCCCGGACAAAATTAACACCGGTGTTTTGACCCGCGCATCGCGGAGGCGTCGGAGAACTTCCATGCCATCCATATCAGGAAGCATCAAATCCAGGACGATAATGTCATAGTCGTAGAGTTTGCCAATCTCGAGGCCATCTTCGCCAAGATCAGTGGCGTCAACCACCATGCCGGCTGACTCCAGCATCATCGTAACGCTTTGTTGAGTTGTCGGATCGTCTTCGACGAGAAGAACGCGCATACACTGCCCCCTACGACGCAGATAAAAGTTTATTAACCATATTCTGCCGGTGATTTGGGCGCAAGTTTCCTGAAATATTCACACATAAGACGCTGTTATCTAAGCTTTTATGCTTCAAGGTCATTTCCTAGCGGCGTCCAGTTCGAATATAAACGCCGAATCGCTAATTACTGGCCCGGCGGCTTTTCGCATAGATCTCAGCAGCGTCGTCGATCTTCCCAGATGTCATGAGCAGGCTATTCAACTGCTTTGCCATGACCAGTGCCTCGGAAATTGGCATTGTCATTGCCGCCCGTTGGATTTCTTTGGTCAATTTGACGGCCAGAGGATCGAGGGCTGTAAGTTTTTTGGTAAATGCGGTTGTGCGACTTTTCAGGTCATTAGAATCGTCGGCCAGCTGATTGATAAGGCCTAGACGGTAGAGAAATTCAGCATCGAACGTGTCAGCTGACAAAAGAAGCTCCAACGCCTGGCGAGGGCCGACCAAATGAGAAAGCACCGCCGTGTTCACAGCTGCGGGGAACCCACCGCGCATTTCAAGGGCGCCAAACAGCGAATCTCTAGCCGCTATGACAAAATCACATCCCATACTTAGTGTGAAACCGCCGGCGACAGCGTATCCTTCAACCGCGGATACAGTTGGTTTTGAGAGCCGGCGTAAGGATTGAAATATTGATGCATATGCATCGTCATAAGCGATGACCTCGGCCAATGGTGTATCGGCGCTTGCATCACCAAGATCACGACCTGCGGCGAAATGTCCACCTGCGCCGGAAATTACAAGGCAGCGGCATCCTTCATCCGCCTCTGCAGAGAGAATGCCATCTTGAATTCCGGCAATCATTTCTCCAGTTAGCGCATTTCGTTTTTTTGGCCGATTTAGAGTGATCGTTGTGACGGCGTTATGCGTGTGAATTTTAATCATCTTAATTTGGCCTTTATTCAGCGAATGTTGACAATGACACGGCCGATAGAGCGGCGTTCCGTCATTGCATTGATTGCATCCGACGTCCGCTCAAGCGGATACCTGAGCGACACCATTGGCTTCAATCGGCCGCCAGCCAACCATTCAAGCAAAGTTTGGTGCAACGCCTGGACGGCTTCAGGTTGCTGTTTTCGAAATCCGCCAAATGACACGCCAACAACCGCGCATCCCTTTAGTAATGGGAGGTTCGCTGGCACGCTGGGAATTGCCCCGGACGCAAAGCCGACGACAAGTAGCCGGCCACCCCAACTGATGCATCGAAGGGACTGATCAAATACATCGCCGCCGACCGGATCATAAATTACGTCTGCACCACGGCCATTCGTCAGGTCTTTTACCTGTTCCTTAAATGGACCTTTGGTGTAGTCAATGACGGCTTCAGCACCGTAGTCACGGAGCACTTTTGCTTTTTCCTCGCCGCGGGCGGTGGCAATAACCCGAGCGCCCATTTCCCGCCCGATATCAACCGCCGCCAGGCCAACACCGCCGCCGGCGCCGTGAACCAGCAAGGTTTCACCCGGCTGCAATTCTGCGCGGTCGCGCAATGCATGAAATGAGGTGCCGTAGGCGTTGCCGTAAGCGGCGCCGGTTTCAAAACTAACGTTTTCTGGCAATCGATGTGCGCTATCGGCTGCAACAACCATTTCTTCAGCCAGCGCTCCGGTCTGCCCATATGCGTAGGCGCGGTCTCCGGAAATCAATCCATTGACATCCTTGCCGACTTCCAGAATTTCGCCGGCTGCGTGGGAACCCGGCACGAATGGCAACTCAGGTTTCACTTGGTATTTTCCAGCCGGCATCAAGATATCAACGAAACTCAATGCCGCGACGTTTACTGCAAGTCGAATTTGGTTGGCCGCCATAAGCGGCGGGGAAATTTCTTCCACAACCAGCTTGTCTGGCCCACCCCACTCTTTGCAGACAATTGCTTTCATTTAACCTGCCTTTACATCCTGTGTTCGAGCAAGCTGCGTGACCATATCAACTAGTTTGTTGCCGAGAGTGGGAAGTTGGTCGACGGTAATTCGTCGCGATGCCCCCCCGCAATTGAATGCAAGGTGCGTTCCATCGGCAAGTGTCAACGGAACGCCGACGGCATTGTAGTCAGCAAACCAATCACCTGCGGATACGGTGAAGCCGAATTTGTTGAAATGGGTAATGGTATCTTCAATTGCGCGGATGAGGGATGGCCATTGATCGCCGTAATTGGCAGCCAGTTCATCTAAAAGCTTCTCCCGAGCAGGATCTCCAAGAGATACCAAATAAGCCCGGCCAATGGCGGACGTGGCAATCTCGCGGCCGATACCGATATCCAACGGGACCGACGTCATAGACGAATGACGGGCACGTTCAATGACAATCATGTTCGGACCGTCGCGAACGCCGAGCGATACAGCGCCGCCACATTGATCTGCTAGTTCCTGCATGAGCGGCCGGGCGATTTCACGAATGGACAGCTGTTTGAGGACAGGAAAGCCAAGAGTCAGTATATGTGGATGTAGGGAATAGCGCCCGGAATTCTCATCGAGGTGCAGATATCCCAATGAAAGCAGCGTAAAAGTTAGCCGCGACACCGTCGGTTTTGGGAAGCCCGTCCGCTGGGCAATTTGAGCATTGCTCAAGCCGCCTTCTTCAGCGCGGAAGGCTTTGAGAACATCGAGGCCGCGGGCTAAGGCCCGGACAAACTGCCGGTCTTCGTTACCTTTGCCCGCAGTGGCGAGAGCTGTGTTCTTGCGATTTCCCATGATCTTTCGGTGTTATTTGGCGGCGTATTCCGTCGGCACTTGACAATTTACTGTGGCACAGCAAAATAGCTGCGTCAATTTTCGAAACAATGTTTTGCATATCAAAATATAAAATATTCCGTTAGATCCACGTGGAAGAAGCCCAAGCGTATGTCCGATGCCATCCAATCTCTATTGTTTCCGAAATCCATTGCCATTGTTGGCGCTTCGCCCGATTCCAACAAACTGAACGGTCGACCTTTTCATTTTCTTCGACGCGACGGCTATGCGGGCCGGCTGTATCCGGTAAATCCGAAGTACGACGAAATTGATGGTGTGACGTGTTATCCAGACATTGATGCGCTTCCAGAAACGCCTGATATGGCGATTATCGCCGTCGCCGCGTCGCGGGCAACTGAAGCAGTTGCTGCTCTGGGGCGAAAAGGCACGCCGGTGGCGGTCATCTTTAGTTCCGGCTATGGCGAAACTGGTGAAGCCGGGCGGTTGTTGGAAGAAGATCTGGCCGAGGTCGCGCGACAGAATGGTATCCGTATTTGCGGTCCCAACAATCTTGGTCTGATCAATGCCTTTGAGCGCATGCCCGCGACCTTCAGTCAATATGCCGATAAAACGCCGATGCCGGGACCGGTGGCATTCGCCAGTCAATCCGGCGCATTTGGTACTGGTATCGCCGCCCTTGCGCGTAGCCGTGGAATTGGGCTCGGATATTTCGTTAATACTGGCAATCAAGCCGATATTACACTTATGGAAACCCTCGACGTCGCTTTGGACGACCCTCGGATTAAGGTCGCATCAGCTTACTTGGAAGGTTTGAAAGGGGCCGGGCAATTGATCGACCTGGCAGAGAAATCCTTGGCGCTCTCGAAGCCGTTGGTTGTCGCCAAAGTCGGCCGTAAAGCCGCAGGCGTCCGGGCCGCGGCATCGCATACGGGTTCCCTGGCCGGTGAAGACGCGGTCTTTGACGGTATCGCCCGCCAACATGGCATTATCCGCGCCCGCAACGAAGAGCACATGCTTGATTTGGTGTCGGCACTATCTTTTGGTCCGATCCCTAAAGGGCGGGGGATCGCGTTGATCACGCAGTCGGGTGGGTCGGGCGTGATGATGGCGGATCGGGCCGAGGAAATCGGCCTCGACGTTCCAGAATTAAAGGGCACGACGCGTGAAAAACTTGCTGACGTCATTCCAGAATTCGGCGCCCTTGGCAATCCAATTGACGTGACAGGGCAATTCCTGGCCGATCCGAAAATTCTTAGCGACAGCGTCCGTATTGTGCTTGATGATCCCGACGTTCACATCGCTGTCGTCTGGCTGCAGCTGATGCATGGCTATGCGGATATGCTCATTGATGTCTTCCGAGAGTTGCGCGAAAGCGTCGATAAGCCGTTTATCGTCTGCTGGATCGAAGCGCCGGAAAAAGCGCGAATTGCGTTGAGGGACGCGGGTATTTGCGTGTTGCCGGCGACCGAGCGCTCCGTTGATGCGGCGGCCGGCCTCGTCGCCTTTGGTGAAGCGCAGCGCCGTCGGTCTGGAACGCCCAAACAAAAAACCGTGTTCCATGATAATCAGGTGGCGGCACCTAGTTCACCAGTACCGTCACTTGAAGCCGGCAAACGCCTGCAAGCGGCAGGCCTGCAATTGGCGGAATGTAAACTGGCACTCAATGCCCAAGAAGCTGCTGCTGCCGCTGGAAACATGGGATTTCCTGTGGCGGTAAAGATCGAATCTCCAGATATATTGCACAAAATGGATATTGGTGGTGTTCAGTTAGGGTTGATGGACGAGGAAGCAGTCCGGGCCGCTGGTGTTGAGATTCTCGATAGTGTCGCGAAATTGACGCCAGAAGCCCAAATTGATGGTTTGCTGATCCAGGCGATGGCAACGCCGACGACGGAAATTGTCTTGGGTTTGCGGCAAGATCCAGCGTTTGGGCCGGTGATTATGGTCGGCCTTGGCGGTATATTTGTTGAGGTTTTGAAGGACGTTGCCTTTGCCCGTGCACCGGTCAGCATTGCTGACGCGGGGCTGTTGCTTGACAGCTTGACGGGCAGTGCCATTTTGGAAGGCGTGCGCGGCCAGCGGCCTGTTGATCGAGGTGCTCTGACAATGGCTATTTCACAACTCTCAGATTTTGCATTGGCCAATCCGGATGTCGTGGAATTGGACCTCAATCCGGTCTTTGCCGGCCCAGACGGCGTGATTGCCGTTGATTGGTTGATGATGTCAACGGCGGGCCAACGACGAAGTTAATGTGGCCTGTGGAATTCGACGAAGGAGTTAAAGATGTCCCCAGTATTGCTTGAAAAACCCGCCGATCACATTGCGCTGTTGCGTATGAACCGGCCCGAGGCAATGAACGCGTTGAATACGGCAACCCGTGAAACTCTATGCGAGCATTTTGAGGCTTTGACTTTTGACGATGATGTGCGTTGCATCGTGATCACTGGCAATGAAGATGTATTTATCGCCGGCGCGGATCTCAAGGAAATCTCGACCAAACAGACGGCCGATTGGGCGTTCGGAGATGCCCGGCGGATGTGGCGTGTTATTGCGGCGTGTCCAAAACCAATAATATCAGCGGTCAATGGGTTCGCTTTGGGGGGCGGATGCGAACTGGCGCTGAGCACGGATGTGATCGTCGCCGGTGAAGGTGCACAATTCGGGCAGCCAGAAATTCGCGTCGGTATCATCCCGGGCGGCGGCGGCACGCAACGCCTAGTCCGCGCCATCGGTAAATACCGGGCGATGAAATTATTGCTGACCGGAGAGTTCGTCGCAGCCCAGGACGCACTTGAGATGGGTTTTGTCAGTGAGGTCGTGCCGGACGCGGAAGTATTGGAAAGGGCCATGAAATTAGCTGGAAAGATTGTCCGCCAGCCGCCACTTGCCGTCAAATTGACGAAAGAGGTCGTGAATGCCGGGCTCGACGCCTCGCTTGAAACTGGTTTGATTCTGGAACGCAAAGCCTTTGAGATATTATTCGATTCCGAGGATCAAAAAGAAGGCATGCGGGCCTTCATTGAGAAACGTAAACCCGAATTCAAAGGGAAATAGAGAATGAATATCGATCCCAATCGCGAGGACCTGAATGTTGGTGTCGTCGGTGCAGGTGCCATGGGCCGGGGTATTGCTCAGGTTGCGGCGGCCGGCGGCTGTCAGGTGAAGTTGTACGACGCCAACAATGACGCCACCAAGGAAGCCGCTGAATTCATCGGTAAGATGCTGAAGCGCAACGTTGAGAAAGGCCGGATGTCGGCTGAAGACGCTGATGTCGCGATTGCCAATATCGAGGTGATCGATGCTATGAGCGGATTTGCCGATTGCGAGATCGTTATCGAAGCTGTGGTCGAAAATCTTGATATTAAACATATCGTTTTCAGGGAATTGGAAACCATCGTTGGCCCTGAGACAATTATCGCGTCGAATACGTCGTCGTTGTCCGTCACCACCATTGCATCAGCGTGTGAAATGCCGGAGCGTGTTGCAGGTATGCACTTCTTCAATCCCGTGCCGCTGATGAAGTTGGTTGAGGTCATTGACGGGGTGCGCACCGACCCTGCCGCTGGCGATGTGCTGATGGGGCTTGGCAAGCGGATGGGCCGTGCCCCGGTGCGGGTTGCGGATGCACCAGGATTTTTAGTCAATCAAGTCGGGCGTGGCTACAACATCGAGTGCGCGCATATTGTCAGTGACGGCGTCGCAAACTTCGCAGATGTAGATCGCATCTGCCGCGATGCCGTTGGGTTCCGCATGGGGCCGTTTGAATTGATGGATTTGACCGCCGTTGATGTCACCCATCCAGCAACCGAACTTATTTATAGCCAATTTTATCATGAGCCCCGCTACCGCCCGGCGACGTTGATGCAAATGCATCTCGATGCTGGAATTCTTGGCCGCAAAGTCGGGCAGGGTTTCTACACATATGTTGATGGTAAAGCGCAGGTTGACGGTGAAGCGCAGGCGCCGGCATTCGACGGGCGTCCCGTATGGATCAGTAATGCCGAACCCGAAGCCGCTGAAAAATTGATTGCGATTGTCAAGGCTGCCGGTGCAACTGTTGAAAGCGGCGCCGCTCCATCCGATGGCGCGTTGATTCTGGTGACGCCGATTGGTAGCGATGCAACGGATTGTGCAGTTTCCGAAGGCTTGGATGCGTCCCGTACGATTGCCGTTGATTCCGTGTACGGACTGGATAAACGCCGGACGTTGATGAAAACCGCAATTACCAAATCCGAATTTGTAGATGCCGCGCACGGCCTGTTGGGTGGCGGCGACGTTCCTGCGACTGTTATCGGTGATACACCGGGGTTTATTGCCCAACGAGCGGTCGCTGCCATTTGCAATATCGGCTGTGCGGTTGCCCAGGCGCGCACGGCAACACCTGACGATATTGATATGGCCGTCGTGTTGGCGCTCAATTACCCCATGGGACCGCTGTCATTTGGCGATGCAATCGGCGCCACGACTGTACTCAAAATTCTTCGGAACATTCAACGGCTGACGGGCGATCCCCGATATCGGCCGACGCCGTGGTTGCGCCGTCGTGCGGAGTTGGGCGTCTCACTTTTGACGCCGGAAAGCTGAATTCAGGAAGGGACAAAAACAATGTTGGATGCCTATATCTATGACGGATTACGGACACCGTTTGGCCGCAATGCGGGTGCATTGGCGCCCGTTCGTCCCGATGACATGTTGGCCGGCGTGATCCGGGAATTGGTCGGTCGATCATCGTTCGATGCCGCCGATATCGATGACGTCAACGTCGGATGCGGCAATCAGGCAGGGGAAGACAGTCGCTGCGTTGCGCGCCATGCCGCATTGCTAGCGGGACTGCCCATTGAAGTGCCTGGCAGCGTTGTTCAACGCAATTGCGGCAGTGGCATGAACGCCATTATGTCTGCCGCGCATGCAATTACTTGCGGTGAAGGTGATTTGTTCGTCGCCGGCGGTGTCGAAAGCATGAGCAGAGCGCCATTCGTTGTCGGCAAGGCGGAAAGTCCCTATTCGAAAAACTTCAGTGTGTTTGAATCGTCACTCGGTGCGCGGTTTCCGAACCCGAAATTGGAAGCCGAGTACGGTGATGATGTGATGCCGGAAACCGCCGACAACCTGGCCCGAGATTTTCAATTGAGCCGCGAAGACTGCGATAAATTCGCCGCTGGATCTCAATCCAAGTATGCGGCCGCGAAAGCCGATGGTTTTTACCATTCAGAGATCATCGCCGTTAGCGTGCCTGGCGGACGCAGGAAGCCCGACATCGAAGTTTCCGAAGACGAACATCCCAGGCCAAATACCGATACCGAGACCTTGGGCGGCATGCGGCCATTGTTTGCCGATGGTGTAACGACCGCAGGGAACGCATCAGGGATCAATGACGGCGCCGCGGCGGTTATCGTGGCATCCCAGGCGCATGGCGAGAAAGCCGGCGCGGCACCGATGGCGCGCATATTGTCGACCGGCGTGGCCGGTGTGGCACCCCGGGTCATGGGATTTGGGCCTGTCCCGGCAGCCGAAAAGGCGCTTGAACGGGCGGGGCTGACCCTTTCCGACATGGACGTGGTTGAGATCAATGAAGCCTTTGCTGCGCAGGTGTTGGCCTGCATGAAAGGCCTCGATATGGATGCTGACGATGCTCGGATCAACCCGAACGGCGGGGCTATCGCCATCGGCCATCCACTTGGCGCATCGGGGACACGGATTGCACTGACGGCTATTCGTCAATTGCACCGTACCGGCGGCCGTTATGCGCTGATCAGCATGTGTATCGGTATCGGCCAGGGTATCGCCATGGTTTTGGAGCGCGCAGAATAATGAGTGACGAAAAACCTGCTTTCGTATGGGACGACCCATTCCTTCTTGACGACCAATTGTCGGAAGAAGAACGGATGATCCGCGACATGACCCGCCGGTTTGCCGACGAGCGCCTGATGCCGGTCATTGTCGACTGGAACCGCAATGAAACCTTTGATCGCGATTTGATGAAAGAGTTTGGTGAGTTGGGGTTCCTGGGTGGGGTGTTGGAAGGTTACGGGTGTCCCGGTTTGGGCCACGTCGCTTACGGATTGCTTTGCCGGGAATTGGAGCGCGCCGATACGGCGTTTCGATCCGCCGTTGGCGTGCAATCGGGCCTCGCAATGGGGGCGATCCACAGCTATGGCAGCGAGGAACAAAAACAACGCTTTCTGCCGAAGATGGCGTCCGGCGAGCATATCGGCTGCTTCGGCTTGACCGAACCCGATCACGGCTCGGATCCTTCGGGGATGAGATCACGGGCCAAGAAAGACGGGGCCGGATACCGCATGACCGGCAACAAGATCTGGATCACCAACTCGCCGCTGGCTGATGTCTTGGTCGTCTGGGCGAAAGATGATGACGGCGCCATTGGTGGGTTTATCCTTGAACGCGGCATGGACGGCCTGCAAACACCGAAGATCGAAGGAAAATTCGGTGTCCGCGCCTCGTCCACTGGCGAGATCGTCATGGACAATGTGTTGATCCCTGAAGAGAATCGGCTGCTCGACGTCAAAGGCCTGGGGGCCGCCTTGTCATGCCTCAGCCGGGCCCGCTTCGGCATCAGCTGGGGCGCCATGGGGGCCGCCGAGTTCTGTTGGCATATGGCGCGCCAGTACACCATGGACCGCGAACAGTTCGGCCGGCCCCTGGCGGCCAACCAACTGGTGCAGAACAAGCTTGCCGACATGCAGACGGAAATCACGCTCGGGCTACAGGGCGCGCTGCGTGTCAGTCGGATGCAGGAAGAGGGCCGGGCAACACCGGAAACAATTTCGCTGATCAAGCGTAACAATACCGGCAAAGCCCTGGACATCGCGCGGATGGCCCGCGACATGCTGGGTGGCAACGGCATATCCGACGAATACCACGTGATTCGCCACATGTTGAACATGGAAGTCATCAATACCCTGGAAGGCACCCACGATATTCACACGTTAATCCTGGGCCGCGCCCAAACCGGCATTTCAGCCTTCGCCAATTAACACTGGCTGGTATAAGCTCTGGCAGGTAATGAATCGTTAAAGAACGAGCGCCACAATGACGGTTCCCAAGATGTTGGGAGGGTAGGGTTGAGCGAACGTGAACCGGCTTCCGGAGCTTCTGGCTTCGGCGCCAGTATCCAGCACGAAGTTGATCATTTGTCCGACTACAAAATGTACGGGCAGGTGATGAATATTGTCGGTTTGCTGATCCACGTCGGTGGCGTCACCGGCAGTCTCAGTGTCGGCGATCATTGTATCATTCACGCCCGCAAGGGCCGCAAAGTTACCTGCGAGGTCGTCGGCTTCGCCGATGGCAATGCCTTGGTCATGCCGTTCAGCACGGTTGACGGGATCGGCATGGGTGCGCGAGCCGAAGTCAGCACAACAGAGCCAGTGATTTATCCGTCCATGGAATGGCTAGGGCGGGTCATCAACGCGTTTGGTGAACCGGTTGACGGCAAGGGGCCGTTGCCGTCCGGCAACAAAGGCTATCCCATTCACGCATCCCCGCCGCCGGCCCATATGCGCAAGCGTGTCGGCGCCAAAATGGATCTCGGCGTTAGATCCATGAACACCTTTCTGACCACCTGCCAGGGCCAGCGTATGGGCATCTTCGCGGGCTCGGGTATCGGCAAATCGACCCTGCTTGCCATGATGGCCAGAAACACCGACGCCGAGGTCAGTGTCATCGGGTTGATCGGCGAACGGGGCCGCGAAGCGCGCGAATTTATTGAAGATCATCTGGGCGAGGAAGGCATGCGACGCAGCGTGATCATCGTCGCGACGTCTGACGAATCACCCCTGGTCCGCCGCCAGGCTGCCTACTTGACCTTGGCCGTCGCCGAGTTTTTCCGCGATCAGCCGAAGGAAGTTTTGGTGTTGATGGACTCAGTCACCCGCTTCGCCATGGCACAACGTGAAATCTCGCTGTCCGCCGGCGAACCCCCGACGTCGAAGGGATACACGCCCTCGGTTTTCGCGCAAATGCCGCGCCTGCTTGAGCGCGCCGGCCCCGGCACCGAGAAACAGGGCTCGATCACTGGGCTGTTCACGGTTTTGGTTGAAGGCGACGATCATAATGAACCGGTGTCCGATGCGGTGCGTGGCATATTGGACGGCCACGTGGTTCTGGAACGCAATATCGCTGAACGCGGTCGCTATCCGGCGGTGAATATTTTGCGTAGCATTTCCCGAACCATGCCGGCGTGTAACACCGCCGAACAGACCGCCGCCGTGACCCGCGCCCGGCAATTGATGTCGACCTATGAAGACATGGCAGAATTGATCAGGCTGGGCGCCTATCAGCGTGGCACGGACCCGCAGGTCGATGAGGCGATCCATTATCATCCCGCGTTGGAAGCGTTCCTGACGCAAGAGATCAACGAAGCGACAAGCTTGGATGCCTGCTATCAGCAATTGTTTGAAATTCTGGGCATGAGCGCCGCACCAGCAGAGCCCGCACCCGAGGCGCCGCCAGATGCTCCACCCGGCGCGCCGCCACAGCCCGCGCCGGCGGAATGAACGCTCAAATGAATAACGGCTTGATGATCCATGGCTAAAGGCATCCCAACATTGATTCGCGTGAGCGAATGGACGGTCGATGAAAAACGCCGTGTCCTAGGCGCGCGCCTGAAAGAACTGGATGATCTACAAACAGGTCTGGTGAATTTGGAGCAAGAGGTCGTGCGCGAGCAACGCACGGCGCAGGCCAATCCCGAGCTTGCCGGATTTTTATACGGCAATTACGCCGATCAGGTCATCCATCGCCGTGAGCAGCTCAATTCCAACATCGCGTCGAAGGAAAATGAAGTCACAGTCGCCCGTGACGCGCTCAGCGAAGCCTACCGTGAACTCAAGAAATACGAAGTGGTGAATGAAAACAACATGCGCAGAGCCGAAGAAGAGCTGGCACGCAAGGAGCAGATTGAACTCGACGAACTGGGTCAGCAAGCCCGGGAATTTCGCGACCGGCAATAGCGAACCCGTGTGTTCATGCGCCTAGTGAAATGCGCCGCATATTACCGTCTACCAACGATTTATTTTCCTCTTAAGGTATTGAAAAATAATAAGAATAATGCCATCAAAGCGGCCTTAAGAAGTACCCGAAAGTACGCAAAGGTCCGCATTGGTGGACAATGGTGGACATTTTTTCTAATTCGCTTTTGTTTTCAATAACTTGAAATGCGTACCTTTTGTGTACTTCGGGTCTCGGAGTGGTCATTCCGTCACATTCGGCGCCGGCCAACGCGCACCATAAAACCGCACGCCGATACCGTCGCTATCTTTATTCGCCGACCCAGGCTGCTGTGCTCG
>Ga0233439_10004098_pt1 | contig 14437 bp, 10 predicted proteins | sample SI_123_September_6_FD_182713 | JGI IMG/M metagenome (GOLD analysis project Ga0233439, IMG submission 182713) | Seawater microbial communities from Saanich Inlet, British Columbia, Canada - SI_123_September2016_100_MG | ecosystem: Environmental > Aquatic > Marine > Inlet | place: Canada: British... | reverse complement strand
TCGATCCCAACGATCTCCGCAATCGTGTCGTTGTTCATGCCGTTTTGCAATCCGACGAACACGCCGTCGTCTTTTAAGTACGGCTCTATCAAGCTCGTACACCAGCGGGTGTCATTTGATTTAACACATAGAAAAATAAGATCGAACGCGGGGACATGCTCCGCCAGTTCACACAAATGCCACGCATTGACGGGGATTTTTAAATCTTCGTCTGGGAATTGAATGTGCAGGCCGTCCGCCTTCATTGCCTCGACATGGGCCGGCCACTGATCGATCAAGGTGACGTCGAGCCCTGCATCCGCAAGATCAGCCCCCACACAACCGCCAGTCGAACCTGTGCCGAGAACGGCTATTCTTTTATCTGTAATTGTCATATCAAACTCGATTTGGAAGTGAGTCGACCATGGACTTGAGAAGGCCGAAGTTGGAGTCATCCATGGGGATTTCGTGTTCGTTAATGCGTCGGTCAATTTCAGCGACGGCGGCGTTATGGGTTACAGGGATGCCGAATTCTTCGCCTTTTTCCGCGACCAATCCATTGATGTATGACATATCGCTTTTGCGACCTTTTATATGGTCGTGAATAGGTGCCGTTACAGACGCCGGGCCGACAACATTCATGAGGGTCTCCATCGCCTTGATGAGAACGTCGTCATCCGCGCCGGCGAACTCTTCCGCGGTCAGTCCCAAGATCGGTTCGAGCTCATAGCCGAGCGCATCGCCGACCGCCATTGCCTCACGCCCAAGCTGGACGGCGATATCAAACATTCCCGGTAACTTTCTGGCATCAATATTTTTAAGACCGGTGAGCCCAATCGGTCCCATGGTCATGCAGTTGGCGATGAGTTTGGTCCACTTTCCACCTTCGACGTTGTTTGTGAGCGTAATCTTAGCCACGTTTTCCATGATCGACTTAACCATTTCGAGGCGTGGCGTTATGGTGCCATCCAGTTCACCCAAGCCGAACCAGGTACGGTCTCGGGTCGTATCTCGCTTCACCAGACCTGGCGTAAAAATTTCAGCCGATAGTTCGACCACGCAGCCGATGGTACGTTCGACGCCGACGACGCTGGAAATTCGTTCATCGTTCATCGCGTTCTGCAAGCCGATGACAACACCATCGTCTTTCAGATAGGGCTCCATCAATTGCAACATCCAAAGCGTGTCATAGGATTTGACGGCAAGAAAGACGACGTCAAATTCAGGGACATGTTCTGCAAGTTCACAAAGATGCCAAGCCGCCACCGGCAAATTCAAATCTTCATCAGGAAATTGAATATGAAGCCCGTTCGCCTTCATCGCTTCGACGTGGGCAGGCCACTGATCGATGAGGGTGACATCAAGACCGGCGTGAGTAAGGTCAGCACCGACGCTGCTGCCAATCGATCCCGTACCAAGAACGGCTATTTTGTTATCAGTGATCGCCACATTAAGCTCGGTTTGGAAGGGATTCGACCATGGATTTTAAAAGACCGAAGTTGGAGACATCCATTTCGATCTCTTTCTCATTGATGCGCCGGTCAATTTCAGTGACTGCTGCGTTGCAGGTCACAGGGATTCCCAACTCTTCGCCTTTACTGGCGACGATCCCATTAATAAGAGACATCTCGCTTTTACGGCCTTTAATGTGGTCATGGATGGGGGCTGTTACGCCTTCCTTCCCGACATGGTTCATCAGGGCTTCCATCGCCTTAATGAGAATTTCATCGGAGGCACCGGAGAATTCTTCCGCAGTCATGCCGAACACAGGTTGCATCTCATAGCCGAGCGCTTTGCCAACCGTCATGGATTCCCGGCCCAACGCCACCGCCATATCGAACATGCCGGGCAGCTTTCGTGCGTCCCAGTTTTTCAGACCTGTCAGCCCGATCGGCCCCATGGTCATGGTGTTGCAAATCAGCTTGGTCCACTTGGCTCCTTCTACATTTTCAGTAAGCGTGATCGTGGCAACGTTTTCCATGATCTCTTTAACCATTTCGAGGCGCGGTGTGATGGTGCCGTCCAATTCTCCTAGGCCAAACCAAGTTCCCGGCCGGGTGGTGTCGCGCTTGACAATGCCGGGGGTGAAAATTTCAGCCGAGAGTTCAACGACCGCCCCAATGGTGCGTTCGACGCCAACAACGTCGGAAATTGTTTCATTGTTCATGCCGTTTTGCAGGCCGATGAATACGCCGTCTTCTTTGAGGTACGGCTCAATCAATTGTGTCATCCACCGAGTGTCGTAGGATTTGACGACCAGGAACACCACATCGAAGGCAGGGACATGCTCTGCAAGCTCACAAAGGTGCCAAGCATTTACTGGAATTTGCAGATGCTTGTCCGGCATTTTGATGTCGAGGCCATTCTCCTTCATGGTTTCGACGTGGGCCGGCCATTGATCGATGATGGTTACATCGAGCCCTGCATCCGTAAGGTCTGCACCAACGGAGCTGCCATTGGCGCCCGCCCCTAGAACCGCAATTTTTTTATCTTTAATGCTCACGAGTCCACTCCTTCAGTAGAATATTTCGTCTCCATCGCGTCATACTCAGGCTTGCTGACAAGCCGCTGGCGTTCTTCAAATCCAGTAACCCTGTCCATCACACCTTCAATCGATCCGGTTTCATGGATGTGGCCCAGCACTTGCTGCATACCAAAAACCGAAGCCTGTAGGGCTGCGTTGGCATAAAGGATAATGGCAAATCCCATCTCTCTCAAATCTTCGGCGCTAAGCAACGGGGTCAGTCCGCCAGCGACATTATTGACCAAATGTGGCGCGTCGACTCGCTTGGGAATTTCCCGCATCTCCTCGACAGAGCGCGGTGCTTCGACAAAGGCGATGTCGGCACCCGCTTCCAAAAATGCATTGGCGCGGTCGATGGCGTCATCCAGGCCTTTCGTTGCCCGCGCATCTGTCCGCGCAATGATGGTTAGGTCATCATCCAAGCGGGTATCAACGGCGGCGTGAATTTTCTGAACGAGTTCTTCTGTTGGGACGACGTCTTTACCGGCAAAATGGCCGCAGCGCTTTGGGAAGACTTGGTCTTCCAACTGGATGCAATTTGCCCCGGCGCGTTCAAGAACCCGAACTGTATGGACCGTGCTAACAGCGTTACCGAACCCGGTATCGGCATCCACGATTAAAGGAATTTCCACGACGTCACGCATGGCGAATATATGATCCGCCAATTGGGTTAGGGAAATCAGCGCGATATCAGGCTTACCAAGATAGGTGTTGGTGACACCGGCACCGGTCACATAAGCCGCTTCAAATCCGATATCTTCAACGATACGCGCCGCCAAGGCATTGGCGACGCCCGGAACGACCAAGCCATCGCGCTTGGCGACGCGGTCTTTAAATTTTTTATTTAATGAAACAGACATGACAAATTCTCCTTAAACGTCGCGAATTTCGTGGGTACCGTCGGCGAACAATTCGTCCACGTCAAGCAGCCGTGCAGCTAAAAACTGTTCATGGGAATAGCGCACCATGGTTTCCAGTTCCTTGCGGTTTTCTTCAACCCCATAGGTCCAATAGTTTGTCCCCATGAGGTCTTTGGTATCTTCCAAATCGGAAACAAACCAAGGCAGGGTTAGCTTGATCGCAGAGTAATTAGCGATTTCTTGTAACTCGTTCATCGCAATCTTTTTGGCTTTCACCAGGGCTCGGAACAGATTGGCCGGAACCCAGGGGCAACGTTCGACCAAAGTCTTGCGGACACCAATGAAATGCATGATTGGGTAGAAACCGGTCTTTTTGTGATAGGCCTTTTCTTCGGCCACATGATTATCGAACAGGCGTTTGATGTTCGGATCACCCTCAAGAAAGCAAGTCGGTTCTTCCGGTGAATAGATCGCATCCAATTCTCCTGACGCCAGTTGATCAGATAAACTTTGGTCCACGGGGATTGGTTCGACATCCATGTAGTCAGGTAGTTTTAGCGGCAGTCGTTCTTTGCGACCGGCTTCGTTGATGCCGCCATTGCGGTATTTGATCTTGGTGAAATCCACACCGTATTCGTCTTGTAAGATGCCCCGCGCCCACAGCGCCATGGTGACTTGATATTCAGGCACGCCAACCTTCTTGCCTTCCAAATCCTTCGGCGAATTAATTCCCCGATCCGTTCGGGTATAAACCCCGTGGTGCCGGAATGTGCGCGAGACAAAGGCGGGGAGGGCGATATATTCCGATGTTCCCGATGCTGTCTGCATTAAATAGCTGCTGACCGAAAGTTCTGTCACATCGAATTGAGCCTGTTGCACGGCACGTGGGAAGGCGACGGTTGATTTCATTCGTACAGGGGCGACTTCGCACCCTTCGACGGAAACGCGGCCATCCAGCACAGGTTCCGTACGGTCGTAGTCGTAGCAAGCAAAGGTAATTGTCTCCATGGAAATAGCGCCTCTTGTTAAATCTGTTATGGGAATCTCCCATAAATTTCCGCTGAAACAAGGCCGAATTAAATTTACCGGAATGTTCAGACCGTCTTTTCCGTTGCGAGAAAAAAAGCTAGGGTCCTGGCCATGACAAAAAAACCTTTCGATGACTCGCTCAGTGAACTGAAACAACGCCGGGATTCTGCGCTCCAAATGGGTGGTGCAGAAAAGCTCGAAAAGCGTAAAGATGAAGGCCATCTCAATGCCCGCGAGCGGATTGATCATCTGTTTGATGAAGGTTCCTTTAATGAACTTGGTATGCTGGCACGCTCCGCCAGAGCAGAAGCTCGGCATAAAACGCCAGCGGACGGCAAGGTTACAGGGTTCGGCAAAATCGACGATCGCTGGGCTGGCATTATTTCCAATGATTTCACCGTCATGGGAGCCTCCAGCGCCCTGATCAACGGCAAAAAGATGCGCCATATCAAGGAGTTAGCGACCAAGCGCGGTAGTCCACTGATCTTCTTAGGCGAATCATCTGGCTCTCGTATGCCGGATCGGATGGGGGCGCAGGGCCGTTCTATCCTGGGCCAAGACCCGATTGAATACCGGCGTCTTCGTGAAACACCTTGGGCGGCGGCATTGCTCGGTGATTGTTATGGCTCATCGACTTGGTACGGCTGCATGTCGGATTTTGTGGTCATGCGGAAGGGGTCAACCATGGCGGTTGCCAGTAGCCGGGTGACGTCGCTGGCCATCAATCAACCGATCGACAAGGAAGACCTTGGCGGCTGGAAACTTTTAACGGGGACGAGCGGCTTGGTTGATCTTGCGGTTGAAACAGATGAGCAGGCCCTCGACGCCATCAAAACCTATCTTTCCTATCTGCCCAGCCATCACAACGAGGCGCCCCCGGTTCACGCCGTTCCGGAAGGCTCAGGCGATGATATGGAAAGTATTTTGGATTTGGTGCCGGAAGAACGCTCCAAGGTCTATGACGTGAAGAAAGTGGTTGCCGCTATTGCTGATAAAGACAGTCTGTTTGAAATGAAGCCTCGTTATGGAAAGTCGATACTAACGGCACTTTCCCGGATTGATGGGCAGACCGTCGGCTTCGTCGCTAACAATCCAAAATTTAAGGGCGGGGCGGTGGACACAGATGGCTGCAACAAAGTCATTAGTTTTCTCGTTATGTGTGATTCGTTCAATATTCCTATTGTTAGCCTCGTGGACGTGCCTGGATTCCTAATCGGCATAGAAGGTGAAAAGAAGGGGGCTCCGGCACGGATTATAAATTGGATGAATGCGCTATCGCTTTGCACGGTGCCGAAGATTTCCATCATTCTTCGGAAAAGCTATGGCCAAGCGTATCTGAATATGGGCGGTGGGCGTAATTCCGATGAGGTCGCGATCTGGCCGACAGCGGACCTGGGCTTCATGGACCCCAAGGTCGGGGTTAGCGTGCTTTATGGGATTAAGGAAGAAGACGATCCAGAAGAATTTCAACGCCGCCTCGCCGAAATCAGTGAAGACACCAGTGCCTGGAACCTAGCCGAGCTTTACGAAGCGCACGAGGTCTTGGACCCAAGAGCGACAAGGTCCTATCTAATCAATCGATTGGATTTTCATCGCAGTCGTTTGAATGGCGGGGTCGGCGAACACCTTATGCGGACGTGGCCGACAAGCTATCCGTGAGGTAGTGGCGTCCTTCGAGACGCGCTGTTGGCGTTCAACACTTTACCGCACCACCCTCATCCAGAGGAGCCGCGCCAGCGGCGTCTCGAAGGGTGCTCAGCGGCAAACTCTCTCAGAAAAAAATGCGCCAAAACTTTCCATACCCCTAATATGTCAGCCCACGTCTATATTCTCCGATGCTGTGACAACAGTTACTATGTTGGCTCAACTCGAACGTCTGTCGAAGCTCGTGTCGCAAAGCACAACCATGGTGCCCGCCCTGGCTATACCTTCAACCGTCGCCCTGTAGTGTTGGTCTTCAGTCAAGAATGCGACCGGATCACCGACGCGATTGCTGCCGAACGTCGATTGAAGGGCTGGAACCGCACCAAAAAGGAGGCGGTTATTCGAGGGGAGTTTGATCTACTACCAATGTTGGCGCGACGGCGGAGTAAAGGGGTGAGAGAGTGCCTCTCAGCACCCTTCGAGACGGCTGCTCCGCAACCTCCTCAGGATGAGGATGTTTATTAGAAAATTTAAAATTATATAATATAATTAAAAAAAAACGCTCATTCTGAGGAGTGCAAACATCGCCTATCGCGAAGGACGCCTCACCCAATCACGTCTAATTTCTTCGCCTCAGAAAATTTTTCTTCGACGTACTCGACCAGCGACTGAATGCTTTCTTCGACGTTCTTTTTCACCGTATCAATTTCGAGCTCAGGATTTTCTGGAGCCTCGTACGGCGCGGAAATACCCGTAAAATCAGGAATGCCTTCTTCGCGGGCTTTTTTATAGAGCCCCTTTGGATCACGGTCTTCGCAAGTTTCTAGATCGGCCTTGATATGAACCTCGTGGAAGATTTCTGGCTGGATTTCACGCGCGCGGTCACGGTCGATTTGGTAGGGTGAAATAAAGGCGGCGATGACGATAAACCCAGCATCGGCGAATAGTTTCGCAACTTCGCCCACCCGGCGAATGTTTTCTGTTCTATCTTCAGCGGCAAAACTGAGATCACCGTTCAAACCCTGGCGCACGTTGTCGCCATCCAAGACATAGACCTGATAGCCCTTTTTGAAGAGACTCTGTTCCAAGCCCAATGCCAACGTCGTCTTGCCAGAGCCAGAAAGCCCGGTCATCCATAAGACCCCGCTTTTATGACCATTGCCGCGCTGACGTACCAAGACGGGAACGCGGTGATCAATAGGGTGAATGTTGGTGCTTTTGATGGCATGGCGTTTGGCGTGATTTTCAAAACCGCCTTGTAAAACGACGCCGGTGGCAATAACCACAGAGTCCTTAAATAGCTCGAATTTTTCACCTGCATCCAGAACCACCGTCGACCGGGACTGTATGACGACCTCAGCTTCGCGGGCCGTATCAATGCGAATATTATGGCTTGCCGTGCCGATTTTTAATTCATAAGAACTGCCCGTTTCAAGGGGTTCAGATACGTGCGCTTTAAAGCGATTTGTTTCGGAAGGTGGCGACGCCAAGGATGCAGCCACCTCACCCGGTTCCACATAAATTTGTTCTTCCAAGGTGACCGCAACGGTCTGGCCCGCATGAGCGCGGGTGATAGACGTGCCGTCTTCGCGATTTTCTACTCCGGCGACCCGCGACAGCTTGTCCGACGGAGCGAACAGCAACATGTCGCCAATCCGAAGCCGACCACTTTCGATCTGTCCAACGATCACATGCGCTTGATCGGAATTCTCCACATCTTGGATGGGTAAACGCAGCGGCAGGTCCGTTGTATCTTGTTCGTTATCTATCGCCATTCGATGACTATATCCCCTCGTCGTATATCGGCAACTATTGTCGGTGGTCGGGCCTAACAATCCGTAAATTCTTGCTACTTTAGGAAAACATCTCCCTGTTGCCGCGAAGCCGGATTATACTATTGGAATGGATACCGCAAACGATCTGAATTTAAACCAGAAGACCTATGACTGGACTGTGCGTTCTGTCTCAGCCCTGACCAGTAGCCTCAGCGTTAACATCAAACTGCATCACGATGGTGATCAGGTTGAGCAGGGGCAAATTTTTCTGTTCAATCACTTCGCCCGGTTTGAGACGTTCATCCCGCAATTCTTAATGCACCAAAAGTCACGGGCTTATTGCCGTTCTATTGCCGCGGGTGAATTTTTTCGCGGCAACGATACGTTCGCAAATTATCTCAGAAGTGTCGGTGCCGTGCCCCACGATATGCCGGAGCTACTGCCTTTCCTGGCCGAGGAAATCCTGCGCGGGCGGAAGGTCATCATTTTCCCGGAAGGCGGCATGGTGAAGGACCGCCGTGTGCTGGATGATAAAGGCAAGTATTCGATCTTTTCCCGAACCGCACGGGAACGGCGCAAGCACCATACTGGGGCTGCCGTTTTGGCGTTGACACTGAACGCCTTCAAGATGGGAATTCGCGCCCTGCATGCCGATAAAGACACCATGCGTTTAACCCAATGGGTGGATAGGCTAAACCTCGAAAATGTTGAGGCATTAATGGCTGCGGTGGAGAAACCAACGTTCATCATTCCGGCCAATATTACATTCTACCCCATAAGAGTGCGCGACAATATCCTGAGCCAGGGTGTGGAACTCTTCACCAAAGGCCTGAGCCCCAGGGTCGCCGAAGAACTTCTCATCGAAGGCAACATCCTGTTAAGGGACACGGACATGGATGTGCGCTTGGGCGACCCGGTCATGCCCGGAAAGTTTTGGCACCTGTGGGAGAAAAAACTTCTGGCCCCCAGGGTTCGTAAGGTCAGCTCGATGGAAGAACTGTTCGAACTTAATTTTCGGCGTGGATCGTGGTTCGAAAAGCTATCCGCACGCGCCATTGGCCGAACCACACTTATGTTAAGAGACACCTACATGTATGAAATGTACAAGGGCGTGACCCTGAACCTAAGCCATCTGGCATCTCGGTTGATCTTGATGCACGTTGATCGAGATCAGATGACGGTTAATCGGGAATTGTTCCACCGCACACTCTATCTGGCGATCAAGAAAGCGCAGGCGGAACCTTCATTGCATCTCCATCGCAGTTTGTTGGACCCGGAAACGTATGCCGGCGTTATTAAGGGCAGCAGCAAACCGCTCGATCAGTTAATCACGTCCGCTGAGAATACGGAGTTGATTAAACAGGATGATGGCCATTACCTACTTATGTCTAAGCTCAAGGAAGAGCATGGTTTCGATCAAGTTCGCATTGAAAACCCAATCGCTGTTTATGACAACGAAATGGCCCCCATTCAGGCAGCGCGTGACGTGATCGAAGAAGCCTTCGAGGAAGCCCACGATCTTAGCGACCATGCCCTTGCCTTGCATCGCTTTGATGATGAAGTTCAATCTTATCAATGGGATAAAAAGGCTTACGACAAACCACAGCACGCAGAGATCAATAACCAACGAACAGCCACAGAGTCGGGCGACCCTTATCTTCTAACACCAGAAAAAAGCAATGGACTGGGGGTTGTGTTGGTACATGGGTTTCTCGCAAGCCCAGCAGAACTTCGCGGCTTCGCTGACCGACTTTTGACCGCAGGTCATCCGGTAATCGGCGTGCGTCTAAAAGGTCACGGTACGTCGCCTTGGGACTTACGAGATCGGACGTGGAAAGAATGGTTGAGTTCTGTTCGGCGTGGATTCCAGATTATGTCTGCACTCACCGACAAGGTCTGCGTTGTTGGATTTTCAAGCGGTGGCGCGTTGGCGCTTCACATGGCGGCGGAGAACCTGGACAAGTTAGCGGGCGTCTGCGCCATTTCTGCGCCGTTAAAATTTCGCAATAAGAATCTAGTGTTTGTGCCACTGTTGCATGGCGTGAATAAACTAACGGGTTGGCTGCCGACCATGGAAAGTGTCATGCCCTTTATCGATAACGATTCAGAGCACCCGGAAATCAACTATCGCCATATCCCCGTGCGCGGTCTCTACGAACTCCGCCGCATGGTGGATGAAATGGAAGAAGCGTTGCCAAATATTCAATGCCCAGCGGCTGTCCTGCAGGGTGATGAAGACCATGTTATCGAGGCAGAAAGCGCCAAAATTATTGCATCGAAGATTGGCTCCGAGAATACTGAACTCCACATGATCCCTTCGAAGCGCCATGGCATTCTCAATGAAGACATCGGCGGCACGCAGGACAAAGTTTTAGCGTTTGTTAATTCACTTGGAAAAAAATAATGAAAATATCGATCCTCGACGACTACTTTGATGTTATTCGCACCCTAAACTGTTTTCCAAAACTAGATGGTCACGACGTGACAATCCACAATGATCAGGTTCAAGACACAGACATCTTGGCCGAACGGCTGGCGGACACAGAGGCGCTCGTTCTCATTCGTGAGCGCACAAAAATTCAGGCCCCTTTGCTGGAGCGCCTGCCCAAATTAAAAATGATCAGCCAGCGCAGCGTCTATCCGCACATTGATCTGGACGCCTGCACCCGGCTGGGCATTTTACTGGCATCCGACCAGCACGCGGGAACACCGTCCCATGCCACAGCTGAACTGACGTGGGGATTAATCCTGGCGGCGATGCGAGATATTCCACAGCAGGTGGCGTCTACGAAGGCGGGTAAATGGCAGTATGGCATTGGCCAAACCCTACGCGGCAAGACCCTGGGAATCATGGGGTATGGCCGGATCGGTCTCGCAGTCGCGGAGTATGGAAAGGCTTTCGGCATGGACGTCGTCATCTGGGCCAGCGACGCATCCAGGGAACGGGCGCGAGCGGATGGCTGGGAGACGGCAAACTCAAAGGCTGCCTTTTTTGAAGACTGCGACGTTATCTCTCTGCATCTCCGCCTATATGATTCAACCCGACGCGGCATCACCGCCGAAGACCTCGGTCGTATGAAACCAACGTCTCTCCTGATCAATACTTCACGGGCTGCTTTGATTGAAGAGGGTGCATTGGAGAATGCCCTCCGTGCCGGTCGCCCGGGCAAGGCTGCTGTTGACGTGTTTGAGGAAGAACCCATCTGGACCCCCGACCACCCTTTGCTGAAACTGGACAACGCCCTCTGCACGCCGCACATCGGTTACGGCACGCGGGAAGAATACGAAACTCAATTCAGCGAAATTTTTAATCAGGTATTGGCGTTCGAAGCGGGGGCACCGATTAATGTGATCAACCCTGAGGTGTTGGAGAAATAGAGAACCCTCTAGAGCGATACAATATTATGCCGCGATGCCGCACCTTCCATTGGCAAGGGGAATCGTTTCCGGAAATTAATCGCAACTTGAGCAAGATCGCCGGTTAAATAGCTTACGGTTTTTTCGGCGATGTCTCTGGGAATGCCGTGGAGGGCCTCGGCGATGCTACCGGTGATGCACGCCAGCGTATCTGAATCGCCGCCAATAGAAATTGCATTGCGGATCGCATCTTCAAACGTCGTGCTGTTCAGCGCACAAATTAAGGAAGATTGGACGGTGCCCCGGCAAGACACATCGAAATCGGAAACAGATCGCAGTTTATCGATCGTTCGGGTTAGGTCGTAATTGTAACGTTTCGATAATTCATCTCGAATTTCATCAGGCCCAGCCTCATGATTTGCAAGCCAGATCGCGGTTGCAACCGCCTTGGCGCCGTTCACTGCATCTGGATGATTGTGAGTAACCGATGCGGTACGTCCGGCTAAAATTCTGACCTCTTTAACGTTGCGCCCGACATAGGCGGCCGGGCTGACCCGCATGGCAGATCCATTGCCCCAACTGCCATACGCAGGGGCATCGTCAGAATTTACCCATTTTAGGAACAGGCCACCGTATCCCACATCTGGATAACGCCGTCCATAGGCGCGCAGGTATTCTGCAAAATCGCCGCGCTGCATGATGCAATCAGCAACAGCAAGGGTCATGACCGTATCATCGGTAAAGGCGCAGTTTGGGCCGAACAAGGGGAAGTCTTTGGACTTGATATTATTGTGCTCGTAAATAGAGCCAATGATATCCCCGGCAATGGCACCCAACATCCGACCAATTTCTCCTTTCAATCGGCTCTCATAGTAAAGGCCCTGAATAATAATTCAAAGTTTTCGGGTTATTGCTGATGATCCTTGGTATTATGAACCATTAGGCGATAGCGAGGTTGATGGTGAATAATTTCCTCAGTAAGGCCAAAAAATTCCTAGGCTTCTTATCTTTGGGTGCGCGCGTTGGGAATACCCCGGCACCGCGGCCCTGGGAAGCGTCGTACCCGGACGGCATCGACTGGTATGCAGATCTCCCGGTAAAACCGCTGCCAACGCTTTTGGATGCCGCAGTCGAGTCCTTTCCCGACAACGTGTGCGTCCGCTTTCGCGGTCGACAATACAAGTATGCCGAAATCGCTGATCTGGTCGCCCGCGCGGCGAAGGGGTTTCAGGATCTAGGCGTGCGAAATGGAATTAAGGTTGGACTGATGCTGCCCAATTGCCCGTACGGAGTGATCTGTTTTTATGCCGTGCTAAAAGCGGGCGGCACGGTTGTGAACATCAATCCACTTTATGCCGAAGCCGAGATCAAAAAGGAAATCCAAGACGCGGGCATCCGCCTGATGGTCACGTTGAACGTGAAAACGCTCTATCCCAAAGTCGCCAAAAGGGTGGATGAGGGTAGGCTGGAAAAGATCATCGTTTGCAGCATGACGGGCATCTTGCCGCTGCATGAAAAAGCACTTTTTACCCTGTTACGTCGGCGTGAACTGGCCACTGTTCCAGAAGACGATAATCATATCGGCTACGATCATCTGATCGATAACAAGGGGGATTATGACCCCGTCGAAATAGACCCGGACGATGAAGCCGTGTACCAATACACCGGCGGCACAACCGGCACGCCCAAGGCAGCAGCGCTTAGCCACACCAACCTGTATGCCAATGTCCTGCAAGTGGAAATGTGGTCGCCGGGGGTTACCCATGGCCAGGAAAAGATTCTCGGTGTTTTGCCGCTATTCCATGCGTTTGGAATGACGGCGGTGATGAATTTGGGGCTGCGCTTGGGTGCAGAGATTATTCTCATGCCGAACTTCAAACCCTCCGAAGTTCTGGAAGCCATCGACAAAATTAAGCCGACCATTTTCATCGGCGTGCCAACGATGTTCTCCGCCCTGAACGCACGAGATGATTTGGATAATTACGATCTTTCCAGTCTGGTTTATTGTATTTCCGGCGGTGCGCCTTTGCCATTGGAGGTGCAGAAAGAATTCGAAAACATCAGCGATTGTTCCTTGGTCGAGGGCTATGGACTAAGTGAGACGGCACCCGTGTGCACGGTTAATCCCTTGGTTGGTGATCGGAAAGATGGCTCGGTCGGCCTGCCCCTGCCGGGCACAGTGATTGAAATTGTTTCGCTTGATGACCCAAACATCCGTGTACCGATTGGTGAAAACGGCGAAATTTGCGTCTCTGGGCCACAAGTGATGTCAGGATACGCAGATCGAGCCCAAGAGACGACGAACGTTCTCAGTAATGGGCGACTGCGCACGGGTGACGTCGGGTATTTGGATGAAGAGGGTTATCTGTTCATCATCGACCGAATTAAGGAATTAATTTTAAGCGGTGGCTTCAATGTTTATCCGCGTATGGTAGAAGAAGCCATTTGCACTCATCCGGCGGTGAAAGAAGCTGCGGTAGTTGGAATTCCCGACACACATCGGGGTGAGATCATCAAGGCATTTGTCACACTACAACAGGATCAGGAATTGAAATCGGGTGACCTGCGTGCCTATCTCAAGGATAAGCTGGCACCCTTTCAAATGCCGAGGCGGGTTGAATTTCGGGATACACTGCCACGTACATTTATTGGTAAGCTTTCGAAGAAAGACCTGCTCGCAGGTGACGCGGCAGCCCAAGAAGATGAGAACGGAACATAATATTTAATTAGGGAGACGGTCATGAAGAACGTTGTCATAGCGGGATATTCTCGGTCCCCCTTTACGCCAGCGAACAGAGGCGATCTCACAAAGGTTCGTCCGGATGAATTGGCGGCCCAAGTGGTGCGCGGTCTCCTGGAAAAGACCAACGTGAATGCCGACGACATCGAAGATTTTATTCTTGGTTGTGCCTTCCCCGAAGGCGAGCAAGGGCTGAACATGGCACGCCTTGTCGGCTTCCTGGCCGATCTGCCGTTGTCTGTCGCAGGGACCACGGTTAATCGGTTTTGCGGTTCCTCCATGCAGTCGATTCATATGGCGGCAGGTGCCATTCAAATGAACGCCGGTGAAGTGTTTATCTGTGCGGGCGTGGAATCTATGACGCGGGTTCCGATGATGGGCTTTAACCCGCTACCGCATCCTGGCCTCGCAGGGGACAGACCGGAATCGTACATGGGTATGGGGGAAACGGCGGAGAACCTTGCGGGCAGTTATAGCATCCCGCGCCGTCAGCAAGATGAATTCGCCATCGCCAGCCAAGAGAAAGCAG
>Ga0233439_10004093_pt1 | contig 14452 bp, 10 predicted proteins | sample SI_123_September_6_FD_182713 | JGI IMG/M metagenome (GOLD analysis project Ga0233439, IMG submission 182713) | Seawater microbial communities from Saanich Inlet, British Columbia, Canada - SI_123_September2016_100_MG | ecosystem: Environmental > Aquatic > Marine > Inlet | place: Canada: British... | reverse complement strand
CATGCCGCGGCGGAAGCAGCGCAGCTTCGCTTGGAGGAACTGAGAGCGCCGTCGTTCAGGCACCGATCGGTGACCGAAATCGCCAAAGGAGATCCATCCCACGCGACTTCGGACGTTCCATCTGGGGAAGCTGTGCCCCGCGGAGCATTTCGAGGATTTTCATGGGGGAGTGCCGTCCACGGGGCGCTCGCCGCAGCGGCAGCGGGCGTGTCGTCAGAAGCGCTTCGGGTGGTGTGTCGTGATCTGCTGATCGACTACGAGCGTCCGAAGGATGACCACGGTGACCCCACTGAATTGATGGAACTGTTGGCCGTGGTGGAAAAGGTGTTCGCTTCGAAGTTGTGGGCGCGTGCACAAGCTGCGGACAAGGTCTTAGCCGAGGTGCCGTTCTCCGTTGTCCATGTGCGCGAGACCGCCGCCGAGCAGCCCCCCGTGGAAGCGACAGAGCTCACCAAGGGGAAAAAACAGCTGGACCTCTTTGGGATGGCGATCGAAGCACCATCTCCGGCGCGGGAGCAAAAAGAGGAGTCGGACGTTCCAGAGATCCTGGAAGGTGTCATCGATCTCGCGTTCCGCGAGAAGGGTGGCTGGGTCATCGCGGACTATAAGACTGACGTCGGCACCGACCCCGACTTCGGCAAACGTGTGGATGCGTATCGCCGCCAAGTTGATCTCTATGCGGAGGCTTGGACCCGTCTGACTGGTGATCCCGTGAAGGAACGAGTGCTGTTCTTCACCGCTCAGGACAAGATCGAGAGCTGGTAGTTCGGGCGTCAGCGGCTATCGTCTCCGGACGATCTCCAGATAGGTCTGCGACACGCAGTTCACCGGACACTTGATCATCGCCTGCTCGCATTGGAGGATGCTGATGCTCTGAATGGAAGCGGGGGCTTCAAGCCGCAGGTCCTCTTCTCCTATCTGGTGACCGTCCACGAAGATGTCGGTGACTCTGTTCATCCAACCGGGGTGAAGCTTCGTAATGGTGTCCATGGCGTTCGAGTATCGGCCTGGCACGAGGTCTTCGGCGGTGATCGTACGCGCGTACTCTGTCCGCGCGCACCTCCGCCACTCGCGCACCCGCCCAAGAGGAGCAGCGCTGCCAGTGCACAGGCGCGCGGTAGTCAGCTCACGAAATCACTCGTCTCGAGCTTTCCCGCCCTTTGCGAAGGAACGGCACGCCGTCTGTGATCCATTCTGGAGCAGGAAGCCCCATGAGGTAGTGATCGAAATACTGCTTCATCCGAGTCTGGAAGTCCTTCTGGTTCGCCTCCTTTGCCAGATGGTGTGGTTCGTCGGGATACGAAAGAAGAATGACCTCTTTCCCGAGTCGGCGTGCCGCGGTGTACATCTCGAGGCCCTGATTCCAGTCCACAGCTCCGTCCTCCGTACCATGGAGAATCAGAAATGGTGTCTCGATGTTCGGCGCGTGATGGACCGGTGACTGACTGATCCAACGCTCCATGTCGTCCCACGGCTGGTCGCCCATGCGGCCCTGACTGAATTGGAGAATGGGACCGTTTTGATTCCCGGAGCGTTTGTAGAGGATGTTGTTCATGCTCATGAGATTCGTGAGCGGAGCGCCCGTAATGATCGTCTTGAACATGTCGGTTTGCGTGAGGATGAACGACGTCTCGTATCCTCCCCAAGAATGGCCCTGCAATCCGACAGCTTCCGGATCGGCGTAGCCTAACTCGATCGTCTCTTGGACAGCGCTCACGACATCGTCCAGAGCCGAACTTCCTGGGTAACCGTCGTCGTACACGATGTCGGGCATGAGGACGGCGTACCCGTTGCTGGCGTACGTCGACATATGCGGTCGATCGTCATAAACCGGCATCGAGAACTGATGGTGTCGCTGCGACATCTTCTCGTAGAAGTACACGATGGTCGGGTATTGTTGACCTTCGACGTATCCGGCGGGCAAGGCGAGCGTGGCCTGCAGGTCATTGCCGCGATCGTCCGTGTAGTCGACCAAGACGCGGCGGCCCCACGCGAACTCTGCGATCTGCGGATTCGCATCAGTCACCTGAGTCGGATTCCTGAAGCCGGTGTCAGCAGTCCAATAGTCAGGGAATCGCTCGAAGGTCTGCCGCGTGAAGATGACGCGGTCTGCATCGGCTGCTTTACGCACCTGCCCGACCATCTCGTCGCTGAACAGGAGCGGCTCCGGCGCCTGGCCAGGGCGTGCGCGGAAGTAGCCAGACTTCTTTGTCCATTCGCCGTATGCGGACAGGATCGTCTGATCTGGGTCGACGAAGTCGGCTTCTGGATCGAGGCGAGCCATGCGGAAGCGGATGCTCTCGGCGTCGCCCATGCCGCCTGTAAGGTTCAAGGCGCTCCCGCCATCGAGGGCGACCTGCCACACGTCCCATCTGTCGTAGAGGAGAATCGACCCGTCCTCGGTCCAGCCCGCGACACCATGGGCCGGAGCCTCGTTCACTTGATCGAACTCGCGGTTTACGAAGTCGACACCGGATTGCTCAGAGAGATTCGTGCGCTCCATCGACGCGATCTCCATGGCGTGCACTTCTTCGTCTTGGAGAAAGATGAACCACTCGCCGTCCGGAGAGGTCCCCATCGCGCGGCGGAGACCGTTGACCATTTCACGCTGTTCGCCGTTTTCGAGGTCTATGCGCACGTAGTCCACGAGTCCTCCGGCTACGGTCAGGTCATCCAAGTAGCTGCCAGTGTGTCGGCCGAGCCCCCAACGTCCGTCGTCTGTGATGTCGACCCGCTGCATCGCGTCTGTGGCTAGGCGTACGAAGCGACCGTCATCCACGTTGTAGACGGAGGTGTAGGTAGAGCGGCGGTCCGCGCTCGCCTGGACCATCTGCACGGACTGGAGCCGGTCGTCTGCCCAGTGCCAAACGTCGACGTTCGGCCCCTCTTCATCGTCTTCGTCGAGGTCCGCTTCCTGCTCCTTGATCCCGAGGACGACACGATCCCCGTCCTGAGTCCACCGCGTGTTCGCGAGTTCGGAAAGCACGAATCCCGCGGGGAAGGACGTATCGTCGGACGGGTCGTACGTCGACGTGTGAGGCGAGCCGCCCAGGCCGGAAGCGATGACTAGAACGTTTTCCCGTTGGACGAAACCCTCCTCTTCGGATCCACGGAGCGCGACCAGTCCCGTGCCCGCATCGTTCCAAGCCAGGTCGTCGTATTTGTGCGAGCCAGTGTCGAGCGGACGAATCCGTCCGTCACTCGGAGTGACCAGGTAGAGCCCATTCCCCGACATCGCATCTGCGTCGACGAGGTATGCCAAGCGATCCCCGGCTTCGTTGAAAGAGAAGCCTGACACGTTCCCGAAGCTGAGCATCGTCTCTTGGGTCAAGTCGCGCAGAATGAGATCGGAACCCTCATGTTCCGCGTCCGCGTCGGACCTCTCGCGATGAATTGCGAGGAATCGCCCGTCTTCGCTGAAGGCGAACGAGCGCACAGAGGACTCCTCGGATTCCTCGCCCGTCGCGAGATCGATGAGATGGAGTGCCCGCCGGATTGGCTCTCGTTGTTCGCGGAGTGGGTCCGCTTCCTCTTCGGGGGGGGAGGTCAAGAACGCCACCCAGCGCCCGTCATTGGAGAAGGCCGCCTCGGTCCCGTTCATCGCCTCGTGCGTGTCGTCTCCGTCCAGCGATCGCACAAAGAATGTCGCGTCTCCGTCGTTCGGTTGATGGGCGTAGGCCATCCATTGTCCGTTTGGGGATAGCGATACCTGAGTGATCCGGCTCCAGGCCCCGTAGTCATCAAGGGTCAGGGGGCGTTGGGCCTCCTGGGCCACTAAGGCGGGTGCGGATATGGACAGGAGACAGGCGGAAGCAAAGACAGCTCTGTTCATGCGATTCTCGAGCGTTGCGAACATCGAAATACGAACGGATTCCGATGCTGCGGCCTTATTGGGGGTCGCACAAGCGCCCAGCGTATGGGTCGCTAGCGCGCGACCTCGCCGTTTTGGCCCACGCGAAGCTCGAGAACACGGCCTCGGTACTCAGCCGGGTCGACATCGGTGACCGTAGCTGTGAGCCTCTCGCCTCCCGCCAGAATCGTCACCGCGACGTCTACGGGTTGTGCCCCCGGGAGTCCGAAATGAACCGGGAGATCCGACTGCGAGTCGTACCCAGAGCCCGAATCGACGAGTCGCAAGCCGAGAAGCTCGTCCGTTCCTGCCGCGAAGAGCCGTACCTCAGCGCCAGTCCGGGTAGCTGCACCACTCCCATCCAGCACTCGCACCTGGAGAGACTGTCCGGCGAACTCGGGCCGCAGGAGGTTTTGCAGAAGAAGATGGACCCCGTCCTCCGGAGCGCCGTTCACCGAAAGATCGAGGTCCCCATCACCGTCGAAGTCGACCCAGGTAGCTCCATGGTCCAGCGCTAGGCCCGCGAGGTCGGACGGGAGGACGTTCACAAACGTCTCAGTGCCTTCTCGCCGGAAGAGATAGTCGGGGTATTGGACGCCGCCCGTCACGGTGCCGTTCACAAAGAGGTCCTCAGTACCGTCGTGGTCGAAGTCCCCCCAGATGCAACTGTCGAACCGGGCGTCGACACGAAGACCGAGCGCTTCTCCGACTGATTCCCACTGCCCGTCGCCCGCCGAGCGTAGGAGTTCGTTCGGACCATAGTTGGCGAAGAAGAGGTCTAGGTGACCGTCTTTGTCATAGTCGACAGCGCAGGGCCGAACTGTCCCGAGCGCCTCGTCTCCCACGCCGCGCCCGCCGCCAGCCACGGGTGTTCCGGGGGCGACATCCGTGAAGTGTCCCGCGTCCTGCATGAAGAGCCCGTTGGCATCGCCGTTCATGTTGCCGACGATCACGTCGAAGTCGCCGTCTTGGTCGAAGTCGGCCCAGACCGCGCCTACGGTGCGCCGCGTGTCACCAATGCCGGACTCATCCGTGACATTCGCGAAGTGGGGGCTGGAGCCAGGGCCGTCATTGCGAAAGAGCTGGTTGGCTCGGTCCCGCATACCCAGAAACAGGTCGAGGTCACCGTCACCGTCGTAGTCCACCCACGAGGCTTGGCGAGTCGTCCCCTCTGCTAACTCGAGCCCCGTCTCTGCCGCCACATTCACAAAGCCGTTCTCTCGGTCGTTCCGGAACAATGCCGTGACCGGAGCATCGCCCGCGTAACCCAGGAGTAGGTCGGGGTCTCCGTCGGCGTCGAAGTCTCCCCAGGACGACGTGCGCACAGATCGCTCCACCGCCAGACCAACATCAGCTGCGACGTCCACCCAGTCACCAGCGCCGACATTCATGTAGAGCCGGGACGGCGTGCCGTTGAAGCCCACGAACCGATCGGGGTCCCCGTCACCGTCGAAGTCCGCCCATGCGTCGGAGAGTGTTCCGCCGGAGTTGAAGAGCTCGTTGGCCACTGCGGCGAACGCCACAGGCTCAGGTGCCCGCTCGGTGTCTGCGCGAAGCCAGAGTATTGCGACGACGCCGAGCGCGAGAGCGCCGGCTCCGAGGACTGATTTTAGGGTGTTCATATGCTGTGTGGGCCAAGCCTGGGCATGCGGTGCTCCAAGTTGAGTCAGGCAGGTATGCTGGCGTTTGTGCGGGGTCTTCGGCAAGGCCCGGTGTTGGAGGACAGTGCGCGCTCCGGTCGTCACCCGATCTCAGGGATTGCATCCCTTCGGACTGAGCAGCGAAGATTCGGGCCGCGCCGGGTGATCCGAAGACCAGCAGGAGGTGTGTTATGGGCCGAGCAATCGGTGGTGTGATCTCGGCGTTTGTACTGTGGACCGTTTTGTGGTTGGGCTTCAATCAGATCGCCGCGGTCGCGTTGCCAGAGATCATCGTTACGGGACAGCCGCTGACGCACACCGGCGTGTTGATCGCCTGCATCATCTACAGCGTAGTGATCTCGGTTGTGGCCGGATTTGTCTGTGCCTCTGTGAAGAAGGAGTCACCTATGAAGACCGTTTGGGTGTTCGCTCTGATTCAGTTGGCCGTCGGCATCTTCGTCGAGTATACGTATTGGGATCTCATGCCTGCCTGGTACCACATCGTCTTCTTGGGTCTGATCGTACCGGCCACTGTGTGGGGCGGAAGCGAGAAGAAGGACGACTCAGCGGCTACTGCCTAGGTCGATTCGGCGGATCACCAGGGGCGAGAGAGGAGCAGGATGCCTGTGGAGGTCTTCGACGTCGTTCACATAGAGATAGCGGCCGTCAGGACTCACGCCGATGTCGTTCGGGTAGCTGAACGAGGCCTCGTGTGCTGCGCCGTCGTGAGGATTTAAGGACGCTGACGCTTCCGAACCGTTACACATCACCAAAGTGTGTTGTTAAGGCGCGTCCCAGTGCGGCGAGGCCGTCTTCTAGGACATCCCGTTCTCCAGCCACCGCCACCCGAAAATGCGCTGGGGCTCCGAAGTACGATCCGGGCGTCACCCCGACATCGAAGTCGGCTGCCGCTCGGGTGACGAAGGGCCCCACGTCCTCCACTCCTTGAATACGGGGAAAGGCTACAGATCCACCGATGGGTTGGACCCATTCCAGCCTGGGGTGGGCTGCCATGAATTCACGCATGATCGCCTGGCCCGGGTGAAGGACACCTCGGGCACGCTCCAGTAGCCCATCCAACTGTTCGAAGGCGAGGACGCCGAGTGTCTCGGACGGGATCGAGCCGACAGCGTCGATGACGTCCCGCACTCGGTTGATACGTTCCACGGTCTCGGGGTCCGCAAGCACCCAGCCCACCCGGATACCCGCCAGGCCATAGGACTTGGTAAGGCTGTTCGTTGAAATGAAGACGTCGTCGCGTGTGGCGGCTGGCGAGTTATCGACTCCCTCCAGCGCATCGAGATAGACCTCGTCAACGATGACCTTGGCTCCGACTACCTTCGCCAGCTTACCGACCTCCACCAGTGCTTCCGGTTCGGCGTACGCCCCAGAAGGGTTGTGGAGGTTCGTGAGGACGATGGCGCGGGTCTCGCTCGTGATCGACGCAGCGACCTCGTCCGCGTCGAGTGCGAACCCTTGCTCCCATCCACGCTGGAATGTCGTGACGTTCGCGCCCAAAAAGCGGGCAGCGCCCATGTGTGGATCGTACCCTGGCCATTCCACGAGCACCGTGTCACCGGGACGGACCAGAGCTGCGAGAGCGAGGTAGTTGGCCCCTGACGCTCCGGGTGCCGTGGCTACGCGCTCAGTGGCGACCCCAAAACGAGATGCGATCGCTTCCACCAAAGGTGGCCAGCCATCGTCGTTCCGTCCGTAAATCTCCAGCGCGTCTCGTGCTCCAGGAAGCTCATCCATCGAACAGGGCAGGAGGTTGGAGCCCGTGAGGTCGTACTTGGCTTTAGCGTGGTGCTTGGCCCACGTCATATAAGGTGCCCAAGTCTCTGGAAAACGTGTGTCAGACATCGATGGAGGTCTCTGAGGTATCAGCGCCGCCCTTACCTACGAGCTGCGCGTTCCAGTAGAAGTAGGCCGGGACCCCGGCCGCGAGTATGGCGAATCCGATTCCGGAGCGTACCGGGTTGTTCCAGAGCACACTCCCCAGAATCAAGATTGATACGGCAACGAAGAGTCCCGGGACCAGTGGGTACAAGGGGGTCGCGAAGACGCCTTCGGGGCGCTCAGCGAGAGGGATTTTCTTCCTGAAGACGAACAGAGATGCCCCAGCGAGTCCGAAGAAGAACCAGTCGGCCGACACGACGTAATCGACGAGCTGCGCGTACGAACCGGTCGTCACGAGCACCACCGCCCAGACGGACTGGATGACGATGGCGACAGAAGGGGTGTCGTACTTCGGATGTAGTCTGGCGACGCGCTCCGGGAAGAGGCCGTCCCGGGCCATCGCGTAATACACGCGAGTCGGTGCAAGCATGGTCAGGTTCAAGAAGCCGAAGGTCGATACCGCGATGCCGAGCGTGATCAGGAAATTCCCAGTTGTGCCAAACAACAGGTCGGCGACATCTGACGCGGGCGTGAGCGTGTTCGCGAGTCCTGTGTGCCCAAGGACTTTGAGGTACACGAAGTTGATGAGTCCGTAGACGAGCACGACGAGGGCGGTTCCGGCGAGGAGCCCAACGGGCATGTCGCGAACCGGGTCCTTCATTTCCTCCGCCACGTAGTTGGCGTTCTGCCATCCTCCGTAGGTGAACATGATCGGGATGAGTGCCGCGCCGAACGCGAACAGCAGCATTCCGCCCCCCGGTCGGACGATCGGCTCGAGGGCGCCAGCTGCTGCACCGATGGCCGCCTCGCCTCCGGTCTCCCGAATCGGCAGGAAGAGTCCGGCGAAGATCAGCAGGCCGATCGGGATCAGCTTCAGGATGACAAATGTGTTCAGCACCCGGCTGCCCGGTTTCACACCGACGTAATTCACCGCCGCCACGACGACGATGCCGAGCACCGCCAGGATCTGCCCGTCTGCTCCCGTATTTCCGACCAACCGGAGCGTGTATTCGGCGAAGGTTATTGCGACTGCCGCGATCGCGCCGCCCTCGATCATCAAGAGGAGGCCCCAGCCGTAAAGGAAGCCTGCCATGGGGTGGTAGGCTTCGCGCAGGTAGGCGTAGTGTCCGCCCGCTTTGGGGAAGAGCGTGCCGAGCTCGGCAAAGGTCAGGGCACCGGCCAGGGCGACTACCCCGCCGGCCAACCAAGCCGCCATGACGAGCGCGGGCGAGTCGAGACGCTGTGCCACGATATACGGGTTGATGAAGATGCCGGCACCGATGATTCCACCGACCACAACCATCGCGGTATCGAACCGACCCAGTTCTTTTCGAAACGACACACCCGACTCCCTGTGAAGGACCCGGGAGGGTAGAGTGGATGCCCGGTATTTCGCCAGCCTGAGCTGGCTCACAGCAGGGCCGAGGGCTTCTCAAGTGTGCCCTGTGTTCACATGATTCCGGTCTTACAAACCTTCCATCGTAACACGAGGAAATTCGCATGTCGGTCATGGACGTCATCGCTTCCAGGCGCTCGATCAAGAACTTCACAGATCGTGCGATCACCAATGAGGAGATCGAGCGGTTGCTCGGTGCGGTCTGCTGCGCACCCAACCACCGGATGACGGAACCGTGGCGTTTTTACGTTCTCGGGCCGGAGGGGCGAGCGGCTTACGGAAAGGCGCTAGGTATGCGGAAGGCGAAGCGCGTAGAGGATCCGGAGGCGGCGCAGGCTGTGATCGACAAGGTCTCACGCGTACACCGTGATCTCCCGGGGATGCTCCTCGTGGCGATCGCGCAGGACGAGAATCCCGAGATCAAGGAAGAGGATTACGCGGCCGCTTGGATGGGCATTCAGAACCTGAGCCTGGCCGCGTGCGAGATGGGTCTGGGTACTCACCTGAAGTCCGGCGCGATCATGGATGATCCCAATGCCCGTGGTCCTCTGGGTGTGCCGGACGGTGAGCGGATTATCGCGTGCATCGAGCTGGGTGAGCCTGCGGAGACTCCGGCAGGGAAGGCCCGCTGCGCCGCGTCCGAGTCCGACTTCACCACCTGGGTGCCCTAGGCCGGGCAATTGCGCGCCCCGGTGAGGTGTCCGACCCTTAGTGCCTCCTCAGGCCATATATAGGTACACATGACACGTCGACTCTTCTTCGTCGCGCTCGTGGGGCTGTTCGTCACGTCCTGCGCCCCCAGCAGTGAGAGACCTGACTCCAATGAGATCCTTTGGGATTCCTGGGGGGTGCCGCACATCTACGGCGTCAGCGATGCCGACGTCTTCCGTGGCATGGGTTGGGCCCAGATGGAGAGCCATGGCGACCTCATCTTGAGGCTGTATGGCGAGGCGCGTGGTCGAGCGGCTGAGTATTGGGGTGAGGACTTCCTTCCCATGGACCAATACCTCCGTATCATGGGTGTCCCGGGTCGCGGGGCAGAGTGGTTTGAGGGCGAGTCTCCCGATATGCAGGCAAACCTCGAGGCTTTCGCCGCTGGAGCGAATGCGTATGCCGAAGCGCACCCAGAGTTGATCGCGGACGACGTTGAGGTCGTGCTTCCGGTCACGCCAGCGGACGTGCTGTCGCACGCCAATCGCGCCATGCACTTCACCTTCATGGCAAACGCAGGAGTCATGCGGCAGGCCGGCGCAGCAGTGGCCGAGCGCACGGCGATGGGGCCGGCTCCGTTGGAGCAGTCGCAGGAAGAGTGGGCCAGCCAGATCGGATCCAACGCCTGGGCGATTGGACCGAGCAGGTCTGCGAGCGGGAACACGATGTTGGTCGCGAACCCGCACTTGCCGTGGGCGGGGCTCTTCCTGTTCTACGAGATGCATTTGGTCGGCCCGACCATCGATACCTATGGGAGCACCCTCGTTGGGCTACCCGGGGTCCTGATCGGGTTCAACGATCAACTCGGCTGGACGCACACGGTGAACACCTACGATGGCGCCGACCTGTTTCGCATGGACCTCGCCGATGACGGCTATCTATTCGGTGACGAGGTCAGGGCGTTCGAATCACGAGATGAGACCATTCTCGTGACGGGTGCGGGGGGCGGCCTGAGAGAGGAGACGCTCACAGTCAGGGAGTCGGTCCACGGGCCCGTCCTCGCGGCCGGAAGTGGGCGTGCCGTTGCGCTGCGGGTCGCTGGGCTCGAGCAGCCCGGCGTCGTTGGCCAATGGTGGGACATGGCGCGTGCTCAGAGCCTCGCGGAGTATGAAGCCGCACTGTCCCGTCTTCAGATCCCGATGTTCAACGCGATCTATGCGGATGCTGAGGGACACATTTTGTACGTGTTCAACGGATCTGTACCCGAACGATCGATGGGTGACGTCGGTACCTGGCGCGGAGTAGTCGACGGGAGTGACCCGTCCACGCTCTGGACGACGTACCACAGCTACGACGAACTGCCGCGCGTCCTCGATCCCGAGAACGGTTGGCTCCAGAACGCGAACGACCCCCCTTGGACGTCGACCGTGCCTCAAGCACTGGATCCGAGCGACTTCCCGGCCTATATGTCGCCGACAGGCATGGCGTTCAGACCGCAGCGCAGCGCCAACATGCTCATCAACGACGAGTCGATCACGTTCGATGAGGCCCTGGCCTACAAACACTCGACGCTGATGGAGTCGGCGGACCGTGTCCTGAACGACCTGTTCGCGGCGGCGGAAGGCTCTGACGACGAAATGGTGCAACAAGCGGTCGCGGTGTTGTCTGCCTGGGACCGGACCGTCAGCGCGGACAGCAGGGGAGGAATTCTCTTCGAGGCATGGCTCCAGGCCTGGGTACGATCTGGATCGTCGTGGGGCTTTGGCTGGGACGCCGCGATGCCGTCTGGCACACCCTATGGGATGGTTGACCCGGAGCTCGCAGTCGCTCTACTGGCCGAAACTGCAGCCAGAGTGGTCGCGGAGCGAGGTTCGCTCGACGTGGCATGGGGGGATGTCCACCGTGCGAGGCGAGGCGGCTTCGATGTGCCTGTCTCGGGCGGCCCTGGTGACCCCCATGGCGTCTTCCGGGTCGCCGAGTTCCAGCAGCAAGCGGATGGAAGTCGGGTCGTGAACCACGGAGATACCTACTACTCCGTCATGGAATTCACGCCGGACGGGGTGAACGCCCGCGTCCTGCTTGCGTACGGGAATGCGACGCAGTCCCACTCGCCCCACATTGGCGATCAACTTGAGCTGTATTCGAGACAAGAAATGCGGACCCCGTGGAGGACACGGACCGAAATCGAAGCGAATCTGGAATCACGCACTGATATGAATGAGGATGGACGATGAAGCCGACTTACCGTGGGTTATTGAGTGCCTTTGCAGCCGTGGCGGTCACCGCAGCAGCCGTTGATGCGCAGACGTTGCCTCCCCAGGAACACCAGGAGTTGGCGCGGTCCATCTTCGCCGAGTTGATCGAGATCAACACGACGAATTCAGTGCGCGGCGACAATACGATCGCGGCGCGGGCTATGGCCCAGCGACTGTTAGATGCCGGCTTCCCTGCGGAAGACGTCCATGTCCTGATCCCCGATGATTCGCCTACGAAGGGCAATCTCGTCGCGCGATTCCGAGGTCGGGACTCCAGCCTCAAGCCGATTCTGTTGCTTGCGCACATCGACGTGGTGGAGGCGCTGCCCGGTGATTGGAGCCCGGACCTGAACCCCTTCGATTTCCTCGAACGTGAGGGCTACTACTACGGCCGCGGCGTGACGGACAACAAAGACGAAGCTGCGATCTACACGGCCAACTTCATTCGGATGCGCCAAGAAGGCTTCGTCCCTGAGCGTGATATCGTCTTGGCGCTGACGGCTGACGAAGAGGGCGGTCCTCGCAACGGCGTTGTGTTCCTCCTTGAGGAGCACCGAGATCTCATTGATGCCGAGTATGCGCTCAATGAGGGCGGCGGTGGCATGGCTCAAAACGGTCGGAAAATCTCCAACAATGTTCAGGCTGCAGAAAAGAAGTACCTGAACTTTCGGTTCTCGGGCACTAATCCTGGTGGTCACTCTTCGCTGCCGGTGCCAAAGAACGCGATCTATGACCTGTCACAGGCCTTAGTGGCAGTGCAGAGCTACGATTTCCCTGTGATGCTCCACGAGGTCACCGAGCAGTTCTTCGGGCGGTCCGCCGAGCTCGTGGGCGGTGAGATGGGCGAGGCCATGCGCCGCATCGTTGCGAATCCGAATGATGCGGATGCGGCGGAGACGCTCTCCGTCGAGCCCGGTTACAACTCACGCCTTCGCACGACCTGCGTCGCGACGCTTCTCGAAGGCGGCCATGCGCCGAATGCGCTCCCGCAGCTTGCGACCGCGAACGTGAACTGCCGCATTTTCCCGACGCACGATCCCGAAGACGTGCTTGTGAGACTCCGGGAGATCGCAGCTCCCTTTGATGTGACGGTCGAGATGGACGGCGCGGCCAATCCGAGCCCGCCGTCTCCGTTGACCGACGAAATTCTCGGCCCGATTGAGAGAGTCACCGAACAGATGTGGCCAGGGGTGAAGGTGCTCCCTGTCATGTCGACGGGTGCAACGGACGGTCTGTATCTGCGGAAAGAAGGCATCCCGGTCTACGGCGTGAGTGGCCTGTTTGGTGACATGGACGACGTGCGGGCACACGGGCAGGACGAGCGGATCAGTATCCAGAATTTTTTCGAAGGACAGGAGTTTCTCTTCCGTCTGGTGAAGGCACTCTCTGGCGGTGGGATCGCTTAGGAGCGTGGCTCCTCGTCCACTCCTGTCGGAGCACGATCAGGGCGCGAGCCTCGTAGAGGTTTCTCGGGGAAGCCGGATCTTTTGGGAGCCTCGGTGCGTGACCGCGGTCATACGTCGGTATCGGATTTCGGAAACGAGAGGGCGGCCGGTGCCATGCCGACGATCGCGTACCTCTCTTCGTCGACTTGGAAGCTCCTCCCAATCACATCTTGCGAAGATCCGTATTGGTCCCGCCAACGTTCATATGCGACACGTCCCCGCGTGGCGACGCCGTCCACAGTTAGGCTCGTGCGCCGCATGTCGTGCGCGGCGAGGGCTGTGAATGCGGAGGTGGTGCTTCTCCAGTTCAGTTATTTGGCGGGGGCGCAGGGAGCACGAGCCACAACAGGAAGCGAACAACGGGTGGTGGCATGCCTATTCCGCCCAGGTGGCGAGCGAGGCCGGTGACGATTCGAGGCCTGCCGACAGCTTGGCCATCCGATCGCGTGATACCTGGAGGAGGAGTGCGCCGCTTGGGCGGAGCATGGAGTACTTACGGCGGCGGCCACCTCGCTCGGCTGAGGTTCCTCCACGCTTGAGGTGATCAGGCGGGCAGCTTCCAGTCGCTTCAATACGGTGTATACCGCGCCGGCGCTCACCTCTCAACCGGTCCGTGATACGATCTTGCAGCGGATCGAGGCTCCATAAGCGTCAGTGCCCAGAGAAAGCAGCGCATAGAGTATGAGTTGTTCGAACTCGCCGAGTGCCTTTGCCCTCCAGTTGACTCCTCTTGTTTTCAATATGAACCAAATGGAGGGGGAAGGGTTGTGAACGTCTAGGAACCGTCGGGTGTCGTAGTCGTATATGAAGGTGGTATTCGCATCACTCCAGTCGTCGGCATCGACGCAACTTCAATGCGCTCAACACGTTTCTTTCTCGTCTTTGTGGTCCTCTGCGGGTTCCTCTGGAGTCCGGCAGTCAACGCACAGACCGTGCTGCTCAGGGTCATCGATGCCGAGACATCGCAGCCTATCTTCGGCGCCTTGGCCTATCTGGACGACGGACAGGGGTCGACGGTGAGAAACGCCCTGACCGACGAGCGAGGTAGAGCGCTCTTCGTGGGTCTGGCCCCGGGTATGTATCAGGTACGGGCCGAAATGATCGGGAAGGGGGCGGGCGAAACTGAGATCTTCGAAGTGGTCGCCGGTGCAACAGTTGCTCGAGAGCTCCGACTCGAGTCGAGAGCGATCGTTTTGGAGGGCATCCAGGTCGAGGCAGAGGGTGGTCGCTGCTCGGTACGTCCGGAGCAGGGCCTGATCATAGCGGACGTTTGGGACGAGGCGCGAAAGGCCCTCTCAGCGGCGGCGTTTACGGAC
>Ga0233439_10004092_pt1 | contig 14455 bp, 16 predicted proteins | sample SI_123_September_6_FD_182713 | JGI IMG/M metagenome (GOLD analysis project Ga0233439, IMG submission 182713) | Seawater microbial communities from Saanich Inlet, British Columbia, Canada - SI_123_September2016_100_MG | ecosystem: Environmental > Aquatic > Marine > Inlet | place: Canada: British... | reverse complement strand
ACTGGACGATTCACTCGAATATCTCGACACGGTAATAGAAGCAGTCGACCCAGGTCCACTCGATTTGATTGTTACCGGTGGTCCAGCTCTGTATCGCGACATTTCATTGGCAAGTGAACGTGATTTGCGTCGGAGCGAAACTGTCGCATTCCCTGTGGCAACAATCGCTCTGTTGCTCGTATTCGGAACTTTGGTCGCCGCGATCCTGCCAGCAGCGGTGGGTGGTGGAGGAGTGCTCGTCGGTGTGGCGATAGTTTTCTTCATATCGCAAGGGATCGATATGTCGGTGTTCGCGTTGAACATCGTGAGTTTGTTGGGGATCGGAATCGGAATCGACTACTCGCTGTTTTATACGTCGAGATTCCAAGAAGAGTTGCGCAAAGGTAAATCTGTCGAAGACGCCGTTTTAGGCGCACATGTTCACGCAGGTCAGGCAATTCTATTTTCGGCAGTCACAAGTCTGATCGGACTACTGAGTCTCGTATTCTTCGACGTGATGATGCTTCGCTCAGTCGGCATTGGTGCCGTTGCAGTTATTTTTGCAGCACTGATCGCCGCACTCACGTTGATGCCAGCGATATTGGCTGTGTTGGGTGAACGAGTCAACAGGTTCAGGATTGTTCCTAACTGGAGCAATCGACCCAGCTTCTGGGTACCGCTATCGAACTGGGTGATGAAGCGACCGTGGCTTGTGCTAGTCCCAACGTCGGCTGTTCTGATTCTGCTCGCGGTGCCGGCGTTATCACTGCGGCTCGGAACAGTTGATGCGACGATTTTGCCCGACACTTTGGAATCGAGGCAGGGATTCGATGTGCTCAGGGAAGAATTCGGATTCGCGCTGCAAACCGTCATACCAGTGGTCTATACCTTCGCCGAAAAGGGCGACGTGTCGGTCGCTGCCGATCCGTTCTCCGCTGAAAATATAAGGCGTGCATTCGACGTTGGGCGAGAGTTTGAACGGTTAGACGGCGTTTCTGGAGTGACCAGCATCGTGAATCTGGAGCCGACGTTTGGCACGGATGAGTACGAGCTTCTCTACACTCATCCAGAATCTATTACCGACGTTGCTGCTGCCCGTATCGTTGAAGAATCGGTTCGCCACGGTGCGATTCTGTTCCTGATTCACAGTGATCTGCACCCGTTTTGGCCTGAGACTCGCCAACTGGTAACTGATATTCGAGCGCTAATTCCACCGGGTGGTGAACTCCACGTCAGCGGTGGTGCCGGTGAAATTACAGACATCATCGCCGCACTCTATGGCAAATTTCCGTACGTCATAGCCGCCGTACTGGGCGTGACGTACATTTCGCTAATGCTGCTGTTCCGATCGGTACTGCTCCCTTTAAAGGCGGTGCTACTGAACGCACTGTCGATTCTTGCAAGCTACGGAGCTTTGGTGTTCGTATTTCAAGAAGGAAATTTCAGTCAAATATTGAATTTTGAAGCAATGGGGGTTATCGAAGCGACCCTGCCGATACTGCTATTCGCAATTATTTTTGGTCTCAGCATGGACTACGAAATATTCTTGCTATCCCGAGTCGCTGAGGCGTACGAGCGCACAGGCGATAACACGTTAGCGGTAGCCGAAGGGCTCCAACGGAGCGGACTAATCATTACCGGAGCTGCATCGATTCTCATCATCGTAGCTTTAAGTTTTGTGCTCGCTGATGTCGTGGTTGTGAAAGCCATCGGACTTGGTCTAGCAATCGCTGTGTTCGTGGACGTGACATTAGTCAGGGCTCTCGTTGCTCCCGCCATCATGCGAATCGCTGGTCCGTGGAACTGGTGGCTTCCCGGGTGGCTTGATCGGATACTGCCGGAGGTGAAACGTGCCGATTAGACGCCTGTTGCTTCTGTTACTGCTTACAGTCGGCTTGCTGGTAACGGCTACCGCTTGTGTGAAGTCTGCCGAGCCGCGTGAAATACCTACGGGTGCAGTTCCCGATCCCACCACCACTCCTTTGCCTGTCACGTTCCCTGATGATGAGCTAGACCACGAAGCTCGGCTTGAATGGTGGTACCACAGCGGTCACCTTGTATCGGAATCTGGCAGAGAATTTGGATTCCACTTCGTTGTATTCAAGGCGGACGATGGATTCAGCGAACCAAATCTCGTCTCCCAACTCGGAATTTTCGATGTCGAAACAGGCGAACACTATGAATTCGCCAGAGCAGAAGCCGGTATGCGAAAGTCTGCCAGCGAACCAATGACCGTCCTCATAGCCGACTGGGTTTATGGTTTGCTTCCAGTAGAGGGTGCCCATTATTTTGCTGCTAAAAGTGGTGATACAGGTCTCGGTCTTGATCTTAAAGCCGTTACTCCCGTGATGCTTCACAACGAGATCGGCTGGTTGCCAACTGAACTTGGTTCCACCTACTACTACTCTTGGCCGAGACAGGAAGCAGTCGGCGAGTTGGTTCTAAATGGCGAAACATTCCAGGTGACTGGCACGGGTTGGTTCGATCACCAGTGGGGCGACTTTTTCGTTCTGGGCAAACCAGCGGGCTGGCAGTGGTTCGCCGTGCAGTTTGATGATGGTGGATCGCTAATGATCACTCAGGCACGAGGTACCGACGGCGAAATCGTCGATACGTACGGCACATACATGTCGCCTGACAGAAACGTCCGAGATCTCCGAGAAGAAGCCGATGGAATCAGTCTCGGCGTGCTTAGTGAGTGGACAAGTGCCGACAGTGGTGCCACATACCCATCTGGCTGGTCGCTGTCAATCGAATCACTCTCGATGGAATTGACGATCAGTCCAGTGGCTAACGATCAGGAAGTTCAAGGTGGTCTTCCTGCTGCCTCGACCTACTGGGAAGGGAAGTCACATGTCAGCGGTCGACAAAACGGTACGGCGATAACTGGCGATGCGTATGTCGAACTCTCCGGCTATGCCGATCCCGAGCCCGTCGAGTGGATGCAACGCCGCTAACATAGCTGCATAGGCTGACTTCGCGCTTATACTTTCGCCATTGGCACTGGTTTCGAACTTTCGGGGGGCGACAGGATTGCAGACGGCCGAATCAATTGCAGATATGTACCGCGACGCATGGTCGAGGTTCGCGACCGGGGTCACCGTAATCACTACGGTCGAACCAAGCGGGGCAGTGCACGGAATGACCGCGAGTAGCGTCACGTCGGTTTCGCTTGATCCCCCGTTGGTTCTCGTTGTAATTGGCGAATCGAGACAGACACACGCTTTGATCGAATCGACGGGTCGGTTCGGAATGAGCATTTTAGATGCGGGTCAAACCAAAATTGCAAAGCACTTCGCCACTCCTCCCGAATCGCGTGGAGAACTGGCTGCGGAGAACCTCGCTCAGCTTTCGAGGACTCCCGTAATTGCCAACACCATAGCCGCTATGGACTGCAAGGTTATTGCGGCTCACAAAGCCGGCGATCACACGGTGTTTATTGGTGAAGTGCAATCAATTCAGGTTGGCGAAGGCGATCCGCTGGTGTGGTTCCAACGACAGTTTGGTGGTTTCGCCGATAGTGTCTCCGACCAAAACTCAACCAGCGATTCTGAATAGGCAATACCGTGCGAATCGCCGCAATTTCAGTCGCCCCAATATTTCCGAACTACGTCATCGGCGGATCACAAAGGATTCTCGCTGACGTGACGGCTGGCCTGAAGAATTCAGGTCACGACTTGCAAATCTGGTGCACTGGAACGGATTCGCACAATGGTGATTTCGAAGTTGGTGGAGTTACTGTTCATCCCGATCTTCAACTACGGGGATCGTTTCCGGCGACTCATCAGGTTTCTCCGGTCGCTCTCGCTCGAACAGCCGAAACATTGCGCAATGCTGCGGAGTGGGCAGATCGAGTCTATCTACATGCTGATGCCGTTTACTTGCGACACGCCTTAGAAGGCACCGAGATCATTAGGTCGATTCACGACTACGTCTACGAAGAGGCGCTTCTGTCGACGTTGACTCTGCCAGCCGGAACGACCGTCGTACCGAGCGAATATCTCAAGCAATGTATTGAAGCGACCGTCGCAATTTCAGGAAAAAAAACGATAGAGCGAGTGGTGGTGATACCGAACGGTGTGCAAGTTCCAGAAACTGCTCCGATTCCAATACTTCCGGATGGAATATCACCTCGTGGCGAACAAGATCTGATTTTGCTATTCCCACATCGACCCATACCGACGAAGGGTTTGGATGAAGCAATAAGGACGGCAGTTGAAGTTCAGAAAATCGAACCTGCTAGAAACGTTCGATTGCTGATTCCGGCGTATCCATCTGATGCGAATTTCGATGATGCGGCTGGCTCGACTGACGAACTACTGGAACTGGTAAACGATCTGGATGCCGTCGATATCGTGGAGTTCCATAGTTGGCTTAGTCCAACCGAAATGCCCGGATATTACGCAGGAGGGGACGTCGCTCTATGCATTGGATCGTTTGTTGAGTCGTTCGGTCTCGTTCCGGTCGAGTCGGTTGCGAACGGCACACCGGCAGTCTGTGCCAGAGTTGGTGCCTTCAGGCAATTCGCCAATCTTGATGGAATTACCCTTGTGCCGTATGGCCAGATAGATGCGTCGACTCAGGCAGTACTTTCGGCTGCAGGTCGAATGGAAGATTTGATCGAGTCCGGTCGTTCCCAGATCAGTCACGACTATTCTCCAGAATCGATGAATCAAGGCTATGAGTCGGTAATTTCACGAGCTTTGCCTGACAAGAGAAAAATCGAACTTTTGGCCGACGATCAGTTATCGCTGGCACCTTGGTGCGACATACAGGGCGAGGAAATTTACGACGACTACACGGCGACCCGCCTGCAATACCCGCAATTGGTCAGTGCGTTGAAAGCGAACGCAGAACTAGTCCGGTCAGACCCTCTCCTGATTTCGGCGAGTCTCGATGCTGAGGTCAGACACGCCAAAGAACGAGGAATACTGATTCCGAACTACGTGATCGATTAGCCGCGGTTATCCAACATACCCTCGAATTTTGACCGTCTCCGCCACGCGGCTTACTGCGACATCGAATGCTGCCTTTCGCATCGATCCGCCGTTTCGATCCGCCTGTGCCTTCGTTACGTCGTAGGCTTCGTGCATTTTTTTATCGAGCTCTCGGTTCACCCGTTCCAGTTCCCAGTTGAACACCTGAATATTTTGTGCCCACTCGAAATAAGAAGCGATGACGCCGCCAGCGTTGGCGAGAATGTCGGGAATCACGTTCTTGCCCGCGTCAGCCAATATCTCGTCGGCGACTGATGTGACCGGGCGATTTGCCCCTTCAACGATGATGCTTGCCCGAACATCGGGTGCATTCTCGGGGGTGATGACGTCTTCGATCGCCGCCGGGATTAGCAAATCGCAATCGAGCGTGAGCAGATCGACATTGTCGAGCGGATCGGCATCAGCGTAATCCGAAACCGAGCCACCATCGAGCACGATACGTAGTAGCGCAGGTATATCGAGACCCGAAGTATTGATGATCGCACCATCGACATCCGATACGGCGATCACCTTTGCACCGTTGTCGAACATGGTTTGTGCTGCCGCCGCACCCACCGCTCCGAAGCCCTGAACCGCAACAGTGCATTGATCGGGTGTCGATCCCGAATCGACTATTGCGCGGCAGCCCACAACCGCTGCTCCTCTACCCGGCGCTTCCGCTCTGCCGAGTGATCCGCCAAGCTCGATAGGTTTTCCGGTGACGATACCGGGAGTGTGACCGTGAATCGATCCGTATGCATCCATGATCCAAGCCATTGTCTGAGCCGATGTGCCAAGGTCTGGTGCTGGGATATCTCGATTTACGCCGATCACGTGGTGAATGCTCATCGTGTAGCGACGGGTGAGTCTATTTAGTTCGCCAGTCGAAAGCTCGCGCGGATTTACTGAAACTCCACCTTTGGCACCGCCAAACGGCACATCGGCAAGAGCAGTCTTCCACGTCATCAGCATGCCGAGCGCACGAGTGTGGTCAAGATCAGCGTTCGGGTGGTAGCGGATTCCGCCTTTATAAGGACCACGTGCTGCGTTGTGCTGCGAGCGATAACCGCGGAACACTCGGACATTGCCATCGTCCATCTGCACAGGCAAGCCAACTTGAATCTCGCGCCAGGGCACGACGAGCGTTTCTCTCATGTCATCTTCGAGACCGAGGCTTCGTACTGCAGTGTCGATACTAGCAATCGTGCCATCGAGCATCGAGCTATCTTGGGCCATTGCGAGACTCCTATCAGAAGCTCCGAAAATTTGATTCTTATCCCCGTGAAGCCTATATCAGTATCAATGTGGGTGAAAATCCACCAAAAATGAAATTGACCCTGTGGAGCATTCGTACTTAGAATAGTTAGGTTGGGCAGCGAACGGATAAATACGAATGACAACAGATTACGCAATTATAAATACAGGTGGAAAGCAATACCGAGTTCGCGAAGGCGATACGGTATCTGTCGAAACCATCCCAGGTGAAGTCGGAACCGACTTCACTTTTGACCGTGTGCTTATGACTTCGGTCGATGGCAAGCTCTCTATTGGAGCACCTTCGGTTGATGGAGCAACGGTTATCGGTGAGATCTCTGAGCACGGCAAAGCCGACAAGGTGATCTCTCTCCGATACAAGAACAAGACTCGACAGCGTGTAAAACGCGGTCACCGACAGCAGTTTACGTCGGTGAAGATCAAGTCGATCTCGGCTAAATAGTTCACTCCTGCATCTTTGCAGAGCACTGGAACATCTAAATGGCACATAAAAAAGGTGGCGGGACGTCCCGCAACGGTCGCGATAGTGCAGGCAAACGCCTGGGCGTCAAGGCATTCGCAGGTGAAAAGGTTTCAGCTGGGGCAATTATTGTTCGACAGCGCGGAACGCTATTTCACACCGGCAGCAATGTCGGCATCGGCCGTGACCACACCATCTACGCACTCGTCGATGGTCAAGTCAGGTTTGACTACGCTCGCAAGGACACCAAGCGAGTCAACGTCGATCCTGTAGTTTCCTAGTCAGGTATACGAGAGATATGAAAGCCAATATTCACCCTACTTACCACGCCAAGGCAACAGTTGAATGTGCCTGTGGCAATTCTTGGGAAGTCGGGTCTACCAAAGAAAGCCTGCGGACTGAAATCTGCAGCAAATGCCACCCTTTCTGGACTGGCGAACAGCGAATCGTTGACACCGAGGGTCGTGTCGAGCGCATGATGCGCCGTTACAGCCTCGGTTCTACCGACAAGAGCTAATCGAATAGGGGCGCCAATCCGGCGCCCTTTTTCTTATCCCAAAAATTGTCCTCACCTCAACCTTCACAAAAACGACCAGTTCTCTACGGTGGTCAAGCTGTCATCGAAGGCGTGATGATTCGAGGTCAGAGCCGAGCCGCTCTCGCGGTGCGCCGCCCCGACGGCATAATCGTGCGTCGATCAATTCCGCTCGAAACTTGGGCCAATTCGGCACTTCGAAGTGTTCCGTTCCTACGGGGTGTGCTTGTACTTCTAGAAACTCTTTTGGTCGGTATGAAGTCGCTTACGATTTCGGCTAACGAAGCTGCCGCTGACGAAAATCCTGAGGAAGATCAACAGATTTCATCCGTGGCGATGGCGAGTCTGTTAACGGTCTCACTTGTTCTAGGGATCGGAATATTTTTCCTAATTCCGGTACTCGTTTCTCGCGTAATCGAGAATGCCGGTGCCAACGACTTCACTGCCAACTTGGTAGAGGGCGCAATTCGCCTGGCGCTGTTCATTGGCTACGTGTGGATCATTGGCAAGATGAACGACATCAAGCGAGTGTTCGGCTATCACGGTGCTGAACACATGGTTGTTCACGCCCATGAAGCAGGAGAGCCACTTACGGTCGAATCGGTACGACGATTCCCTCCGGCTCACCCTCGCTGCGGTACATCGTTCCTGATGACCGTTGTTATTGTTTCGATAATAATGTTCATGTTTTTCCCACGTGATCCATTCTGGTTCCTCGTGGTTTCACGAATCGTACTGGTGCCGATCATTGCGGGAATTAGCTACGAATTTATTCGGTTCGCGGGAAAGCATCAGGGCAACATCTGGATTCGGTTAATCAACTCCCCGAACATCCTGCTTCAAGATCTGACAACACGTCAGCCTGACGATGGAATGATGGAAGTTGCGATTACAGCTATTGAGTACGCAATCGCAATGGACGATGACCGAGCAGTTCCGAGCGACGATAAATCAGAGCTATCTTCTAACCCGTTCGAACCGGTGACTGCCGCGACAACTGTAATCACTGCCGAGCAAGATATACCGCCCACTAATTAGCTATTTAGCGCTCGCGCTATCTAACCACGGCGTTTTGCTAGAACTTCCCACACCATGTCCACCGGCATCTTCAGTGATGCCAGTAAAACCATGCAGTGGTACAGCAGATCGCCCATCTCTTCGGCTACATCATCGTGAGTCTGGCTCACCGAAGCGATCGCCGTTTCTCCAGCTTCTTCGACAACCTTCTGCGCAACGCGACCAGGTCCTTCTTCAATTAACGAAACCGTGTACGAGCCCTCCGGCTTCTCGGATACGCGCTGATTAATCACGTCGAGAAGTTCCTGCAATACGCCGGGCCCGAGCTTCTCAGCCGAGCCATCGGCTTCGAGCAATGCGGCATCAAGAACACCTGAATCGAAGCACGACTCGGTGCCGGTGTGGCAGGCAGGGCCAACTGGGTTCACTTGAACGACGATGGCATCGCCATCACAGTCTTGCTGAACCTCGACCACTTTCAAGAAATTGCCTGAGGTTGCACCTTTGTGCCAAAGCTCTTGGCGACTGCGTGAGTAGAACCATGCGTCAGGACCTTCGAGGGTTCGCTTTAGTGCTTCTTTGTTCATGTACGCGTGCATCAGGACTCGACCGGAGTCGGCGTCTTGAACAATTGCTGCTAGCAATCCGCGATCATCGAACTGAATCATTTCGAATATCCCCCTAGGGATGAAGAGAAGCTTTGTAGAACTGCAAATCTTGCAAGGTCAATCGAACCGTAACCATCGACTATAAAAGATGTAACCAGTCACCCGCCGACATGTTCGAGTATCGATGACAACTCACGCAAATCGGTGATCTCTATATCGGGTTCTGGCTCTCGATCGACTTCTTCGGCATTGCGGTTGATCCACACTGTCGTGGCTCCCGAACGATATCCGCCAAGAACATCATCGAACAGCTTGTCGCCAACATACCAAATCTTGCTCGCATCGGTCTTGAGGCCAGCGTAGAGATACTCGAAGGCCGCTAGCGCGGGTTTGTACACCTGAGCCGATTGCGAGCTTGCTATGAAGTCGAATTCAAGCCCTTCACTCGCGAGCAAAGGTATTAGACCTTCGTTATCCGCATTTGAAAATACCCCGAGTTTCACTCGACCTTTCAGCAGGTTGAGTGCCTCGACCGTTTCTGGAAACACCGGACGATCAGTCATGTGTAGTGATGCGCGGTCACCAGCTGCGTTCGCATCGGCTTTATCCAGCTTCAGATCATCAAACACTTGCTGGAAGCACTCGGTCCATGCCTGTCGATACGACTTGAACGGCGGACTGTTGTACGGTCGCCCAAGATCGGTTCGAATCTTGCGAAAGTTTACTTCGTACTTGCGCCAGTGAGTCCAAAACTCATCGGGCGTGAGTGGAATATTCTGTTCTTCGATAATGTCAGCGAAGGCGACTTTCCAGCCATCGTGGTTGTTGAGGAACAGAGTGTCGTAGCAGTCGAACGCTATCGCTTCAGGCAATACTGGCTCACCTGATCTAAGTGTTACTGGCAACTGCTAAGCCTCCCGCATCGGAATGCCGCGTTCGGCAAGATACGACTTGACCTCGGAAACTCGTAGTTCGCCGAAGTGGAAAAGGGATGCTGCTAAAACGGCGTCGGATTTACCTTCGACGAGCGCATCGTAAAAATGATCGAGTTCGCCCGCACCACCGCTAGCGATAACCGGAACTGTCACTGAATCTGAAATTACCGACAATAGTTCGTTGTCGTATCCGGTCTTTTGGCCATCGGCATCCATGCTGGTTACCAAAAGCTCACCCGCTCCCGATTCGGTCGCAATGCGTGCCCACTTCACCGCGTCAAAGGCAGTCGGGCGTCGACCGCCGTGGGTGTAGACCTGCCACATCGCTTCGACAGGAACACTGCCGTAGCCTTCCATCTCGGAGATAACCGGGTTATCGACTCGCTTTACGTCCATCGCAAGAACGACACACTGCGCACCGAATTCTTTAGCACAGTCTTCGATCAATTGAGGGTTTGCGACTGCTGCAGAGTTGACTGCTACTTTGTCGGCACCGGCTTCGAGCATCTGTCGCATATTGTCGACAGAGCGAATGCCGCCACCGACTGTCAGGGGAATAAATACTTCTGATGAGACTTTTTCAACGACGTCGATCATCGTGTTCCGGGCGTCGGACGATGCGGTGATGTCGAGGAAGACGAGTTCGTCGGCGCCTTCAGCGTTGTAGAACGCCGCGAGTTCAGCCGGATCGCCTGCATCACGAATGTCGACAAAACTGACACCCTTGACCACGCGACCGTTGTCTACGTCGAGACATGGTATGACGCGTCGCGTCAACATCGTGGGGTCTCCGGTCTACTTGCGGGCGACGATGATGTAGCGGTGAGGAGTGAGCTGGCGAGAAGTGAGAGTCGTGAAGCCTAATGCCTCGACCGTCTCTCGCAACTCTTGCTGAACTAATCGCCTCGAACTAGCGGGGCCCACCTCAGGCTTGCCTTCGACAGGCAACCACTCGACAATCGATATCCAGCCAGACTTCTTTAGAAGCCGAGCAGCCTCTTTGATGAGGGACTTTGGCTTGGTGGCTTCGTTTAACACGTTGGAAAGAGCTACGCCATCAAGCGACTCATCGTCGAGCGGAATCTTATTTTCCTGGGAGACGAGAGTTTTGACGTTTTTTAGCTTTGCCGCTGTAGCTTGCTTAGTTACATGTTTCAGCATTTCTTCCTGAACGTCGATGGCGTAGCAGGTACCTGAATAAACGTACTTGGCGAGCGGGATCGACAACCAACCGGGGCCTGAGCCGATGTCGGCAACCTTATGGTCGTTGTGAATCGGGACCAACGCGATCATCGATTGAGGGTCGTAAGTTTCCTCAAGCGTTGGGTGCAGTAGAGCTTCAACTTTATCTACTGAAGTTTTCGATGGCATTCGTGTCTTTTCCGTTCACCAATTGTTTGCCGGCTAGTTGCCAACAGTTGTCATTTCGTCAATCGTTTCGATGGCACTCTTTAGATCGAGCGCACCCGAGTAAATTGCCATGCCTGATATTGCACCTTCCACACCCAACTTCGCCAGTCCGACAAGGTCGTCAATGGATGCAATTCCACCAGCCACAATAATAGGATATCGCAGGTTTTCACCTAGTTCGGCAACAGCTTCGAAATTTGGGTGGGTCAATGTGCCATCTCGACTGGTATCCGTGTAGATAAACCGTCGAACTCCGAGCTTGACCATTTGTTGAGCAAGATCGATAGCGGTGACAGTCGATTCTTCGATCCAACCGCGAGTCTGAACCATACCGTCTTTGGCATCGACGCCGACGATCACGTGCTCGGCACCGACGTCTTCGACGGCTTTTTCAACTTCGTCAGGTGCTTCAATGGCAGCTGTACCCATGATTACGCGGTCGACTCCAAGGTCGATCAAACGTCGTGCTTCGGCGGCGTCCCGCACGCCTCCGCCAAGCTGCACTGGAATGTCGATTGCTTCGACGATGGCTGCCACAGCGTCGGCATTAGCTCGAACGCCATCGCGTGCGCCGTCAAGATCAACGACGTGCATCCGGCGAGCGCCCTGATCTACCCACCGCTTGGCTACCGCCGCTGGGTTGTCGTCGAACACTGTCTCACGATCGTAGTCGCCTTGAGTTAAACGGACGCAGTGTCCGTTTCTCAAATCAATTGCTGGGAGGATTTCCATTTGGTCGGGTTCGTAGTTCTTTTGCCCTACGTGCAGGGGAGTCGGGTTGTTAGTTTGTTGAGTTCGAAGCGAGTTCGAGGAAGTTCTTGTAAATCTGAAGACCGACATCGCCGCTCTTCTCAGGGTGAAATTGAGTTCCTACAACGTTGCCGCGAGCCACTGCTGCACAAATTTCGACGCCGTAGTTGCTGGTGGCAGCGACTTCCGCCTGCTGATCGGGAACACATCGGTACGAGTGAACGAAGTAGAAGTGTGACCCTTGCGGGATGTCTTTGAACATCGGGTTTCGATTCGCGTCTTCGCCGGTGAATTGAACTTCATTCCAACCCATGTGCGGAACTTTCATTGCTGTACCGAGTTCGTCGGTCATACCCGTTGGGATGAGTTCAACATTACCGTCGACAAGACCGAGACCTGGTAATTCGCCTTCTTCAGAGCTATCGAAGAGAACCTGTAGCCCAACGCACACACAAAGAAGCGGTTTCCCCGAAGCAGCGAATTCTTTCACCGGATCAGCCATTCCGAGTGTGTTCAGGGCTTTCATGACTGCATCGCTGGCCCCAACACCGGGGAGAACAGCGGCATCGGCTGATTCAAGCGTTGTGGGATCGCTCGTTACAATAGGGTCGGCTCCAACTTTGCGTAGCGCCTTTTCAACGCTGTGTACGTTTGCTGCACGAGTGTTGAGTACGACGATACGAGGTTTGCTGGAGTTTTCAGTCATTTGAATGAACTAGTTTGTGCCTAATGTGAGTCTAGCGAGCGTTCGTTTTAACACGAAGAATCAATTGTAGTTCGGAATTCATCAATTCACAGTAAATAGTGACTTAACGCGACTTTTTTGCGCGAAAGTAATTTTCACGCGAGAATAGATGGCGTATCGTGTGAGTAGTACTCGAACCTACGACAGCAGGTGAAGACCGATGACGATGGCTCCGGAACGCACAGTTCCAATCAACACTATAAAAATCACTGAAAAAGCAGCGAGCAAGGTAACCCAGTTCGCCGCTGACAAAGGCATGGAAAAATTCGGCCTGAAAGTTGCAGTGAAAGGTGGAGGTTGTTCGGGCTTAACTTACGTTCTTGATATCGTTGAAGGTGCCGAGACTGACGACAAGGTCATTCTCCAACATGGAGTTGAGGTCTACGTTCCGAAGAAGGCATTCGTGTTCCTTGCTGGAACTGTATTGGATTTCTCCGACGGGCTGAACGGCAAAGGCTTCGAATTCTCGAACCCGAACGCTGCTAAAACTTGTGGTTGCGGCACTTCTTTCTCGGTTTAGGTCAGGCGAACCACTGTTTCTTGAGCCCGAAACGGGTTTAGGTTTAGCTCTTGCAATCAACTACTTCCCAAACGGCAGATACTTCTCAACTCGGCGCGCTCGCCGATGGGTGCGGAATGTTCGTGTGGGATGGTGCGACGATTATTTCTCACACCGGTCCCGATGCTTTAGATCTGCTACATCGTCTGGCTACGAAAGACCTGCTTAGCGTCGGCATCGGACGTTCACGCAGAACTGTGCTTACTTCAGCCAAAGGTCGAGTGATCGATGTTTTCTTGGTAGCTCACACTTCCGAGAACGAGCTATTACTGATCTCAGATTCTTCGAATTCCGACCGGCTGGTATCGGCGATCGATTATTTCACGATTATCGAGGATGCGGAACTCACTGATCGCACCGATCAGAGCACCCGAATCTCACTGGTTGGGCCGAACGCTAGAGCAGCAGTTGAGACGGGAATGGGTGTAAAGATCGATCTTGATGACGCCGTTCAGGTTTCTGTCGACGGTGATCTGTTGGAGATTGTTTCCGATTCGTCACGCGGAGTTCAGTGGGTCGACGTTATTTGTAAAGATGCCGGTGCTGCCCGCATAGCAGAATCTCTTACGGCTGTAGGCGCAATAACAGTGGATCAGGCGAATTTCGAACACTTCCAAATAGATCACGAGATCCCGGGCTCAGATCGTGAATACGGCGAGCACGCTAATCCGATCGAAGCCGGTCTACTTCATCTAATAGACTGGGACAAGGGTTGCTACGTCGGACAGGAAGTTATTGCTCGACTCGACGCTTACGACAAGGTCCAACGGAACGTACGTGTACTCACTTCGGATGCGCCTTTGATCGAAGGCGTGAAGCTTACCGCTGACTCAAAACCGGCGGGAGTTGTGACTAGTTCGTCACAGCTAGCAACCACGGATGACCACTACTTGAGTCTGGCACTCGTCCGAATGGCGCATCTCGAATCGGGTACAGAGTTGATGGCTGGCGAAGTCGGTACTCGGGTTCGTTAGCAGTCGGCTTACCGGCTAGCCAAATGACTATTCGTGGCGCAGCGTTTCGCCGCCATCGACCATGATGACCTGCCCACGGATCATCTCCGCGTCGGTGCCGCACATCATCGCCACTACCGTCGCTACATCCTCAGGAAAAATGACTCGTCCTGCTGGTGTTGGCCTTGAAGCAATGTCTTTTACGCCAAGCTCATCAGGGAACGCGTCGATCGCATCGGTCATCACGAACCCA